>Ga0209634_1003212_pt1 | contig 11114 bp, 8 predicted proteins | sample LinPmetageLP40_FD_184043 | JGI IMG/M metagenome (GOLD analysis project Ga0209634, IMG submission 184043) | Marine viral communities from the Pacific Ocean - LP-40 (SPAdes) (version 2) | ecosystem: Environmental > Aquatic > Marine > Oceanic | place: Pacific Ocean | collected 2010-08-26 | reverse complement strand
GCTGAATCGTTCTCTGAGTCGATCACCTGAGTGTTTGTGAGGATTAAATCAAACTCATGTTTGGCTAGACCATCCAGTAAATTCGACATGCCTCGTGAGTGTAAGCTGAAGCGCAGAGTTTGGTGTTTATCCTGTAGCATGGGCTTGATAAAGCCTTCGATAAAATTACGCGACATGGTGGATAGAATACCGATTCGGATATGCTGATGCTCCGGTTCAACCCCTCGTCGCATTAATGACTCAAGCTCTTCACCCTTTGAAAAAATATCCTGCGCATAGGCGAGCACCTGCTGGCCGGCATCAGTGAGCAGTAATTTTCTGGCGCGGCGTTCAAACAGATTGGCCCCCATGCTCTGTTCTAATTGCTTGATTTGTGAGGACAGAGCGCTTTGCGAGACATGCAGTGTTTTAGCCACCTGGGTGAGATTGCCATGGGTGGCCACTTGCCAAAAGTAATATAGATGGTGGTAGTTTAAGCGGCTCATATCGTTCACTTAAATAGAATGAATTGTTATTTTATATCTATTTTACAGTTTTGTCCTGCCTCGCTCATAATGCTTCAAACTAAGCATAAGGAGGCACGCGATGGATGATCTAAACTATTTAGCGTTGATATTAGGCGCATCAATTCCACTGGTTCTTCTGCTGGGGAGCTTGTTCAGTTTTACGTCTGCTTCTGCGAATCTTTGGCGCCGAGCCCAGATAGGGGCCTTTGCTGCATTAATTTTTAGTGTGTTGCTAGGGGTTGTGACTCTTTTTCAAGGGGCTGGTGGCGCCTTCTCCGATGTCTTAAATATTACCTATGTCAGTGTTATCATGTTGTTTGCCATTGCTCTGATCGCGTTTGTGGTTTTACGCTTCAGTGAGAATTACATGGCAGGGGAGCCACGCCAGTCTTTATTCGCAGGCTTGCTTCAGCTTACCTTTGCGGCCTCAAGTTTTATTATTGTGAGTAACCACTTGTTGGTATTACTTGCAGCCTGGATGACGGTCAGTCTTGCAATGCACAGGCTGCTTCTTTTTTACCCTGAACGTCCCCGTGCAGCACTGGCTGCCCACAAGAAATTTATTTTTGCCCGTCTAGCCGAAATCAGTTTGCTGGCTGCGTTTGTTTTGTTGTATCAGCAAAACGGCACCTGGGTGATCAGTAACGTAATGACGCACTATGCCAACCTAGTTGAACCGCTAAGCACTCAAGAGCAGATGGCAGCCTGTTTAATTGCACTTGCCGTTATCATTAAAAGCGCACAACTGCCGGTACATGGTTGGTTAATTCAAGTGGTTGAAGCCCCCACGCCGATTTCAGCGGCTTTACATGGCGGCGTGATTAATATGGGTGGCTTTATTTTAATCAGCTTCGCACCCTTGTTTGCCTTGTCGTTAGTTGCGCAGTGGTTGGTTTTGGTGGTGGCAGGCTTGTCCATGTTAATCGCCGCGTTAGTGATGACCACTCGTGTGAGTATCAAGGTGCGCTTGGCTTGGTCCACCAGTGCACAAATGAGTTTAATGCTCATCGAATGTGCGTTGGGTCTTTATGAATTGGCGTTACTGCATTTGCTTGGCCACTCATTCTACAAAGCGCATGCGTTTTTAAATTCGGGCAATGCGGTGAGTCAAAATATTTTGGCCCGCTCAGCCATTGAAGCCCCGCCAAAATTTGCTCGCTGGTTATTTGCAATGGTGTGCGCTGGTTTAATGGTGGGTTCTATGGTCTACATGGTCAGCGATGTAGTGAATTTTGAATGGTATTTCAGTCCGTGGTTACTACTGGGTGCGGCATTAGCGATGCTGCTGGCCCAACGCAATAGCGCCCATCATTCCCTAAATATATTGGCTTATATCGTATTTGCCTTGCTTATTGTGGCCTTGTACATGGGCTTAAAAAGCATATCTCATGCACTCATTGGACACTTAGAGCATGAATATAATATTTGGGCGGATGCCTGGGTCAGTTTTGTATTTGTTGCTTTGTTTTTGGGGGCTTACTTGCAGCGTTACCAGTTGCACCGTGTCTGGGTGCAAAAAATGAATCTGGCGTTGTTTTCAGGTTTGTATATTGATGAATGGAGTACCCGAACCACCTTGGCTATTTGGCCAAAATTATTACCTGGGCGCATGAATGCAAAAGAAATGAAATCCTTCAAAAAGGAGAGTTTGTCATGAATACGGTAAAACAGATTACACCGGTGTTATCGAGCCATCAATTGCAAGCCATTGAGAATGCCTGTTCGAGTATTGCGCCAAGCTGGCCATTGGATGAAAACATTGCGGTGAACCCTTATTGGAATATGCGCCATGAATCTTTTGAGCAAGTGGGGGCAAAGTTATCGGCTCTGGGGAATATCCAAACACTCATGCCGGCTAGTTATTACATGGAACAATATCAAAACGGTACAATCACGCAGCAGCACTTAAAACAAGCGGCACACAGCTTGGGTTTAGCCGCGCCGGATAAAAATTTATTAAGAGTTGTTAAAAAACAAAGTGAGTTATTTCATTGGCATAACGTGAGTGACTTACTAGATGTGGCTCGTGAAAATAAGGTCGCTTGGCGAGATGAGATTACGCATCAGGTGAGTCAGTTTTGTGCGGCGTATTTTCAATACGACGGCCCATTGAAGCCCATACATGATCAGCACCAAGCGGGTTTTTATCAAACTTGGTTAAATGTGATTCAAGGGGATAAGGGTATCGCCATTTTGATGGGCGAGCCTAAGTTGAATCAATACTTTTTGAACCTGCCCCATGATGAGTTGGAGTTGTTTGCTCAAGCCATTGAAGAGCTTGGCATTGATGACGACACGCTGGAGTATTATCTGCAGTCTTTGCTATTGGATATTAATGGCTGGGCGGCATGGGTAGCGTATAAAAACTTTCATCAAAACCAAGCGGATAATGGCGCGACACTGTTTAACTTTTTAGCCATTCGTTTAGCGTGGGAGCTAGTATTGTGGCGTTACTATAATGGCCAAACCGAACAGCAAGGTCGTAAATTACGCCACCAGTGGGGGCAAGAAAAAGCCATTATATTAGCGGCCGTTGAGCAGCATAAAGATGCGTACAAGCACCTCTGGGTGTGGCAAAAAGCCATGGAAATTGCGTATCAAACGTCGTTTGTTAATGCATTACACAGTAGCGATGATCAGGCTAATCAACCTTTAACGCCCAAAGTTCAGGCAGTTTTTTGTATTGATGTGCGCTCTGAAGTCATGAGACGCGCACTTGAACAACAAAGCCCATACATTCAAACCTTTGGTTTTGCCGGCTTCTTTGGTATGCCTTTAAGTTATTCTAAAGCGGGCAGCCAGCTTTCTCGTCCTCAGTTACCGGGCTTGATTAAAGCGCCTTATCAGGTTGAGCAAGAGGCTTATAATATTGATGTGACACAAGCTAAGCAGGCGGCACAATTAAATAAAGGTGCGCGTTTTCAAAACTGGGCCAGTCAGCCTAGTTCAACATTTAGCATGGTCGAAACCGGTGGCCTACTGTATGGCTTTAAGTTGTTGAAGCAAGCGTTTTCAGGTCAGCCTAAAACCACTTCAATTTCTGAATTTAGTAAGGAATCTTATTGGTCTATTAAGCAAGGTCATCGTCCAATTACCTTTACTGAAAAACTGGATCTTATTGCTAATGCACTAACGGGTATCGGGCTTACGCAGTCATTTGCTGAGCAAATATTCATTGCAGGGCATGCCAGTGAAGGCACTAATAATCCTCATCAACATGGCCTTAACTGTGGTGCTTGTGGTGGCCAAAGTGGTGAACTGAATGTCAGAGTATTTTGCCAGTTAGCTAATGATGAGCGCATTCGTGAGGCATTAAAAAATAAGGGAATTAATATCCCAGGCAACACGCGATTTATTCCCCTGATTCATAATACTACAACCGATGAACTACAAATACAGGATGAAACGGTTGTCACGGATGAATTGTCAGCTTGGTTTGAACAAGCTCAATCAGTGGCTCAAAAAGAGCGGGCTGAAGACTTAGGTTTGTTAAAAGATGATCCTCAGTTGGCCGAGAAAATTCTTAAGCGCGGTTATGATTGGTCACAGGTTCGAGCGGAATGGGGGTTGGCAAATAACGCAGCATTTGTCATTGCGCCCCGTCGGTTAACCGCCCATCTAAATCTACAAGGTCGTGCCTTTTTACATGATTACGATTATGAAAAAGATCATGATGCCACTGTACTTAACAGCATCATGAGTGCGCCTATGATTGTGACCAACTGGATTAACATGCAGTACAACGCATCGGTTTTAGATAATGCGAAATACGGTAGTGGTAATAAGGTGCTGCATAATGTGGTTGGTGGCAACATTGGTGTTTTCGAAGGTAATGGCGGTGACTTGCGTATAGGCTTGTCTAAGCAGTCTATTCACAATGGTGAAAAATGGATGCATCAACCACTGCGTTTAAGTGTTTTCATTGCCGCACCTTGTGAGGCCATAGAAGGCATCATTCATGGCAATCAAGATATTAAATACTTGGTTGAAAATGATTGGTTGTATATTTTGCAAGTGGACCCCAAAACCAGGGCGGTTCAGGTTTACCAGGATAATACTTGGCAGGCGTTTGCGGCAGAATAAGATAAGCGATAGAACAAAAAAACAGCGGCCAAGGCCGCTGTTTTTTTACATTAAATAAATGCTATCAGTATCTATTTAAATGCTCAGTCACTTGAGTGCTTATTAGTATTTAAGCCCCAGTTTTTGATAAATAAATGACATTAGCCAAGCAGGGCCAATCATTAAAAACTGAACATCTTTTAAAAATGATGGCTTTTTACCTTCAACTTCATGGCCATAAAACTGTAATGCCCATAAAGCCACAAACCAAATACCCGCAAACCATAATAAGTAACCTGGAAAGGCTGCATTAAATGCCAGAACAGTGGCATAACAAACACCGGTAAATGCGGCCATGCCGATGGCTAAGGGCAAAGATAGGCGAACATAAAATAAAATAGCGCCTACCGACAAAACACTGGCCCAATTCAAGTGCGGGCTAATCTCAGCCATCGCGGCCGGAACGGGAATCACATAAATAGCGGCCATGACCGTCCAAAATATTTGCGGCACACAAAACCAGTGAATGCGCTTGTTGGTTTTGTTTTGGTGGCTGGATCCGTACTCATCGAGCCATTGTTGAATATTTTTTGCCATGTTGGGCCTCCTATATATGCCTGTTGTTATGGTTTTGGCAGACCTTAACAGTATCAAGGTTGAGCCATTATTCAGTGCCATAACAGGTCTATGTGATTGACCTTACAGGCCAATTAGGCCTTAATTGCAAAAAATAATGATAATAAGTCGGCTAGAACATGAAGTCAGATCATAAGCGCGTTTCAATTCATTGGGTGAAAGCCATCTTGGCAGCGGCTCAATCCTTAGGCGTAGAGCCTGATGCCATTCTTAAAGAGTTGCACCTGTCGCTGGATTTGGATGCCAATCAGCCAGCTTATTTAAGTTTGGATCAAACTCAGGACATCTGGGCAAAAGCAGAAGAAAAAAGCGGTCATGATTTTTTTGGTTTACTCATGGGCCAGCGCGTTAGGCCATCGTATTTTCATGCGGTGGGCTATGTGGCCATGACCAGTGTGAACCTGTTGCAAGCTTATGAGAATTTCAGAGCGTATATGCCACTGATCAGTGAAGGAGGGGAGCTGAGCATGTCTTACGAGCAAGACAATGTTTGGATTCGTTATACTCCTCAGCCCGATAATAAGCCCTTTAGTCGCCACCAACATGAATCCATCATGGCTTTATTGTTAGAGTTTAGTCGTTGGTTATTGGGAGATGACTCCATGGTGCCTTTAAAGGTTATGTTTCCCCATGGCACGGCAGCGGATATGACATTTTACCAGTCGGTATTTTCAGTCATTCCAAAATTCAACCAGCCTTATACGGCCATTCAATTTCCGAAAGCGTTTTTACAGCGCCCATTAAAAGAAAGTGATGCGGGCTTGCATGCTTTACACAAGGCCCATGCGGATCAAATGTTAGCCGCCCACGGCAACACCAGTTGGCGAGCAAAAGTGATTCATTGCATTGTGGCCAGTGCGCACTTTCAATTATCAAGAGAAAACGTAGCAGACAAACTGAATGTCAGTACTCGGACATTGCAGCGCCGCTTACAAGAAGAAGACACCAGCTTCTTAGATATTTTAGATGAGCAGCGTAAACAAAAAGCTAAAGAACTTATTTTTCATACCCATAAAAGCCTAAAAGAAGTGGCCTTGGAATTAGGGTTTTCAGAGTCGTCCACGTTTTATCGTGCCTGTCATCGCTGGTTTAACGATACCCCTAACGCGCTGCGAGCAAAACAGAATGAAGCGGATGGCAAGGATTAGGCTGTCCGCTTGTTTGTTTTCTTTATTTGCTGGCTTATGACAGCTCAATATTTTGTAAAAAATTTCGAAACCATTTACTGCTGGCGTCGTTGTCATGGGTTGCATGCCAATACAGGTACACATCCACACTGCTTGTGGCAAAGGGCAGGTCAATCAGTTCAATGTCGCTAAAACGCTCAGCTAATAACTGGCCATAACGCTTTGGCATGGTCAGCCATAAATCGCTGCTAGCCACCACTTGGGATGCGGCAAAATAATGCTGACAGCGTAAAGCAATGTCACGTTTTAAGCCTAATGCGCTCAGCGCATAGTCCACCAGACTTGGGCCAGAAGGGCGAGAGCTCACTACAATATGCTGGGCATTAAGGTAGTCATCTTGGCTCATCTCTCCGCTTTGGTTGCCATTGGCGCGACGCAATACCACCAGTTCATCTTCAATTAATTTTTGCTGTTTAATGCTTGCAGGGCTCGGCCTTAATACATCCAATGCAAAATCCCATTCGCCACTGGCCAGCTTGGCATCCAGACTTTTTCGTTCCATGGTGACACTGGCCACGGCGATATTTGGCCCAATGTCGTTTATTTGTTTCACCAAGGGGGGCAGGAGTGTGGCTTCAATGACATCACGCATGGCCAGAGTAAACGTCTTGTTGGCTTGGGTCGGGTCGAATCCATGGGCATGTTGCATGGCTTGGTTAAGCTGGGCCAGAGCGCTTTGAATCTCGGGCAGTAAGTTTTGCGCCAGGGGAGTAGGGCGCATTTTATGGCCGTGGCGAATAAAAAGTGGGTCGTCTAGGCGGTCTCTTAAACGCCCAAGTGCATGGCTTATGGCCGGTTGTGTGAGGTTTAGGCGAGCGGCGGCGCGGGTTAAGCTGCCTTCGCTGTAAATGGCTTCAAACACGGTGAATAAATTTAAATCAATTTTCATTCTTCAATTGGCAGGTTTTGACTGCCAGCCCCATGAGTTATGGCTGATTTTTACTATTAATAACATTAATAAATAAAAATTCAAAATATTCATTAGATTTATACATGGTAGGGTCTTAATGTAGAGGTATAGAAACGAGCCGAATAAGGACACCGCAATGGACTTTAATCCTTCCCCTCAAGGGGCTGAGCTGCTGAAAAAGGTCACCGATTTTGTAAACAATGAAATCATACCGATTCAAGATGCTTATTATGAAGAGTTACGAGCCCTTGAGAACCGTTGGGTGGTACTGCCTGTCATTGAAGAGCTTAAAGCCAAAGCAAAAGCCCAAGGTTTATGGAATTTATTCTTACCAAAAAGTGAATATGGCGCCGGTGTCAGTAACAGTGATTACGCCATGATGGCCGAGCAAATGGGTCGCAGTTTTATTGCCCCCGAAATTTTTAACTGTAATGCGCCAGATACTGGCAACATGGAAGTATTGGTTCATTACGGCTCTGAAGAACAAAAGCAGCAGTGGTTAATGCCGTTATTGGAAGGCAAGATTCGCAGTGCATTTTGCATGACAGAACCTGATGTGGCATCAAGCGATGCCACCAACATGGCCGCCACGGCGATAATGGATGGCGATGAAGTCGTATTGAATGGTCGTAAATGGTGGAGTACCGGTATTGGCCACCCAGATTGTAAAGTCCTTATTTTTATGGGCCTCACTAACCCTGATGCGCCAAAACATGCTCAGCATTCTATGGTGCTGGTGCCAGCGGATGCTGAAGGTGTGAAAATTGAGCGCATGCTGCCCGTGTTTGGTGAATACGATGAACCTTATGGTCATGGTGAAGTGAGCTTTGATAATGTGCGCTTACCAAAAAGTGCCATTATAAAAGGCCCAGGTGCAGGTTTTGAAATTGCCCAAGGCCGTTTAGGGCCCGGTCGTGTGCATCATTGCATGCGTGCCATTGGCGCTGCTGAGCGCACATTGGAGCTTATGATTAACCGTGGTATTTCCCGTGAAGCCTTTGGTAAGCCCATTATTAATTTAGGCGGTAACCGTGACATTGTTGCCAATGCCCGTATGGCCATTGAGCAGGCCCGTTTGTTAACGCTAAAGTGTGCATGGTTACTGGATACAAAAGGCATCATTGGTGCGCTGAGTGAAGTATCACAAATTAAGGTGGTTGTGCCTAACATGCTGCAAACCATTGCCGACCAAGCGATTCAAATGCATGGCGGTGCAGGTGTGAGTGACGAGTACTTACTAACCGGTATTTTTGCTTATGCCCGCTGCTTGCGTTTGGCCGATGGCCCAGATGAAGTTCACCGCGGCATGGTGGCAAAGTGGGAAATGAAAAAGTACGCTCAAGCAATTAAAAACCAAGCAAAATAAGAAAAGGTGCATCATGAAAAAAATCGTTATTACAGGTGCGGCCAGTGGTTTAGGTGAAGCACTTGCAAAGCATTATGCAAAACAGGGCTGGGCGGTTTGCGTGGCCGATATTCAAGAAGAAGCGGGTCAAGCATTAGCGCAACAACTTGCTTCTGCCCACGGCACAGATTGCTTCTTTCATTCACTGGATGTGACCAGCGAAAGCCAATGGCAAGATCTCTACAATGCTGTAGCGGCTCGATGGAAAGGGGTGGATGCCTTAATTAATAATGCCGGTGTGGCGTCCAGTGGTGATATCGACGACCTACCACTGAAAGATTTCCAATGGACCATTGATGTTAACCTAATGGGGGTAGTGAAAGGCTGTTATTTCTTTACACCGATGCTGAAAAAACAGGGCGGTTACATTATCAATGTGGCGTCCATGGCTGGTTTAATTCATGTGCCAGGCATGTCTGCTTATAACGTATCTAAGGCGGCGGTAGTAGCTTTGAGTGAAACCCTTTGCGCGGAGCTTGAAAGTTACAATATTAAAGTGTCGGTATTGTGCCCAGCGTTTTTCCAAACCAACCTTACAAAAAATATGCGTGCAACTCATTCAGCGGGAATTAAAGTCGCTAATCGTTTGATGGAAAATTCATCCGTGACTGCAGACGACATTGCTGCGCAAGTCTTTACGGATTCAGCGGCCGGGAAATTTCATATTTTAACGCATAAGCGTGAAAATATGTTTTGGCGATTAAAGCGTTTTCTTCCGAAAGCGTATATGAACCTTATGAAAAAAACTGGTGAAAAAATGCATAAAAAAATGACGGAGAAATCAGCATGAGTCTAGAAGATCAAGCCGGTACGATTCGCCAAGGTGAAGAGTTAGATAATGCCGCCGTTAAGCAGTTTTTAACTCAGCACATTGAACATGCTGAAGGGGAATTGGTTATTACCCAGTTTCCAGGTGGTGCCAGTAACTTAACTTACCAGCTAGCCATAGCAGGGCAAGAGTATATTCTTCGTCGCCCACCGTTTGGCAAAATTGCAAAAAGCGCCCACGATATGTTGCGCGAAGCGAATATCATTGATGCATTAAAACCTGTGTATCAATATGTGCCTAACATCATTGCCAAATGTGACGACCACTCTGTGCTGGGTTGTGATTTTTACATCATGGAAAAATTAACCGGCATTATTCCACGTCAAAATATGCCTAAAGAATTACAAATAAGCGAAGCGGATACGCGCAGCTTATGTATTAATGTGATTGATAAGTTAATTGAATTGCATCAGGTTGATATTAAAAAAACCGGCCTAGATAAGCTGGGTAAAGGCGAAGGGTATGTGGCCCGTCAAATTAACGGTTGGAGTGATCGTTACGTAAAAGCCAAAACCGATGACGCAACGGATTTTAAAGTGGTTATGGATTGGCTAAAAACCAATATGCCAGACGATGCGGGCCAATGCCTCATTCATAATGACTTTCGTTTAGATAACGTGGTGCTTGAAACACAAAATCCATTAAATGTTATTGGTGTGCTGGACTGGGAAATGGCCACCATAGGTGACCCATTAATGGATCTTGGCAACAGCTTAGCTTACTGGGTTGAAGCCGATGATGAACCTCAGTTTCAAATGATGCGTCGTCAACCTACCCATTTACCCGGCATGTTGACCCGTAAAGAAGTGGTCGCCTACTACCTAGAAAAAACCGGTCGAAGTCTTGATTCTTTTGTCTTTTATGAGGTGTATGGTTTATTTCGTTTAGCGGTAATTATTCAGCAAATTTACTACCGTTATTATCATGGTCAAACCCAAGACAAACGCTTTGCAGGGTTTGCTCATGCGGCACGTTACCTTGAAACACGCTGCTTGCGCTTAATCAAAGGCGAAGGGTAGGCACGTGGCTGAGTTATATTTAATTCGCCATGGGCAAGCTAGCTTTGGTCAAGAGAATTATGATGCACTGTCTGAGCTGGGTGCCTTGCAGGCACAAACGTTAGGGCAGTCGTTGGCAAATCTGATTAAACCCACGCAATTAATTTGTGGCTCACTGAATCGTCAACAACAAACCATGGATCACATGCTGGCGGGCTTTGAAGCAGCCGCTGGCAAAACGTTAGGCCTACCTGTCCAGGTTAACCCTGCGTTTAATGAATTTGATCATGAAAATGTTTTGCAAGTTTTTAACCCTGATTTTAAAAATCGTGAGTTTATGGCCAAGCAAATTCTGTCTCAAAAAGAGCCAGAGAAAGTGTTCCATAAACTGTATCGCCAAGCCGTGTTTAAATGGCTTGAGGATCGGTCAGGGCAATATGATGAAACCTTTGAGGACTTCCACCAACGTGTGAATCAGGGCGTTGATAGCATTATCAAAAATGCCAACCGCCAAGAGTGTGTGGTGGTGGTGAGTTCAGCCGGTGCAATTTCCATGTGCGTGCAACAAGTACTCGGAATTA
>Ga0209634_1003210_pt1 | contig 11119 bp, 5 predicted proteins | sample LinPmetageLP40_FD_184043 | JGI IMG/M metagenome (GOLD analysis project Ga0209634, IMG submission 184043) | Marine viral communities from the Pacific Ocean - LP-40 (SPAdes) (version 2) | ecosystem: Environmental > Aquatic > Marine > Oceanic | place: Pacific Ocean | collected 2010-08-26 | reverse complement strand
TAAAACGACTATCACTAATATCTTTTTCACCCATTCCTAAATAAACTGCTGATCCTTCAGGTGCTTCTTGTTCTATAAAATCATAAACATCTCTTACTGGTGAAACTCCAGCTGGTCTAACTTCTAATCCTGAATCATTTTGGGTGTAGAGTTTCCATAATTTAAGAGACATGGCTTGTGTAATACCATCTCGTTCTTTTGGTCCAACAAAGATTATAGTAGTGTCTGCACCTGTATTAGCTGATAACCATTTAGCCATGTTATAATGACCTGCGTGGGGTGGCTTGAATCCACCAGGTAAAAGTGCGATTTTTGACATTAATTATACAGTTTGTTATAAATATAAAATTTTACGAGAAAGCCATTCTCTTTTTCATTAATACAGAAGTAGTTAATTCTACTGCATTATGAAGTAATTTCGTAAATTGTTCAAAACCAAGTTCAGATGGATCTTTATCCCCCATTTCTATAAGATAAACTTGTTTTCCATAAGACATAAACGTTTCAGCATGATTAAAAGCATCTTTTAAAGCGTCTTCATCTAAAGCAAGATATATTTTTTTCACATTACTTTTAATAATTTTTTTCATTAAAGTTGTAGACAATTTTTTTCCAAATAAAGGAATTGCATTACGTTTTATAGCCATAGCATCAAACGCACCTTCACATAAAATCACGGGTAAATCCCAGTTTATATACATTTCAAACCCAATTATGTCCTTGGTACTGGAAGCCAACTTATGTTTAATATATGCATTTTTATCAAATGAACGACCTACATAATAATTTAAAAAACCATCTTTATCGTATGAAGGTATTACAACCATATTTCTTAAAGGACCTTGTTCACAATAATGTAAATCATATTTTACTACGTCTTGTTGGGTGATTCCTCTTTGATCTAAATAATGTAATGCATGTTTCGACAGAATCGCTGAGGACGACATTATAGGCGTTACTCCATGAGGAAATTGCAAGGTATTAACATCTACTTTTTGTTTGGTTTGTTGTTTAAAATTATATTGTTTGTCAATTTCTTTTAAAGCTCCAAATGCAGCTCCAGGTGCACTAGCTTTTTTAAGTAATTGAAATGCTCTATGACCTTTATAATTACAAACCCAACATTGGAATTTTTGAGATAATAAATTAAACGTTAGTTTTTTCTTATGATGGTTACAAGAGGGACAATTAAACACAGCTTCATCTCCCCCACGGGCAGATTTACTTCTACCTAAAATTGATTCTAATAGCTGTTTTAATAAATCTTCTTTCATTTAAAGTCTCTATCGTAAAACTTACCTAATATATTGTCATTAAGGTATAACTTATCTTCTAATACCTCTAATATAAATTGGTATTTACATTCTAAGTATGTAAGTTCTTTTTTATTGTAAGCCACTTGTAAGATTGTTCTTTCCAAATCATCATCATTTGCATCTTTAATAAATGCATGTGATCCATAGTAAGTTTTCCAATCGCTTTCCTTTAATACTCTTTTGTATACTGGAGGACGACCTTTACCTTCCCATAGGGCTTTTTCTTTTTTACCTAATTTTTTCTTTAAATTATAAATTAAAGATTTTTTACCAATGTATCTTTTTCCAGTTGGAATGTGAGTTGTTTGATAAATAAAACCAAATGCCCCTTCTGGAAGGTCATTAATTTCTTGAATGTGTTTGTTTTGATAGTTCCATTGCATATATACAATGTACGAAAACTATTTTAGGTATCCCAGCGAATTACGAAAGTAGTGTCAGCTTCATCTGACATTCTTACAGGTTGTCCTAATTTACCAATTACTAATAGTTCATTATTTCTATTGTATAAACCAACTGTTGTAACATAAGGTTTAAATTGTGAACCGGTTGCAAAGTTTGCTAAATTTGGTTTTTGGTCTGATTTAATTTTTCTTGTTGAAATATTATGTGTAAAATTATATTCATCTGAATTTATAGTACACATGTATTCATTTTCATAAATAGGATGTATATTTTTAAATTTAGTGCTATAATCTAATGATCCTGAAAAGGGTAAATTAAAAAGACTATTAAGCACTGCACTATTATTGATTTCATCTAAATTTTTTCTTTTTAATAATAGAGGATTATCAGTATTTGTACTTCCACTTTCAAAAGGTTGAGCTATTGATAAATGTTTTGGATGTGTAATAGTAGCTAACCCATTTGAATAAAATATATTTCCAACGTAGGGTGAACCATTAGAACTTGAATATAAACTGTCAATTTGTGATGGTGTTCTTGAGGAATTAAAAATCATTACATTAGCTAAACTACCTGTGTAAAAATTATCTATTTCTCCTTTACTACCAATGTATAAATTTGCTTTATTTTCTGTTTGGTTTACTGTTGTGTCTGTTGTGCTTGCTATTTTTGAACCTGTTATCCAAATTTCCATTTGAGAAGCAGAACTCATACATACTATATGATGTAAAGAACCAGTAGATATAGGAGTTTTAACTGTAGGTGTAAGTATTCCATCTGTTCTTCTAAAATTTAATTCATTAGATGAATCTATAAATATTTCAAAAGGATATTGTGCTCCTGATTTTATATCAATGGGTTGAGAAGAACCTGTTGTGTATGTTTGTTCGTTTATAGGTGTTTTTATTATTGTTTTTGTTGTACTTTTACTTAATAGATATACGCTTCCACTAGAAGGATTAATATTCATTGCAATTGTAAAATCTTCACCTGGATTAAAATTATAAGTTTCATTATGGGGTGCTACAATAGAGGAAGATTTAGATGAAGAAAAATTAACTGTTGGGTAATCTATAATTTCTTTAAAAGAAGTATTTTTTATTGTCATATCAAAAGCTTCAGCACCTCCATTTTCAAATTCAAAATGAATAGATAGTTTTTCTAAGTTTGGAAAACCTAAAGCTTGTGGGCCTGTATATTTTAAATCTGTTGAAGGCGCATTAAGAGAAATAGGAACATATTGAAATTCTATTATAGTTTTTCCTTCTTTTACTGTTGGGTCTCCATAGGGTCTATAAATATTAATTCCGTCTACTTGAAGATAACTTTTTACTTTTCCCGTAGATGTAAAACCATTTATATCCGTAATGTCAAATTCTAATCTGTATTTTTTAAAGGGTTTTAGTATTCTTTCTGTGAAAGTTGCTTTAAATTGTAGACCCCCTAATGTTGAACCATCTACTGATAATTTTACACCTCCTGAAACGGTAAAATCAGATGTGATTGCACTTCCTACTGTCCAATTAGCTGTGTTATCATGAAATATTGTTTGAAATCCATACTCTGATAATAAATCAGGGCTTAAATTTTCTGATTTAAATGATATGTTTTTATAATCTAATGTATTGTTATAATAACTATCATCATATATGCTTTCTCTAGTATAATGTTCTGATTTATTAGGATCGTTTTTACCATATAAATCATAATTAAGATTATATTGTTTAAAACCCTTTATAGGTCCTAAATTAAATATTTTTTCTCTTTCATCTATACTATGGTTAATTAAATTAGTACCTGAAATTATTAAATTTCCTTTACTGTCATCTATTGTGGTTCCGTTACTACTTGAATAAATAAAAGTACCTGGTTTTATTTTATTACCATATAATCTTGAGGGGATTGATATTACATTAATCTTATCATATAATGTCCTATTACCCGCTAAATAATCAGCATCACCTAATCTATTAGCTATATCTAATTTATTGTTTTTATAAAATAAATGATCTAATTGGTAATATTTTACCGTATTTTTAGAATCTGTAGAGCCACTACTAAAAGTGTCTAATATGGATGATGTATATTCAAATCTTTCAACTGTAAATCCTGCTGTTGCCGCTGAGGATGAAATAAATGTAAATTGTTTATTAGCGTTGAAGGGTACTCTAGATACATCATCAGGACTAAGTGATTTGAAAATCGCCATTCAGGTACATTTTAGTAGTCTAATTTAACTCTAACAAGTGCTTCTGTTGTGAAGTCTTTCTTCAATGGTTGGCTTAATTTTGCTACAGCTAATAAGTTATTATCATCATTGTATAAACCTACTGTTGTTACATAAGTTGTAGGTGAATCAACCATTGTTGTATTATTAAGATTTCCATTTGTGTCTATGTAGCTTGGGTTAGAAGAATAGTTATATTCACCATTTTTAACTCTTACAAACATATACTGTGATGATACTCTTTCTTCACTGTCTAACTCAAATGATGCTCCCCGCTGAATAGCACCAACCATTTTTAAATTCATTTTCTCATTTGTATTACCTGTTGGTACTATAAAATGAGTTCCAGTGTCTTCATCTATTAAGGCATCTTCATTAAAAATAATAACACCTGCCTCTGGATAAACAAAACCATAAGATCCTTTATTTGCGTTAGTTGATTGATTAAGATTAGTACCAGTCATTACCCCATCTGTACCTTCTACTAAATTAAATTGTCTTCCTAAATTTGTTACTACAGCAGAACCTGTTAGTGTTATAGAATCATCTGTAAGAGTGTAGGCAGTACTATTACCATCATCTAATTTTAAATTTAAAGAACCTGCTTTTAAACCATGTTTATACCTTGCTCTAGATATATTAACTACATAAATACCACTTGGTTCATGGCCATTAAAAACAAAATTTGAATTTTCATCTCCAAATACTAATTGAGCATATTGTCTGTAAATACATTTAGTTGCTGTGTTTTCTAAAGCTCCTGCTGTGTTTGTAAAATTTGCAGCGCCTAATCCTGTTTTATGACCATAAGAAACTGTAAATTCTGGGTTACCTTCTCCTTGGATTTCGGTACCACCTCCATTAGGAACTGTCTGATTACTAGCAGAAGTATAAACTTCTATAAAAAAGTTACCTTGACTAGTTGCTGTTGTAGATGCTGCTTGTACAGAAGCTGTAAATATTTGAGTTGTTAGTATATTTACATCGTTACTCCAAGTATTACTAACTACTTTGTCTGTACTTACTGCTGTGTCTTCTGGATTTAATCTATTGTATGTTGCCATTTTTTATTATGTTAATGTTACTCCTGTTACTCCTTGAGTGTTTGATGTTGCTATTACTTCTTTAGTTATTTCAACAGGAATTGTTACTCTAGCTCCTGAATCAACACCCTCAATAGTTAAAGTAGTTAATAATTTTGTGTTGGTTCCAAATAATGTTGTACTATTAATTGCTGATAGGGAGAATGAAGTTCCTCTAATAGTTTCGCTTAAAGCTGAATTACTAAATGGTCTTGCTGTTGTTGTAGCTGTAGCTCCTCCTACACCCTCAAATGCTACTAATAATCTTCTGTCTGCAATTGTAGCTAAATAACCTCCTGGTTCTGTTACGTTTGCTAAACCTTGGAAATTTAATGTGTTTGGATTTACTGAAGTTGAAGCACCAAGTGATAATTGAATTTTAGACACATTAGCAGTTACAATAGGCATTTTTGTTGTTCCTCTTGGTAATGTAACTAACTTATGAATCATAATATTATTTTCATCAGGAATTGCTTCTAAAAGAGGCATATTCTCAATTGCTTCTCCAAAAAATTGTGAACCATTAGGATGGTTTTCATTAAATAAAGTATAATCAATTTCATCATCTGCTAATGCAAATTGTGTAATGTTAAAAGAACCGTCTCCTCTTGCAAGTAATTCACGTCCTCTTTTTGTTAAAATTGCATCTACAGTGATGCTTGTATTGTCTAAATATCCCATTGTTGTTGTGTTTTGTTATAAATATAATATGTTTTTAAAAATTTAAAGTTTTCGTAAAGGTAATTTTTCAACTCCTGCTGATGATTTTAATCCTGCTTTGTCTAAGTAAAAAGATAAGTTATCTCTAATGTCTTTATCTATATTGTCTGGTATAATAACAAATCCTTCATCACCCACATCATTTGCTAGTTCTGATGGTTTGTCTATGTCTGCTATAATTGTGTTTGTTTCTTCTAAATATGAAATTTGATAAATGGCACTTCCTTGAGTAGTAGCTCCACTCCAATAATGTTGTAATTCAACTCCTATTATACCATTAATTCCCACTCCTGTATCATTTCCGTCTCCTGTTATTATTCCACTTGTCATAAGATCATGAGGTCCTTGCATAATAGGTAATAGAAGATAATTAGGTATGTGTGTTGCTCTGTCGACCCCATCTATATAAATACTACCAAAAACTTGAGTACCATTTAGGGTAGAGGATGCATCACTATATTTTTCTAAGTCAATCTCAAATGTGCTTATACTTTTAATTCCCGAATCAGAAGATAATGTGTAATTACCTTGGTTTTGTTTTTGGCCTAAATTTAATGTCCCAAATAATCTATACTGACTTTCAGAAGCAATTGGTATTAACATTGAATTAATAAATGTTCCTAAGTGTGTCATACTACTATTAACAAGAGTACTACTACCTACAGTAAGATCTGTTAGCCCAAATGTTATTTCAGTAGGCCAAATTTGTCTAGTTAATGGGTTGCTTTTTAATGTTAAAGTATCACTATTCATTGTGTTATCATGGTTTCCATAACAAAATACATTTTGTGTGTTGCTAGTATTTTTAAAAGTAGCTGGAGCAGCTTCTAGAACATCAATGTATCCTGCTTGGATTCCTTCTCCGGTTGTTATTCCGTTTCCATCTATTCCTTTATGTTCTATGATTTTCTTTAAGTATCCTTGATTGAATTTAGCTTTGTAAGAGTCTTTTAACTGATGAGTAATTTTATCATCTAATAATTCTATATTAAATCCAGACCCATCTTTAAGATCATTTGCAATGTATCCATTTATACCATCATAATTTTCATTTTTAAGATCAATTGTAGTAATTTTATCCGTGTACTTATCAATTAACATAATTTTTTCTATGTCAAGATATGAATGATTTTTAATAGTAACTAAATCATCATCTTCCCCCTCAGCACCTATTAATGATTTACCAAAGTAAATTGCCGCTGATTTTTGTTCTGCTACTGGATTTAAACCATAAGTTACATCTCCCTCATTATATTCATTAACTTTTGCCCCTGTTAATTTTGATCCATTGTAACGTGGATTATTCCAACCTGCTAAGTCTATTAATCCATCATCAAATTCAACGTCTCTTTGTGGGTTGATTTCTTCTAAAAGTATGTTAGAAATAGTACATGTTGTAGTAGCGGTTGATTGAAAATAAAATCTATTGTATTGGGTTGTAGGTGATGTTAAATTAGGAATTGTATTAGTGTAAGTACCATCTGCTGTAATGGTATTAAAAGTTTTTTGGTTGCCATTAGGACCTAATATTCTTGCTAATATTGATGGAGTTCCTGTTCCTGAAAAATTAGTTACTGTAAAAGTAAGTTTATATTTTGCATTTTTCTTTGGTGTATAATTATTGAAATTAAGGTTTGCTTTTTTACTATTTCCCGCACCTGTAAATACGATAGTATTACTATTAATTGTAATTGTACTATCATCTGGTCTAAATTGTCCTTGTAAATTATTTAAACCAGAATCTACTAATTTAAGTGTTTTATTTTCATTTATTGACTTGCTTTTTATTTTACTAACTTTAGAATTTATAAAATTACCTTTAGGAGTTAAAATGTAAGATCTTAATTTATCTGAACCATCTTGTTCCCATACATTACTGCCTGACAATGCTTTTGCTATATCTATGGATGTATTATAATTTCTATGAGCATTACTTGAAGAAAGCGCTGTGTAAGATATAACTGCTGATCCTAAGGTTCCATCTAATAATGATATATTATTATTTTTATGAAATGATTGTGTTATTTCATTTAAAGTACCTTCGTAAGTTGTATTGCTTACTATTGGGTGATATCTTCTAAATTTAGGTCTTTCTAAAAAATGGGGTTCAATTAGTACTCCTGTTTTATCTATTGACTTTTGGGGTGTAAATTTCTTAATTAAATCAAATAAAGTATGGTCTAGGAAAGAAACCCATCTTGTAAAGTCAAATATATTATATCTGTCTTTTCCTTTTTTTAATTTTTTAAAATATTGGTCAACTAAAGGTTTAAAATCTTCATATGTTTCTGATGTTTCTTCTCTAGGATCTCCTAAAAATTCATCTAAACTAAATGTACCTAAAGTATAAATTATATCTTCATTTATTTCATTTTGAGGTGATAAAAATACACCAACATTACTAAAATCAGGAACTTGTCTTTCTGATGAAGGTAATCTTGATAAAATGTCGGGTGATAAAATATCATCATCCGTGGTTCCTCTATCTATTCTTATTTTATTATTTACAGGTGATTTTCCTATTGTGTTAGGCGTAGGTAAATGATGTTCTTCAACTATTTCTTCTACATCTTCATCATCAAAATATGTAAATCCATCTAAGTAATCTATGTCTGTGTTGGGGTGGTGTGATTGTAATAAAGGTATACCTGCAACAGTGAATGGAGGGGTTAATCCTGTGTTCATTACTGCACCACCTTGAATAACGGTATTATTAGATGCATTAGTGTTTGGTGGATTTATAACTGTTCCCCCCACTTGTGATGTTGTGGCCTGAGATAAATCTAACTCAAAAGATAAAGGATATCTTACAATTAAATGATCAAATGATGATGATATGGTATTACCCCCATACATTAAAGGTTCTAAAGCATGTTTTTGTAAAGTATTATGGTTTAATAATTCACCAAAATAATATCTTACTTCTGACATAGAACCTTTAAAACTTAAATCAAATACACTTCTATCATCTCTTAAATTAAAACCATTTAAATTAGAGATACCATCATCATTGTTTGTATAAAAAGAACTTGTAATTATGCCTCCTTTACTGTAATCTATTATTCCTCCTAAAAAAGCATTACTAGGAGCTCCTAATTCTTCTATTCTTACATTTCTAATTTCTGCTGTGTCATTTATTGCTGCACTAGCTAAGAAAAATTCAAGAAATAAATCTCCATCATTATTAGTTAGATTAGTATCTATTCTTTTATTAGTGTGATTTATATATGTTGCTTCAAAGGTAGTTTGATAATATGTGTAACTAGAATCAGTAATAGCTGGACCATTATTGATTGCATTAAAAGGATCTAATTGTTGATTTGAAATATTTTCTGTTCCAACATGGGCTCTTAAATTAAAATCTGTTGTTGTAGCTTCAAAACTTAATCTGTATTTGTGTCCTAATTTTAACTTATTAGATATATTTTGTTTTATTTTAATTTCATTAGTATCTGTAGGAGTTGAAGTAATTTCTACTTTAATACCATTACTTACAGATGAAAAAGTAGCATGATCATTAGTTCCTCCACTAAAATTACTTGGGGTAGAAGATAAATTACTCCAATCACTTCCTACTGTTATGCTTGTATTTCCAGCTGTTCCTCCTGTGTTTTGAGTAAAAGTTACAGTGTCTTCAGAAGCATTAGTTGTTGATGTCACAATATTAATTCTACCAGCGTGACCTGTAATTGCCCCTTCTACAGCTGCTTTAAATGATAAAGTATTTTCTTCTATAGTTCCATCTGAGTGGAAGGCAGTATTACCATTTCCTAATAAGGATCCATTTAGGGCTGTATTACTAGCTATTCCTTCATATTTTTTTGAAGTACCATCTGTAGATATAAGTGTTATTGTAACATTAACTCCTGTTTGACCCGAACCTTGATCTGTTATAAATATGCATGATGTAGATGCTTGAAATCCATCACCATTATCTTGTAATATCCAATTATCAACAGTTTGAGCACTAGCATTAAAATTAGTAAAGGTTCCGTTTAGTATTAAACTTCCTGTGTCTGAATAATAACGACTACCAAATGATTCAGCATTAGTGATTTCATCTATAGTTACTGAAGAAGTATAATGTAATACATTTCTTAAATAATTTGATTGATAGGCCCCTAAATGTATAGTTGAATCACTACCTGAAATTCCATCTGTTCCTAAAGATATATTCCAGAAATCCCCATTAAATATAGGGAAATATTCTGAATCATGAAGTATTTCTTTTACGGATATATTATCCATTACTCCTGCTACTCCATCTCCTGCGAATATATTTATATTATCTCCATTAGAAGTAAAATTATGAGAAATTATACCATTACCTATTAATGTACCTTTTCCAACCGTATTATCTACACCCCCTGAGCTCCCAAATCCAATTGCATTTGTTCCTGAAGTATCTGAATATTCTAATATAGTAGCAGATACATTATATCTTTTTCCTGCTACCATTGTGCTCGTAGGAACAATAGGACTAACAAAATCTGTACCTGCGTCTGATTCAAAAGTTACTCTATTTTTATTATTAACAGTTGCTCCTGTTCCAACAGTTACATTTATTGTGTCTGCTAACTCAATAGGACTTGTTAATTGATGTCCTGAAGAAGTAAGTATGCTTGAAGTAAAATGGAGTAAATCTAACTTACCATATTGTGTTTTATCATCTATAGCAAAGAAATCACTACTACCCGTATAGGGATGTACAATTAAATGTAAATCTGAACTAGACAAACTTTGTGTTGTATGGTTTGTTAATGAAAATAAATGATAAGCATCTGATCCTGATCTTGTGGGTTTAATTCTAAATTCAACTGTTTTAGCCGATGCTGAAGGTTTTAATATCATAGCATCTGTGTTTGAACTTGTCCATGATGTTTGAATAAACGTTCCCTTTTTATCTTTATCAAAAGAGTTACCACTTAATACTTGAGTAAATTTATTGTAAGTATATAATTTAAATTCATCTCTATTAGGATCTGAACTACCAAATTCTTTAATGTCTAATACTGTGTCTGGAACACCATAACAATTAATTAATGCTCTTAAACCTCTTTCTGTTCCTTTGGTTTTTAAAAGATAAGGTGCATTATGGTATAAACGTTTCCATACTTCTTTTGTTATATCTTGTTTTGCAAAAACTTCATTAGAACCTGTTATAACAGTTGAAGTATCATTAGTTACCGTTGATTGACCGAAAATATAATTTATTAAATCTTCATTTTCAAATTGATCGTAAGCTTCTATTCCTAAATTTTGTAGCATATAATATACTAAATTTTTAGAAACACCTAATTTGTGGCTATTGTCTGTTGTTTGTGTTATTTCTTTTACATGTGTCCAAATAGGATCAAAATGTTCTCCTA
>Ga0209634_1003208_pt1 | contig 11122 bp, 6 predicted proteins | sample LinPmetageLP40_FD_184043 | JGI IMG/M metagenome (GOLD analysis project Ga0209634, IMG submission 184043) | Marine viral communities from the Pacific Ocean - LP-40 (SPAdes) (version 2) | ecosystem: Environmental > Aquatic > Marine > Oceanic | place: Pacific Ocean | collected 2010-08-26 | reverse complement strand
TTTGACCTGCTAGGTTAGCAAAGAACTGATCAGTTTGATTTTGGTTTGCTGCGTTGAATTGTTCAGCAGCGTTCTCTGCAGCCTGATCAGTAAACAAAGCCTGTATGTTTTGCTGTGCTTTGAACACCTCTGTCTGTTGTCTGTTTGACAGGTTAGACATATCCATCTGTAAGAAGTTAGATGCGTTCTGTACAGAAGCCTGTTGTCTGTTGGATAGGTTAGCCATATCTAGTTGAGATAGAGCAGCAGCCTCTGCCATAACCATAGACTGTCTATTAGATAGATTGTTTAACTCCATAGTGTTAGCTGCACGAGAGTCCTCTAGAGCTATCTGCTGTTCAGCAGTAAAGTTCATGTTGGCTACGTCAGCAATCTTAGCTGCGTTCTGCACACGAGCCTGAAACGCTTGGTCAAACTCTTGACCTATAAACTGAGCACGTTGTTGTGCTGCAAGCATAGCACGTTGTTGTCTGTTAGACAAGTTCTGTGCTTCAAACTGAGCCTGTGTAGCAGCATCTATTTGTGCGATAGGTATTGCAGACTCCATAGCAGCCTGAACAATAGCCTGTCCTGCCATAGAAGAAGCACCAAGACCTCTTGCAAGCATAGTACTCGTAGCGGCTCTCATAGCTCCTGAAGCCCAAGCAGGTGTGTTACCACCCTCGAACTGAGCCATTAATCCTTCTAGCTGACCTTGCACTGTAGCCTGTTTAGTAGGAGTAGCAGTCTCAGCTTCTACAGCTTCAGTAAAAGCTCTAGCAGTCTCAGCGTTAGCAGAACCAGATATAATTTCACTCTCACCTGATACAGGATCTGTCTCTAGTTTTCTAGCTGTTGGTCCTTCTACTTTTATTGCTGCACCTTGAGCAGCCTCCATACCTGTTACAGAAGTAGTAGCTTGTTGAGCAGCACCTACTTGAGCCTGTTGTGATAAAGTTCCTTGAGCAGGTTGCAACGCACCAGTTACAGCTTGTACCTGTGGTGCTGCAAAGGCAGGAGTCATGGTTGTTGGCTGCATAGCAGTGGGCATTAGTGCTTGCTGTGTTGCGCCTGTCGTAGCAGCTTCAGCAAACGGAGCCATAGGTACAGTCATACCTGCATCTACTGGTATAAACTCTGGAGCAGTAGGTTGTATTCCTGCTATTTGTGCTTGGATAGGCTGCATAGTCTGACCTACCAAGTTAGCACTCATTTGAGCTAGAGGATTAACAACAGTAGCAGTTTCACCAGTAACTTCTGTACCAACTGTAGGGTTATCTGTTACAAGAGTTCCTGGAGCAGCACCCATACGCATACCACCCATATTCATCATAGCTTGTCTGTACTTACCCATACGAGCAGCAGCAGCAGGGCTAGACTGTAAGAAGTTATCAAGCTGATCATCAGGTGCGTCTTCTGGAAAGCCTAAAAACTTCTTAGCTAGAGAGACGTCTCCACCCTGTGAGAAAAACATACCATCATTTATATCTCTAGAAAAAGATTCAGAGTTTCCAGGCTCAACGTCAGATCCTGGGAGAGATCTAGAATCAGGGTTTCTTGGCAATTGTACTTGAACATTAGGATCACCTTGAGACTCATAAGGCATAGGCATAAGAACTGGTTGTGTCTTGGCTCTTGGTATTTGACGTACAAAGCCAGGTGGCACGTTAGTAACAGGTTTACCGTTAAACTCAGTAATCATTATTGTTTGATTTGTTTGTGGGTTTATGTACCGAACTTGTTGATAACCTGAAGTAATCTGCTGACCTGATCCTGGAGCAGTAGTAACTAATGTTTGAGGAACTGCACCCTGAGTTCCTGCATAGTGGGTTTTATAAGATATCTGTTGAGGAACAGCAGACAATCCTGCAGTTTGTATAGGCGTAGAAAAGGTTCCTGTTTTAGGTGCTTGTCCCATCACAAATGGTTGAGCTTGTGTAGTTTGTGTCACAGGAGTTTGATACGTAACAGGTCTTCGCTCCGTAACAGGAGTTTGATACGCAACAGGTGCTACTTGTTGTACAACAGTCTTAGGAGTATCTGGAATTATAGGAGCTACTTCGTCAGCTTGTAGTTCCAACACTTCTGTTGAAGGTATTGTAGAAGTAAAATCTCCTCCAGATACTACAGGTTCTTCTGGTACTACAGGTTCTACAGGTACTACATCTACAGGAACTTCATCTACTGGAACTTCATCTACTGGAACTTCATCTACTGGAACTTCATCTACTGGAACTTCATCTACAGGAACTTCATCTACAGGAACTTCATCTACAGGAACTTCATCTACAACATCATCATCTACATCAGGTGCGCTTGGTTTTGTATTTGTTATTTCATTAGCTAACCTTTTTATTGTTTCAACTTCGTTACCAGTATTACCTGACGCACTACTTAAAACAGTACCATTGGATAAAGTTACTGTAGATGCCGCATCACCACCAAGACCAAAGAGACCACCATCTCCTTTGATAGCATTTACATCATCATCAGTGTAAGTTATATTTTCTCCTGCTTCAGCAGCTTCTAAACCTTCTTTAAATGCATTAAACTCTTCTGCAACCCGAGCTGCATTAGAACTTCTAGAACCTTTTTTTGAATGTATAGCTAGATAAGTTGTCTCACCTTCAGGATCTACTTTAATAATTTGGGTTCTTTTATTACTAGCTTTGGCGATATATTTTGTACCATTAGCAGTAGTATAACTATTTACTTCTCTATAACCACTAGATATTGTGCTACCGTCTGAGTTTTTTCCTTTGGCTATTGTTGTCATGATCTATTCCTTATTTACCCATTGTCATCCACACTGCACCTGCAATAAACGTCAGCAGTGCGACAGTGGCTAATTTAACTACAGTAGACCAGACAGACTTACGTGTGTCTCTCCAAGCCTCTAACAAACTTCTCATCTCTATAATATCTCTGGCTGCATCATCATCAAGTAACCCAATAGAACGCAGTGCTTCTTTAGCACCACGTCTAGCTGCGTTGTCTAGCATTTCCTCTAGATCGTCAGGGGTAAGTTTGATGTCACTCATTCACAGTCTCTAGTGAGTTAGAAAGCATACTAATAAATGCCTCACGCCCTACGCTAAGTTGATTAACATTAAATTTAGCACTTGTCAATTTACGGTCTAAGTCTTGAATATGATTCAACATATTTTTCTGTTGATCCGTTAAGTCTTCTATAAAATATTCTTTATCGTTAATTGATATAGGGGTTTTTTTATCTTTTCCCATTACCATTTCCTTCCTTGGTTAAATTTATGCAGTAAATGAATTAGCCGCAGAAATAGCTGCATCTATCTCTGTGAAACTTTCGCTACCCCAATCTTCTAGTGCTTTCATGTGCACTAGATAACCGTTGCTTCTAGTTACACGAGCTTTCTTTTCGTCATGCGTCATGTCATGTCCGAAATCTTCATATGTTGCATCACTACCTTTATTATGTGTAGCGATAACGCTAGTAATTACTGACACACTACCAAGCATTGCTGCGTGGTCTTTTGCTATTTGATCAGCTTCTCTTGCCATGTTATTTATCCTTCTAATTTTGCAATGTTAATATTGCCTGAGATTGAAATACGTTCCCCATCATTATCATAAAAGGGAAACACCTGATGAAGCATAGTTGATGGAAACATAACCATGTAACCCTCTGCTTCTTTTTCCATGTTGTAAGCAAAGGTTGATACCCTGCCCAACGTATTTGTGTAGCTAAATGCAAAGTTAGATATGTGGTTATCTGCATTTGAGTTGGCACAAATAGGAAGTTTCTTTTGCTCTGCGTAGGACGTAGGTATCTGCATCCATATTACAAAGCTGTACACGCCACTGTGGTCATGCGGTGGGTTAAACTCATGCTGCTTCTGGAAGTTAACCCATAAGCTTTCTAAGTTCCAACCCTCACCCTCACGCATTGTTTCACGCCAAGGTGCACCATACGCCTCAATATGGCTGTGTATAAACGAGGGCAGTAGCTCACCAACAAACTCTTTGAGTAAAGGTGAGTCACCGTCTAACCTGATAGACTTACTGATGTTACCTGCGAGTTCAGGCTTCATGTCCTCTGGTTGTTCTCGTGCTTCGTTCACAACTTTCCATATGTTGTCCACAACGTCCTCTGGGAGTTGAGCTTCAACCACACCTACGTTAGGAAAGTTTCTTTGTATTAAATCCATGTTTATCCTTCTAGTGTTGCCACTCTTGCAGTGAGTGCTTCGATTAGTGCGTTCTGTTCTTGAATTGCTTTGACTAGGATTGGTACAAACTTGCTGTACTGTAGACCCATCTGCTTGCCATCACCTGATGTAGACACAGTAAGGTTTTTCTTAGCGGCAGTTGTATATCCAGCAGCTTCTTCAAGAGCTTGAACTTCCTGTGCTTTAAAGCCAATGTCTAACCAATCTTCTTTGTGTGTACCGTCTGGGGTCTGATCTGATAGATTATAGTCATCGGCAGTCTTATCGCCATACTTAGAACGTTTATCCCACTTGTATGTCACAGGTGCTAATGCCTTAACAAAGTCTAAACCAAGGTCTAGTGCGGTAAAGTCTGTTTTATCTCTTTGGTCAGAAGCTACTGTCCAATCTGTTTGAATGTGACAAGCAGATATATTTTCATCACCTACTACAACAGTATTATCTGCTGTAGTGATATTACCGCCAGGGCTTCCTACACGACCTGAATCTGCTCCCAGAAAAAGGTTGTTTTCACCACTTGTGACTGTAAGTCCAGAAGCGTGTCCAAGACCCGTATTTAATGCGCCTGTAACAACCTGCAAAGAACTAACACCAATACCAACATTTGCATTTGCTGGATCAGCTCCACCCATAGCACCATAACCTACTGCTACACAAAATTCGCTATCTGTTGCACTGTCACCTGCTTCAGCACCGACAAAAGTGTTCTTTATACCTGTTGTTACTGCAACCCCTGCTTTAAAACCGACTGCCACATTGTAAGTACTTACAGATGTGGTTTGGTTTTGAACTTTTAACGCTTCTTTACCTATAGCTACTGATTTAGTGCCTCTTGTATCCGCACCTAGAGAATTGTAACCGACAGCTACGTTATCAGCACCATCAGTAAGAGCATCACCTACATATGCCCCAACTAGGGTGTTTTGTATGCCTGTTGTGACTGCTTGCCCTGAATCATAACCAATGGCTGTATTTGCTACATTTGCACCATTTCCAACATTTTGCGTAGTTAATGCGAAAGTTCCAATGGCTACACAATTTGCTCCTGACGTTTCTGTACTTAAAGCACTTCTACCTACCGCAACATTCCTACCAGCGGTAGTAAGGGCATCACCTGCTAGTCCACCTATGAGGGTGCTTGATGTGCCTGTGGTTATACTTCCTCCTGCGAAATGGCCCATAGCTACATTGTAAGTATCTGTAGCTGTAGTAAAGTTCTGTGCTTCAAGTGCCTTATAACCAATCGCAATAGACCGACTACCTAATGTATCTGCACTTAAAGCAGATGTACCTACTACTACATTATAATCAGCATCTGTAAGAGCATCACCTGCTTGACTACCGATGAGGGTGTTTTCAAGGCCTGTTGTAATTGCTTTAGCAGTGTTATGACCAATAGCAACATTATGACTTTCTGTAGCTGTCGTAAAATTTTGAGCTTCAAGAGCTGAGTGACCAATAGCAACTGAGTTTCTACCTTGAGTATCAGCAGTTAGTGTTGCAGTACCTACTGCTACATTTTCTTGACCAGTAGTAAGTGCGTCACCTGACTGTGCCCCGATAAGCGTGTTATACGTACCTGTTGTGACTGATACCCCTGCTGCATGACCAACCGCTGTATTAAAAGAGTCCGTTGCGGTGGTGAAGTTTTGTGTACCTAATGCATCTCTACCAATAGCTGTTGATTTAGTACCTTTGGTATCTGCTGCTAAAGAACCGTCACCGATTGCTGTATTCTCATCGGCATCTATAATACTGGTCATAGCATTTCTACCTACAGCAGTATTTTTTTCTCCTGTTGTAAGTGCAGCACCAGAACCACTCCCAATTAAGGTGTTTCTTATGCCTGTTGAGACTGCTGTTCCTGCTTCATAACCAACTGCTGTATTATGACTATCGGTAGCTGTTGTGAAGTTTTGTGCAGACAAAGCTTGAACACCAATAGCAACTGATTTGCTTCCTAAAGTATCTGAAGTTAATGCTCCTTGTCCAATAGCTATATTATTATCAGCGTCTGTTAGTGCATCACCTGTTCTATCTCCAAGTAACGTATTATTCACACCTGTTGTGACTAACAGTCCTGCATGGTAACCAACTGCTGTATTATTACTATTGGTAGCAGTAGTGAAGTTTTGAGTTGCTAAAGCCGCCCTACCAATAGCTGTTGATTTGCTTCCTAGTGTGTCTGAAGTTAAAGCACCGTAGCCTACTACTACGTTTTCATCAGCATCTGTTAGCGCATCTCCTGCTTCCCCACCAATAAGGGTGTTTTTTATGCCTGTGGTTACTGCTGTTCCTGCACTATGACCAACTGCTGTGTTAAAAGTATCTGTAAGAGTTGTAAAATTTTGTGTAGCTAAAGCATTAGTACCAATAGCAACACTTTTTTTACCTTTTGTGTCAGTAGTTAATGAATTAACACCTACAGCTACGTTAAAAGTACCATCTACTAATGCGTCACCAGACTGAAAACCAACAAATACATTTTCATCCCCAGTAGTTATAGCAGTACCTGCCTCATCACCTATGAGTGTATTTTGGTTACCGCCAGAAGCAATGCTGTTACCTGCGTTTACACCTGCAATAAAGTTTGAAGTGCCAGAAGTAGTTGAAGCTAAACCTGTTGAAGTAACTGTAGAGTTAAACGTAGCTGCTCCTGCTGCTGACATATCAAGGGTTAGGGCATCAACCTCACTACCACCGTCATTACCTCTTATAACTAAATCACCATCACTAATTTCGGATTTTATAATAAGATTGTTACCACTTTTTGCTACTAATCCATAAGCTGTGCCACCGTCTTTAAAATTTACAATTCCATCATCGGCATCAAGAATAATATCCCCTGCTACATCAATCGTCAGATCACCAGAAGACAAGTCTATCTCTGTCCCATCTATAGTAATATTGTCTACCACTACACCTGCGTTGGCTGTTAGGACTCCTGTTACACCAAGAGTAGATGCCATATCCACTGCACCGTCAATGTCCACAACGTCTAGGTTGGTTGTACCGTCTACGTCTATATCGCCACTAATATCTAATGATCCAAAAGCACCTACACCTGTGGTAGTAATATTACTTGAGCCTGTGTCTATTGTACCAAAGCCACTCGTAATGCTACCACTGTTTAGAGCACCAACAGTTGTTGCAGCAGTAGTAACAAGATTAGGCATAGCTGTAATCTCGTCATCAAAGTAAGCAGCTAAATCAGTAACAGCAACTTGCACCATAGTGCCGTTGTCGTTCATTACTACTCTGTCTGCATCAACTACAGTAGTAGAAGTAGCTGAAGTACCACCATCAACAATGTTTAACTCTGCTGCTGTAGAATCAACTGCAGCTAGTTTAGTAAAGTCTGCCTGTACTAATCCCGATACACCATCTAGTAAGTTTAGTTCTGTAGCAGTTGATGTTACATTAGTGCCACCTATGTCAAGAGTAGTTACAGATAGTTCACCTGCAACTGTGGCAATACCACTAGCAACAGTTATAAGATCAGTATCATCTGTATGCCCTATAGTAGAACCATTGATTACTACATCATCTATATCAAGAGAACCACCAGAAATAAGACCAGTAGTTGTAATAGTGCTAGAACCAGTATCAATAGTGCCAAAACCCGATGTAATACTTCCTGAGTTAAGTGCTCCTACAGTTGTAGCTGCAGTAGTAACTAAGTTAGGCATTGCAGTTATTTCATCGTCAAAATATGCAGCAAGGTCTGTAACAGCAACCTGTACCATTGTACCATTGTCATTTAGTACAACACGATCAGCATCAGCTACAGTAGTAGCGGTAGCTGAAGTATCTCCGTCTACAATATTTATTTCAGCAGCAGTAGAAGTAACACCATCTAAAATATTAAGCTCTGCTGCAGTAGAAGTAACAGTAGTACCGTTAATGGCAAGAGTATCTATCTCTGCTGTACCATCAATAAATATATTACGCCATTGCTGACTTGCAGAACCTAAGTCGTATGTGTCATCATCGTCAGGTATAATGCTAGAGTCAACATCAGCACCAAATACAACATTGTCAGCAGAGGAATCACCAAGTGTTAATGTACCACCGTTAAATGTAGTAGTACCTGTAACTGTAAGATTACCACCTACTGCTAAGTTGCCTGATATATCTGCAGCACCGTTGATATCAATAGTAGTAGCTGCAATCTGTATCTCTGTATCTGCAACAAGATCAAGCTGACCATCAGCACTAGAATTAATATAAATAGCAGTATCACGAAACTGTAACTTTTCTGTAGAGGCAATAAGTATATCATCAGAGTACTCAAAATAGTCCTCGTCTTCCATCCACTTAAATACACCATCATTGCTTTCACCGTCAAAGGTAACTGTAATATCAGTACCCGATGTAGCGTCACCAATAGTAATACTAGTCCCTAGCAGTTTAGTAATAGGACCACCTTCTGCAGCAGTGCCATCGTGAGTGTGTCCTGTACTTGCTGCAAAAGCAGCTAAAAGTTGATCATATTCATTGTTAAACAGATCGGCAGTAATAACATCACCGTCTGTAAAACTGGATTGTCTTGTGTATGTATTACCCATTTAACGTCTTGCTCCCACTTGATACTCTAATTGAAACCCTTTTAGGGAATATGGTGCAGTTGTTCCACCATCATTTATTCTTAATGCCACAGTAAAACCTGAACCCTCAACTGACTGTCTTACAAGTGGCTGTGAAGGACCACCAAATACAAACTGTGCCGCACTACTAGAAGTACTAAAAACAGCATCACCAAATTGTGCTGCAATTTTAGAACTGTCTAAAGTATATGGTGCAGGTCTAGCTGAGTCTGAGGCTTCATTGTCGTAACGAACTATTAAGTCTGCAACAATAGCTGACTCAGGTTTATAGTTAAGGATAACTTTCTGCATATGTTTTCTAATACCAGTGTCACCAAAACTTAAATCAGGACTTCTATATCTACCTAGTATTGCTGTACCGTCAAAGGTATTACCCTCTTCTTGTCTATGTATAAACCCTAAAAAGTCTCCATGCAATACTAAAACATTACCATCTACAACTAAAGTGTCAGTAGCTGACGGTTTTATTCCACGTATCTCAGAGAACTCAAACTTATCTGCTCTCCTGACACAAACAATACCTTTACTTATATTATCACTTTGTCCTGCTTTAGAAAAAAATATTCTGTACTGTGTTTTGTCTGGTATAACAACACTATCAAATAGTGTAGAGTCTTTAATGTTTTTGTCAAAGATAGACTGTACGTTTTGTGTAATAGCACCAAGAGCCGTATCACCAATTCTTGCAGTAGCAGCAACAGTTCTAAGTCCATCAGGACCAAGAAATAATAAATCACCTGCAAATTCCTGTATAGTGTCTTTGTTTACACAACCAATATCTCTAGTAACTGGTTGTATAGAAAAGTCACTAAGAGTAGAACCTGTTAGTTTAAATATTCTATTTTCACAGAATATAAACAATGAATCTCTAAATACTTTTAGTCCAACAATAGTATCATCTACATTAATAGTACCTGCACCATCACTTGATTGAAAACCATCTTCATCAAAAGGTTCACTAAATACTAAGGTCTGAGGTGTAGTAGACTTACCTGCGTAAAACATATGTGCTTTAAACACAGTAACTATTGTAGAGCCTGATACAGAACTTTCACTAACGTCTGTTGCAGTCATAGAAGAGTTAAATATTGTAGGTGCGTTTGCACCATCTACAACAATAATCTTTTCGTTACCATCAAAGTTGTATCGTTCAAAGTCGTACTTAGTTGCACTGGTTCTACCCGAATCTCTTTCAGTCCAAGACTCAGATACTACATCGTTAAGAGAATGACCTGCTGCAGTAGTAGATGCAGTAGCACGAGTTACTCCTGTAAAAGTAGTAGATGTAATTCCTGTGTAAGTAAATATCTCACTGTTAATTTGTAATGTACCACTAGAAGAAAATCCTGTAGTAGAATCTACAGTAATAGTTCCTGATCCAGTCATACCAGTTGTAGAAACTATCTTTAAAGCAAGCTCAGTAGAACCACAACTAAAAATCTTTTCACCTCTAGCTGCTACAACTTTGTCAGCAAAACTGGCAACCATAAGTATTTTTTCAGTAGGGTCAGATGTTTGAGGAACTACATGATTAACAAATTTACGAAACCCATTTATTCTTCTGTAACCACCCTCAATATCAGGCTCAAAGTTTTCTAACTCTAACGCTTCACCTGGTTGCATTAAAAAAGTAGAACGGTTTAAAACTAAACCGCCCTCACAGTTAAATGCTGCAGGTTGAACCTGAGAAGAATCTGGCATTATGAAATGACTCCTGCCATAAAGTTAGCAGAACCTCTAGGAGTTATAAGAACTGTTGATCTTACATACTCATATTTGTTGATAAGTAAACTCTGCATGTTTTTAATGCCTTGCTCAAACCTACCAAAGTTTAACTGATACTGTTGCATCTCACCACGATACTGATACACAAATGCTGTAGCACCATCTACAATTACAGGACCAAACCTGTCTGGTATACTTGTAGTGTCACCATGTGCAGCTAGGTCAGAAGGAAATGTAAAGTAATCAAAGACTAGTGTGTATTGTTTGTCTGGATAAGGATATAACAAGTAGTTATTGTCTGGGGTACGTACTATGTTTCTAGGAACACCACCACCGTCAAACTGTGTTACTGTTGTACCATCTGCGTGTAGAGCAGCAGTTGTACTGTTAGCACCCCTTGTACAACCTGTTATATCATTACCTGAAACACCTGTGTAAGTTACTTGCTCACCACCAATATGCACTTTACCTGATGCAGCAAAACCTGTGGTAGAAGTTAAAGTAAGAGTTGTTACAGAACTTGAGTGTGATCCGTTAAGAGTTGTTGATTCAATCTGATCTTCCTCGTTAGGATAATCTTTATCAATGTACTCATTATAGTTAAGA
>Ga0209634_1003207_pt1 | contig 11122 bp, 7 predicted proteins | sample LinPmetageLP40_FD_184043 | JGI IMG/M metagenome (GOLD analysis project Ga0209634, IMG submission 184043) | Marine viral communities from the Pacific Ocean - LP-40 (SPAdes) (version 2) | ecosystem: Environmental > Aquatic > Marine > Oceanic | place: Pacific Ocean | collected 2010-08-26 | reverse complement strand
GATTGTTTCCAAAGCTTATATAACGTTCTTACTGCATATTGTTCTTCACTAAACATTACTGGAATCAATCCTTTTTTTCGATACTCTTTTTTTACTTGGTAATTAACTCTTTGCATTAGAGTTGTTTTACCCATCCCCCGTTGCCCTTGCAATATTATATGTTGTGGTATTTTTCCTGACTGATCTGCCTCTATACTGTTGATTATTTTATCAAATTCCACAATCCTAATGACAAAATCCTCTCTAATTTCTTTCTCACTCTTATGCTGCGGTCTGTATAGATATTCGTTCATTGTCTTAGTTTATATGGCAATATTCCTTTCCCACCAGATCTTTAGTAGTGGAGAGTTAAATGTAAAATTATTTTCAGCATTGAGGTTTATATATCCATCATACTCCAATGTTCGCAATATAATTCCGTGCTCCTCTCCAAGCTCGTATTTAGCCGTTAAGTCAAATATTTCTATTTTGGATGCTCCTGACTCTGATTTAGAAATAACATTCAACACTTCCTTCGTGAATGTATACTCCTCACCTTTGAATGCAGTCCTAAGTCTATTATGCCAGTGTTCAAAGTAGTTCCTTTTATCCAGTGCAAGGTTAATAGCTTGATCAATTATTTCCTCGGCAACTTCCCGCTTACTGCCATTCTGCAACAGAATAGTTTCTACTTCGTCTAGAATAATCTGGATATAATAAGGCATTAACCAAGACATTCTGTCTAACAGATACTTTTGTGTTTTCTTTTCAAATATTAATTCTGGTAATACAGTTACTTCACTGATCATGGCAAGTGCTTCTTCTTCAGAAAAAGCAGGAATTGGAAAATCTGTTAGATCATTAATAGTTTTAGTTGCACCTATACGTTCAGCAATATTCCCAAGACCAATTGAGCCGCAGTAAATAAACTGCATCTTCTTACTAAGATCCTTATCTTGCCTTAGTTCTCTATTTTGATGAAGAAAATTCTTACCAAGGCTTTCTCCATGATCGTTTATTATATTTTCTACTGTTTCTGAAAATTCATCTATTATAAATACCAACTTATCACCATAGTTCACTTTTTTGAGAAGTTGCTTTAATTCTTCATAATAGTCAAGATTCACTCCTTTAAGCTCAATACCATCCCCTCCTATCTTTTCAATCCTATTGCGTTTTAGTGTATCTCCTATGTTTTTCCATATAGATTGATGTGTTGAAAGTTCTTCTAGCAAACTTTTATATAGTCTTTTAAAAAACTCATTTGAGCTATTAATAGACTCTGTATTGTGATATTTTATGAAATAACCGCTCCATTGATCATTCTTTAAATTTTTTAAAAAGGATGTCTTACCTACTCTCCGAGGTGCAGACAGTAGCACATTACTATTTGTATCAAGGTATTTTTTTAATCGAATGTTTAAGTGCGGTCTGGGAAAGTAAAAATCTCCTTCGGCTGCTGATCCTATAATTGTTTTGAATATCATGACAAATTATTTATTGTCAAATATAATTAACAAATTATTTATTGTCAACACTTTTGACAATAAATTTTTTGTTAAAAACATGAAGCTGCTATAGTTACTTATTAATTATCAATATTCCCTTCAAATTTCAAAGACTTGGTGTAAATTAACGCTGCACTTAGTGTAAATATCCTATGGTTAAAAAAATCCTATCAGCAATACTTATTGATATTGAAACCGAACAACTAGTATGACAAAGAAATTGAAAGAACGTATTCATGAAATTATCTTTGAAGCAGACACTCCTTTAGGGAAGGCCTTTGATGTCACACTGTTAGTTGCGATCGTGTTGAGTGTCCTAGCAGTCATGCTCGAAAGCGTTAGTGACATAGCTGAACATTATGGAGGAATACTCTATATTACAGAATGGGTATTTACGATCATGTTCACTCTCGAATACGTGGCAAGAATAATTGTGATTCAGAAGCCTTGGAAGTATGTCTTTAGTTTTTTTGGACTAGTCGATCTGCTGTCAATCATCCCCACTTATCTTAGTTTGTTCTTTGTTGGTGCGCACTCGCTGCTGGTGATTCGAAGCATTCGTTTACTGCGCGTATTCAGAATATTCAAATTGGCAAGATTTCTAGGGGAAGCCTCTCAACTTATGACGGCACTCAAAGCCAGTCGCATTAAGATCATAGTCTTTATAGGAACTGTATTCACATCTGTGATCATATTAGGCACATTGATGTATTTGATAGAAGGCGGTGAAAATGGTTTTACCAGTATTCCAAAAAGTATTTATTGGGCCATCGTCACACTCACTACCGTAGGATATGGTGATATCGCTCCACAAACCGTCTTGGGACAAATGGTTGCTTCAGTTGTCATGGTATTGGGATATGGTATTATTGCCGTCCCGACCGGTATAGTCACTTCTGAACTCATCAAGCCTTATAAAAAATCTACCAATACCATTTCTTGTCAGAACTGTGGGCAGGAAGGGCATGACGATGACGCAGTGCATTGCAAGTATTGTGGAGAAAAACTATAATCCGGGTTTAGAAGTACCGCTGATATATCGCCTGATCACCAAACAATGCCAAGTCAATACTCAAGGTAAACTCATGAGTTGACAATGCCTTGACATTACTACTCCCTCTACTCAATAATTCAAAAGCATAGCCAAACCGATAAGCATCAGAAAGTTCTATTTGAGCCATCAAACCATAAGATTGAAAGTTGCGGGTATAAATGCCTCCCCAGTACATATTTCGGTACATCAAGTTCGCATTTAGGTCAACTGAAATTGGCACTCCAGGTACACTCTTTATTAAAGCTGACGGCTTAAACAGAAGCTCTGTTTTTAATTTTATTAAATAGGCACCAATTAGGTAGTAGTGCCTTTCATATCGACCAGCATCTGTAGTGCCATCCAGAAAGCTATTGTTCATTATTCTAGGGACAGAAGCTCCAATCATTAAGTTTTCCGTGGTAAATAAAAATCCCGTTCCAAAATTCAATTTGGATTTTGGCTCAAGGGTAGTATCAAACAACGGATCATCCGAAACCCGAAGATTTAGCTCATCAAAATTGAATTTTCGGCTAATGAACCCCGCTTGCAAACCAAATGACAGTGTGCTTTTCCTTCCCTTAATGTGATAAGCATACACGAGATGTCCCTCAGTATTATTATTGATGCCAAGTTGGTCTATCATCATTACCAACCCTATTCCAGATTTACCTCCGAAAAAAGAACTGTTCGCTGATAAAGTATTGGTGGTTGGGCTACCTTCTATTCCTGACCATTGCAGTCGGCTGTTAAAGCTGATATTTGTATTTTCATTCAGACCAGCATAGGCTGGGTTGAGCACCATTACATTGAAGAGATATTGAGAATACAATGGGTCTTGTTGTGCCTGAATATCCAAAACATAAATCGAAATCAAAAGGCTGATTAAAACTGATATCTTTTTCATAACTCCTTATTTATTCAACATAATAAATCCTGTGACTACCGTTGATCCATTTTTTAGATCAACACTATAATAGTAAGTACCTGAGGGCAAATCATTTCCCCCATCAGTTTGACCGAAAAAATTATTATCAGTATTGTTGTAACTTGTGACTTCATAAACGACATCACCCCATCGATTAAAAATCACGACTTGATTGTCAGGGTATGACTCTATATTTTCTATTTCTAGAAAGTCATGTTTATCATCTCCATTGGGAGAAACGGCATTGAATACAGCAATCGGTGGGTTCTCTTCTCCAACATTCACATTGGGGATGATGATTGTTTGAACTGTACAAACACCTACTAAGTCGCAAATTTCTATCTCTATCTGATCGTCACCAGAAAAAGTCACTCCAGAATAATCAATAGTAAGTACGCCATTTGCATCTATGGTCGCAACCGCTCCACTTAGAGGTTGTGTGACTATACGCAATGAAGTGAAATCTAAATTATTATTGGGATCGGAAATCAAAGCTGTTAAGTCAAATATCAATTGAACATCACCGGGAGTAACTGTAAAACCAGACGCATCAATTACCGGAGCTTGATTGACTATAGTTATTTGAATACTTTTCTCATCAAAATTACCACACTGGTTAGTGATCCTGAAAACCAAATCATCGGCACTCGCAGCATCTTCATTTGGTGTGTAGTCTATTGTACCATTCGCTTGAACAGTAGCAATACCACTTACAGGATCTGCTATAATAGTGGTCGTAAGTACATCTCCGACATTGATAACTGCAGAAGACTGCACATCCAAATTAATAGATTGACCAATATCTACAGTTGTTGTTTGGTCAACAGCAGATATGGCCAAATTACTCATCAACACTACATCATCAAAGGTTGAACAGCCGCTTAGCGTATTGGTTACAGTCCATCTTAACTGGCTGGTGGCCGATGCTATCCCTGTAAATGTCGTGTTGGGGTCGCTGGTATTGGTAAAAATACCACTTCCCGAAATGAGTGACCATAATCCTGTTTCTCCTGCGCCAGGGACATTCGCGCTTAATGCAGTGTTGTCTTCACAAAAACTTAGATCGACCCCTGCATCTGAAATCGGTATAGCAGCGACTGTTACTATCACTTGGGCTGTACTAATGCATCCTGCTCTATCGATAGTCAATGAAGCTGTAAAAGTGCCATCTGTCGGATAAGTAAAAGATTGTAATCCACTCGTATTAGAATCTTCAAATCCATCACCATCAAAATCCCAAGAATAAATGTCGCCCGCGAGAGTTCCAGTCGAAATATCAATTAAACTCGTAGCTAAACCCAAGCATGTTATTGAAGCAGTGAAACCCGCGATCGGAATACTTCCTACCGTAACCGGAATGGAAGTGGAACTTATACATCCACCTCTATCAATAGTCAATGAAGCTGTAAACGTACCATCTGTAGGGTATGTAAAAGACTGCGTACCACTTGTATTGGAATCTTCAACTCCGTCAGCATCGAAATCCCAAGAATAAATATCACCTGCTAGCACCCCAGTGGAATTATCTGTGAAAGTTGTGCTTCCTCCTGCGCATACTACCAGATCAGGAACAAAGTCAGGTATTGCGGTGTCGCAAAGATTGATAGGATAATAGTCGGTCATCCCTATCACTCCATTATCGTTAATCATTCTGATACCCAGTTCATGAGGACCAGCTGTCAGCCCTGTGGTGGGTAGATCAATCACCTGATCTATGGAAGCCACTGGTGGGGCAATCGGGAAGATATCGCCAGCACCATAGCCTGGATCCGTATTATAGAAATATTCGACTCCAGCAATGAGTCCTGATGCATAGGCGTCAAAATAAAAAGACCTGGATTCTATCTCACTCCAGACACCATCACTGTCAAGTGATCTAACGTGTAGGGTATGATGCCCTGCCGGTAATGCGGAAGTATTGGCGGTAGTAGTAGCGCTGATGTTGGGACCTACTGTAATAGGGATCAACGTGCCATTGCCAAATCCAGGATCTATGTCAAAGTAGTACCTCACCTCAACAATATTGGCGGTGGTAGTCAAGTCTGATGGGCTGATATAAAATGACCGTGATTCTAAATCGCCCCAAAATCCATCCGAATCAAGCGCCCTTGTATTTATTGTGTGAAAACCAGCGGACAAACCACTGGTTGGAATAGTTGGGGTAAGGTTTACTGTTGTGGATGAAAATGGCCCCAAGGATGTCCCCGCTCCAACTCCGAGATCATTGTCGATAAAATATTCTACATCGACTATATTTGCTTGCGTAGTTAGGTTTGACGCACTAACGTAAAAACTACGGCTGTTAGAAACACTCCACTGCCCACCAACATCTTGAACTCTAAAATAAACAGTATGAAAGCCTACAGAAAGTCCCGAAGTTGGCAGTACGAAACTCTCTGTCACTACTGCCCCATTAGTAATTAGAATGGGAGAGTTAGCACCAACACCAAGGTCTCCATCGTCAATAAAATATTCCATCGCATTGATATCACCTTGTGCAATAGATACAGTGCTGACACCCAACAGCATCAAGCTTAAAATAAGGCAATGTTTAATGATATGCTTCATTAGTTACCTTTGGCTTTGATAGTCACTGGTAAATTGGTACCAACGGGAATTACTGCTGGCACAGTCACAGATTGAATCAACGGCAATAGGTTTCCTTCAAAATCAAAAGGTGTTGCTCCACCCGAAGAGCCTATATCGGTGCCATTTACGTTAAGTGCAGGAGAACCTCCTTGTAGAGTGAGGTCATAAGAATCATCCCAAATGTTTGTTGGTGGAAAATTCAGAAATAGAGGATTATTGCTACCACCCACACTTTCAATGTTTCCAGTTCCAGTATTTCCATTGGTTGTCGTGTTGAATACATTAAAGCTATCCAATGTATTTCCATAAGAAAGATTGTATGTCCAGGAATTACCTGTCGCAGTAATAGGGATATCTACTCTTACACCATAAAAAATATTATGGTCAATAATACAATTAACCACAGCATCAAAAGGTATCTCATTTTGTGTGTCTGAAAAAACATTGTAGGTAATAGTAGCATTGGTTGCCCTTATCATACCAGCTGCGGATCCACCTTCTATAAATATGTTGTTAGTAATTACAACATTGGAAGTGGTGTTGAGTAACACATGACTGGCTAGGCTGCCAGTGCCTGTAATAACATTGTTACGAATTAACACATTAGAAGCAGTTGCATCAGGGGTTCCTTCCATCAGAACTCGTCTAAATCGACAGTTTTCGATGGTTAGCCCATCAATATTACCACCTGAACTATTCCAGCCCACTCTTACCTCTATGCTGCTGCCACCGCTTTGACTAACAAGGCCTGATAGTCTCACGTTGTCGGCATCTACATTTATTTGACCAATGAGTGACTTAGCACCCAAATCTTTATCAGGTCGAATACCAACTCCAAAAAGTGTGATCTCACGAGTGATGCTTAGATTGCCATAGGATACTGAGCTAGGTACCAAGTATATGATATCACCAGCGGCTGATGCAGTAAAAGCATCTTGTAAAGCTGTCGATCCGAGAAAAGTATTCACTCCCGTAAGTGCCCCTGGGTTATTGTTAGCGACAAATAAAGTTTGTGAAAGAGCGATTTGGCTAGTGAACCATAGGCAAATGAATAGCTGGATTAGTTTCGAATTTTTCATAAGTAGCTAGAGTTATGTATATAGAGAAGACTGATAATTCATCCTATTTTCCCGTTTCGCCAATTCTTTTTTTATAAATTGTTCTTTGAATGCGGGAAAATCTACTCGCTGATGAGTCAATAACGCAAAGAATATGTTTATATCTTTTCACAAAAATGAAAAGAATCAATCGTTATGGAAACGGTTCATTGATGGTGACAAAAGTGCCTTTGGAGGCATTTATAGCTATTATCACAAAAGTTTGACAGTATTTTGTGTAGGCAGACTAGGTAATATCGATTTGGCAGAAAATGCAGCATCAGAAACACTTATCAAACTATTGGAATACCCTAACCCAGAAAAGATTGAAAATTATGAAAACTGGATTTTTGCAGTGGCCAAAAATGTATGTTCTACCTATCAATCAAAATCTACCAGAAGGAAAAATATTTTGAATGAAAACTATAATTTTGAAATCAATCAAAGTCCAGAGGTCGAATCTAAGATGTCTGTTGATAACATTGATCAATTGATACGATCAAATTTGGATGATAGAGATTACAAGATCTGGCAGCTACATCAACAAGGATATGACAATCAAGAGATTGCTGATATCCTTGATTCGACCGTCAAAACAGTGGCGAATAGAAAATCAACAGCTAGACAGAAGTTGAAACGAGTGTTTAAAGAAATTAATAAAGAAGGGCATGGAAGCCAAATATAATTACGAATTGATCAAAGACTACTTGGAGGGTCTTCTTGATTCAAAGACTGCTGAGGGAGTCCAGCAATTGATTAAGAATGATGAAACAGCCAAAAACATTGCGCTGGGGATATTGACGTTGGACAAAAAATTCCTAGGTAATGAACAAGCATTTGATGCTTACATAGATGGCCTACTGCAGACGCAACAGGAGATCATTGATAGACACCAAGTAGTTCGAAAATCATTTCCATGGGTAAAAATCGCAGCAACCGTGCTTTTAATAGCAGTGGTGGGGCTGGCTTCATATCGATATCTTCAGCCCAATCTAATGGAGTTGGTAAATCAAGAAATCTCGACACCTTATCCTAACACACCAACCTTCAGAAGTTCTACTACAGCTCTTGACAAAGGATATACTGCATACCTGAAAGGTGACTACAGCGAAGCTTCGGCACTATTGTCAAAATTTGACAATGCTGAATCACTTTTTTTCAATGGATTGTGCCAGCTATATCTAGGCAATAGTCAAAAGGCAGTAGAGTTGTTTAACAAAGCTGACTTATCGACTACCAGATATGAAGAGCAAGGAGCTTGGTATGCGGCATTGGCATATGTAAGTCTCAATGAAATAGACCGTGCAAAAATTATACTCTTAAAAATATCCACGAGTCAAAATCACTTTAAGAAAGACAGGGCTGAGCTGCTTTTAGAAAAAATTAAGGATTAAGATTTTCGGCTCTACCACGAATTTAGTGGAAACTACTAAGTGATTTTTTCTCTATAGTTCTTGCTCAACTACCCAAAAGTCAATTGGTAAATTGGTTAACTAAGGTTGACAAAGTCGCGACTGAAATCAAGATTTAAGGTTATTTCATTAAACACTAGACTAGTGATCGTTTAAAGGTAGTTTGTTGATGAAAACGCCTTAATCAACCAATTCCACAATTAACTCATGATCAATATGGGAAACAGTAGCAAAGATTAACTTACCTAATCAGTAACCTCACTAAACTTGTGGTAATACCTTATTTTATAAAGTGTTTGCGAAAAAACGCAAACAATATCAGCGCTATTGAAAAGACATAAACAGCAACATTTACCCAGTTGTTTGGTTGCTCTACAATAGGTCGTGTGTCACCCATAGCCAGGAAACTTGCCCAATAATAAGGGTGCTGATGAAGCGGATCATCGGTGCCCAACAAATATTGCAATTGGGCATTTTTCAGTGCTTCATCCTTATTTTGCCCACCATTGAGATTTTCATAAAATGCGATCATAATACTTCTGGTTGCCTCATCGGGGATTTTCCACATGCTCATGATCACACTTGGACAACCCGCATAGCTAAAGGCTCTGGATAAGCTTATCGGTCCTTCACCTATTTGTATTTTCCCCAAGCCACTGCTACACGCACTCAGCACCACTAGTTCAGCATTGAGATCAAGGTTGTAAATCTCATTGACATATAGGTATCCATCATTGAGAGAATCTTTCGTGGCATTGAAAAGCAATTCAGAATATTCAGGTTCATCACTATTCAATAAACTATGCATGGCCAAATGTATAATATTGTAATTCCCGGCATTGTTCTTAAAGTTTGTTTCCGAAGCATCTTCTTTGAGCCAAGGGTCTCCGTTCATTAAATCACTAATTGCAGCTACTTCAGAAATTGCGCCCAGCAGAGGCAGATTCCCGCTTCTAACCAGTAGAAAAGTCATCGGATGCGATACCGAATCGATATCATCATATGTTATGGCTTCATAGGAGGGTGCAAAACCACCAAATGAATTTTCTGAGGTTGGTGAAGAAGTTGATGCAGAATGACTGTATTTCCATGTAGTGGAATAGGCATAGCTGATGGTATGTTTTTTTAGTAGATAACTAAGATCAGCATACCTCACATTGGACATGGATTCTTGTTGTGCTAGTAATGTTCCAAAATTGATTTGACTCAGCTTGTTATCAGGAACAATGGTTAGCTGATCAATTGGTGAAAGCATGACTTCAGATTGACCTAATAAGACGTTGTACAGTTTAGTTGCAGATGAAATGTATAGACTATCAGCCTCCCTAGGGTGATGAACAATAAACTCATGGTCAGTGATACTTTTTTGATAATTATTTACCGTTTGGTAAAAAGTATCATCAACCACAATCTTCTCAAATTCAAATATTTCAGGAGTCATCGTAAACATGTACACTGCGGTATCAGCTTCAAAATACTCTACTATGCCCGCCTCATTTAGCTTAAGATCCTCTCGAACCTCATTATATGTGAGTACTGACTGATTAAACTTATGGTTGAAATAGGTACTATATTCATTTTGCAAGAGCTGCTTGAGCTGCTCAAAATCTTCTCTTACCTCAAACAAGGTTTTTTGATAAACAGCAATGATTTCTTCATTGTTATTAGCCTTGGTATCTCTCAACTGCTTATTGACATAAGTAAGTTCAATTTTCAAATCTCTCTCTTTGTCCAATAAGCTATCTGGAACTCCCGTAAAACGCTTAGCCTCCTTATCTCTCTCTTGTGTCAATAGACGTGTGGATTTGCTTCTTTCAGTGATTTGAAAAGCTTCATTTTTATATTTACTGTCATTCGTGCTTTTATAAAGCTCATAAGCCACATGTATTGCTTGTTCATAGATAATTCTGCTATCCTCCTGAAACTGGGACTTGGACAGTTCCATGTGATACCCCGATGCAATAACATCATTTAGATCAATCGCATATTTATAGCATTTCAAAGAACGCTTGAGTAAATCAGGGCTTTGCGTTTTCAGATAAGATCGATAGGTTACAGCCGCTATTTTGCCTATGATGTTATATGCCAGGGGTTTGTCATTCAGATTCTCTAAATCAGGTAAATCGTTTAGCGATATAGAATCTTCTTCGGATATCGCTTCAAGTCCCTTCATGTAATGGAAGATTGCATTTTTCAATTCTCCCAGCTCACTTTCAATATCACCCCAGTTCTTATTCAACATTCCCAAGCTAGAGTTTTTTTCTCCCATTTTATTCTCAAATATTTGTTGAGCCTGACTGAAATAAAATTCGACATTATTGCCATTTGATATTTTTGATTCGAGTATTCCAAGGCTCATCATGACATTTGCCACACGTAGTGACTCAGCTCCAAAGGCAATTTTATAAATACGTAATGCCTCCTTATGATACATTGACTGGAGCTTATCGTCCCCTCTGTCTTCATAATAATTCCCCAGAGAATTGTACACAATTCCTCGATATGCATGATCATCAGAAAGATATTTATCACTCAATGATTTCGCATGGTGCAGCCATTTTTCTGCTTCCTCATAGTGG
>Ga0209634_1003206_pt1 | contig 11130 bp, 13 predicted proteins | sample LinPmetageLP40_FD_184043 | JGI IMG/M metagenome (GOLD analysis project Ga0209634, IMG submission 184043) | Marine viral communities from the Pacific Ocean - LP-40 (SPAdes) (version 2) | ecosystem: Environmental > Aquatic > Marine > Oceanic | place: Pacific Ocean | collected 2010-08-26 | reverse complement strand
TCTTTCGCTGTGTCCTCCTCTAATTTGGCTATTCTTAGCGCCTCAGCGTCAGCCGCTGCCTGTCTGCGCTCCTCATCTCTGGCGGCTAGCTCATCCTTAAAACCGTTTAATTTGGTGAGTTCTCCTGTATCTGTAGCGATGGCCTCACCTCTTTTAATTGATGCCTCAGCCTCTAACTCTGCTAGCTGTGTTTGCTGCTCAATACTTAGATTTGTGAGGTCGTTAGAGTCCTTAAATAGCTGCAATTCTTTCTCAGCTATGGCCACATTATCGGCGCTCTGTTTTGCTATAATTTCTCGCGCTTTTTGGGTGGCTTCGATGCGATCTTCAAGGCTTTGCGTGACATCATCTGAGAAATTACGCAGCTTTTCAAGGTTTGCTATTTCAGCGGCTTGCGATACTAGCAAAGCGTTCTTCTCTTTGACTAAATCGCGCTCTCTCTGGGCTAATATAGAGCCTTGCTTTGCTGCCTCTGCTATCTCAGCGCCAACACCTGAAACAGCCTTGCCTAATGTATCAAATGCCCCTTTAAAATCTCTGGAAAAAAACTGATTTAATCCCTTGGCTAATAATCCTACTCTTTTAATTACTACAGCCCAAGTATTTGCCAAGATAGAGCTAACATCCTCCACCAAAGCCATGCCTTGGGATGTGCTTGCAAATGCTGTCGCTAGTGTACCGAGAATCACTACAAACGCTCCAACGCCTGTAGCAATTAGGGCGATCTTAAATGCTTTCAATGATGAAACACTACCTTTAACAGCTTTAACGCTGCCTTTAAATGCTGAGCTTATGCCGTTGATTGACACGCCAAATACTTCTGTCTCCTTAGCTAGATCGCCTAGGGTGTCCTCGTATTCTTCGGCTGCATCGTTGGCCTTTTCTGTGGCTTTCTCCACTGCGCCCATTTCTTTTGCTGCCTCTTTTGCTCCTTTGGTTTGGACTTTTAACGTTAAGACTTCTTCTTCTGCTGCCATTATATAGGTATTTGTATTAGTTCAACTCTGCAAGCTGTGTTTAGCTTCCATTGCTCTAATTTGTTAATGTAAAAATATGCGTTATAATCTTCAACATATACAGGCGCTAAAGGATTTAAAGCTAAAAGGCTTAAAGATGGTATATTAATAAAAGCCTTTACTATAAAAGGTTTATTCATTGTATCGACTAATAACTCATAGTACTCAGCTTTGAGATCATCCCATTTTAAAGCGTTTATAAATATAGCCTTCTTTGCTCCTGTAGCTAATGACGCAAATGTCTCACCGTTTATTTTATAGCTCCATTGTATAGCGTCCTCCATGCTTACAATTCTTAAATCTTTGTTTTCTGAGGAGTATCTATATACTTGCAAATTTTGGTCTACGGTTGAGCTTGTAAAATTACGGTCAACTGTTCCCGCATCACCCGCACCATTCAAAGTAACAACACGGCGCGGGCCGTTAATTGATACCTCTATCATATCACCCACCTTTAAATCACTTGGGTCATTAGTGGTAAAATTTACCGTGGAGTGTGTTGGGTGAAAGCTAGTCTTTAATGATAAGCGTTCAAACGTCCAATAAGGCATAACATACCTACCATTACTATTCGTAATATCGCCTACATCTGAGGGAAAAAATTTTGATTGTATGATCGTGCCAGATAACGGCAACGTCTCAGAATTTACGGTGAATGAACTATCAAAACCTGTACTCTCGATGATCTCATCTTCACTATACTTTAAAAAGTTGGTTTGGCTGTATGTCTTAAATGTGTTGTTTATCGTTTTGCTCTTATCTGTATTTAATACTAGATTTTTGCTTGTCGCTGTTTCAAGGGATTTAAAGTATTTTAAAGTAACTACATTGTTAGCCTCCACAGCTACAATATTTTGCAGCTTAAATATCTCTCTTACAAAGTCTCTTTGACTAATCTCTGGGAAATAGTCTTGTGGGTTTATGGTAGTTGTAATCGTTTCAGAATTAGTATATTGATTATGAAATAATGGCACGGCGCAAGCTACAGCGTACTTACTAAATTGTGCGTCTAGTGCTGTGATATCAAAGGTCAAATCTGTAAAGCCTTCAAATATCTTTTCAAGGATAGCCTTTAAATATATAAAGAATCCCGCCTCATTCATTTCTGGGAAGAACGCAAAGCCTTGACCTATATTAACTATAGATTGGTTGGTTATCCATTGCGCGTCTGCTGTTACTACGCCCGTGGTAGCGTTTGATAAAGCTGTTATGCCTGTATTTGTCCAATCAATAGTGCTAAAAGTTAAAGTTCTTATTGATGTGTCTGGTAGATTAGAATAAAATTTTGAGATACCGCCAAAAATCTGGATAGTTACTGAATTATCCTCTTGTGTATCAATGACAAAATAGGCATTTGATAAAGCGGGCATATCATTAACCAATATTTCACATGGTATAGTACCAACAGCCACCGAGTCAAAGCGTGAGATTGTGGGCAAAGCTGCCCCTAGTATTCCCTTATTCTTTGCCGTTAGTGGTAGGCTTACCCTACGCGAGAAATCACCGTTTCGCGTCTGTAAATTACTTAGATCGTGTATCTGATAAGTAATATAAAAGCGCTCCGCCTCACCGTCAAATAGGTCGAAGGATTCACCACTTGATAATATCTGTAGTTTATTCGCCATCCTCTATATTACCACTAGGGAAAAAATCATTTGGGTCTAAACTATTAACCCATTGCTCTATTTCTGTCATACTTCTAAGGCTTCAAGTCTAGTTATTAAACTATCTATTATAGTTTGTTGTTCTTGAATTGCTTTAACTAATATTGGCACAAACACCGAGTATTTAACGGATTTTGTAACAGTTCCCGAATCTACTTGTTCAGTTGTAATATTTCCTTCTTCATCAGTAACTTCTTGTTTTTCCCAATCAATAGAATCATCAATCATTGACGGAAAAACTTCTTCTAATTCTTGAGCAATTACCCCAATTTGCTTTGTGTCGCTGCCTATCAAATTAAAATTTCTAATTTTAACTTTTAATAAATGATCTAATTTAGGTGTGGCGTCTTTAATGTTTTCTTTTAACTTAATGTCAGATATTTGCCCATAAGAATTATTTGCGTTTACTAAATTACCATTCCCTAAAATTTTGGCTCTAGCGGCTACAGCATCATGACAAAGAAGCATTGTACTAGATGCGTTATTTGTAGCACTTCCCCCATTATTTCCAATTATTAGAGTAGTAGCACCACTCGTATTATTGTTATTAAGTATTTCGTTATAAGTGCCCGTATCAAAACTACTACCACCATTTGCTTTTATTTTAGTAAACCCCGCCGATGTGATGCGCATTGCTTCGATACCTTTTACCGCAAATCTCATATCAGCACCCGCACCACCTTGTCCTCCATCATCAGCACCAATATATAAACCATCTCCTTGATTTCTTATCTTATGATAATAAGATTGCCCCGTTTGTGCAATTATTAAACCCGATGTACTTGTTGCAGTTATTGTAGTTTCACCCGTCGATGAGATAGTGAGCGCAGTATTATTATCTGTTTTGAATGTGATAGTAGAATCATCTAAATCTATTACGGCGCTAGTTGAACCGTCTTGCTGTCCAATAGTTAAGCCATTGCCCGATACTTGATTCTCAATATATCCGTGTAAGGTTGTACCATCCGCAGCATAAAATAATATATTGCCCGACCCTGTACCCCTAGTTAATTTAATAGAGTTTTGAGCGCCTGTAAGAAATCGAAAGGCTGCATTTCCTATTAAGGAGTTAGTACCATTCCAAACAGCTACTTGGTATTGTACGCCTGTGCCTGTGACGTCTCCTGTAGGAGCGTTTACCATTGTAAGGCTTTCGCCATCTGTGGCCACGGTTAGGAATTTACCCGCGTTGCCTGTACCTCCTAAATCATCCTTATAATTGACCACGCTTTCCCTTTCATCTGTTAGCTGTGCGCGCTCAGTTGTTGGCGTGATTAACTCTTGCGTGTTATCTGGTAGATTGGTGTTTATTGCAAGCGTGCTTAATTCGGTTCTCGTTTTCTTTGCCATGTCTTAATTATATGCAGCCGTAAACGCCACATTTAAATGGGCTTGGCTTGGTGTTAATTCGTAATTTATTGCCTCAAATACATTGAAATTATTAGGCATTTGTAGCTGTAAGCTGTAGCCATTATTAGCGTTGTCCGTGCTGTATATGTCACTTAGGTTATTAGTGGCCACCACTTGCACAAATTTAGAGCCGTCACGCGTTAATAATACACGCACTGACGTGCTTCTCTTTATCTCATTTATAGCTAATAGGTCGTTATTGCTAAGGTTGTCTGTTTGACAAATAAGCTGTTGTACCCAATCATTAGCCACCCTTATATTAGTGACCTTAGCGCTTACATAGTCTTCATTTATAGCACGCGAGGAGGCTATCCCTGTACTGCTAGATACCTGGACTTCTTGTTTGATGTCGAATATATACTGCTCGTATGCGCCTAAGCTGTTTAAATACTCTACAAAGATAGGGTTAGAGCAGTCTTTTGTGACCTTATAATATACCGTATTTAAACTCTTTCCGCCTGACGTTGTAAAGGCTGCACTAATCCAATGGCAATTAGTTGGTATAGCTGTAGTATAGTTTTGTAGATCTAAATTTTGCACCCCTGTAGTGGTAGGAATTGCCGCGCTTGATAGCTGACTAATTACGCCTTTGTTTATATTTAAGTATGTGATTGTCAATATAGCGCCCTCATCTGTAGGGTATAAAATGCCAATAGTCCTTTTAAAATTAGAGTAGATACGCGGCTCGCTCCACTTAGTTAATGCCGTGTTTAGCCCTGTAGTGCTTAGTATGTGATTGTAAAGGTTAGCACCGCCAGAACTATATATTTGTTTCTGAGCATATATAGCAAAATAGGTATTTACTGAACTAACAAAATTAGGGCTAAATCCTGTCCAACTCTGGGCGTATTTTATTTTAAATTCTACAGATACAAGGCCATTTTTTTCAAGGTATTCCGTGAGTATCTGGCTAACATCTAAAAACAAAGTGCCGTCAGGTTTTGGGCTATATTTAAAGGTCGTTGGGATTAAATTCGCTGTATTATCTGCATTTCTTATTATAATTTCTATCTTAAAATTATCATTTGCTTGCTCAGTCGTTGTAAATATAAAAGGTATTTGAGAGCGTGACGCGTTGGCGTTACTTGTTACCCCGTCAATAGTCCTAATTGGTTCGCTTGTTATTGTTAATCCCATTATTTTCGCTTTACTTTTAAACCATTAGTGAAATCTATTCGCATCTTCTGACCCATTTCCTTCATTAATTTAGTCCTACTTTCCTTTATTGCTTGGCTCACGCTTATTCCTTTTCTGCCTTGCTTGATTGACGTGCCGTTTTTTACAATACTTTTGCCTATTGCAAAGGCTAGCTGCTTTATTGTTTGCTTTGGCTTTGGCTGTATGTTAGGTTTAGCGCTAATCCATTGCATTAAAGCATTAATAAACTTAGTACCTATAGACTTAGGCTGTGAGCCTACGCCTGTTTGAATGTATTTAAGGTATTTCGGGCCCCTGAGTTCAGCCTCTAACTTCTGATTTGCTACCACTCTAAGCGTGTTTGCCGCGTATCCTGTAGCGTTTAGACCTTTGCTTTTGATTTGCGCGATTAAATTGTCCTTAACATCTGTTAAAAACTCTCTATATTCGTTATTGAAATCAAGCGCATTCAAAGGTGTCGCGGAATATAGGTAAAACAAATGACAGTTTCCATCCAGAAAGTACCTCGCTAGTGATGTTTATGGATTCAATTGCCTCTAGTTCGTAGCCGTCTATAAAGGAGCTTAGAGCAATGATATTTGACGCGTTTAGTTTGTCTATCATTCCATCTACTTTAGGCTTTAAAGCGTCTAAAATTACGTCTATTTGTGTGGCTGTGTCGTCTGTTCCTGTGGATAATTTTAAGTAGTAAACTTCGACGCCGTACTCCATTAATACATTATTAGTCTGACTATATGTAATATTATCGACCGTTGGCAAATTAGCATAAACACCGACGCCATTAGATAGGTCGTAGCTACCTACTAACTCGTTAAGGTCGTTCGGGTTCGCTGCTCTTAGGTACGTCAAACCCTGTGCCTCTATTATGCTCTTTAGGGTTGTTGCGATGATGTTCATATTTTGCTAGTATTATGAAGAATATTGCTGTAAAGATAGCAAAAAAAAAGCCGAATATGAATGCGACTAGTACGACAATTATAGAAATACTCATGTTTTTCTTTGGATTTCTTGAGTTTTAGAGTTAACGTACCCCAATTCTCTGTTTAACAAAATTAAATTATTCACCATTATTACCTCCATTTCCCAAATATCATCGTGCGTATATTGTGGATAACTTTTGCAAAGCTGATCGATGAACATAAAATCACCCCACTTTTCTAATCGCTTTGATCCCGCCATATCATAAAAGCTGTTCATTTTTGTTTGTTCGGCTGTGCTTGGTATTGCTTCCAATCGCTTAGATAAGTCCTCCTCAACGCGCTTAGTCTCTTCAAAAAAAAAACTGCCCAAGGCCATGCCATAATAATAGGTAAATTATCAATAGCTTTTTTAATGGGCTCTAGCTTAGCGCTGTCAAATTTTCCATCTATTGATGGCTGCGCATATATAGCAATGACATCAGACACTATTTCGCGCATATCCTCCGCGCCTTGTATTGCATTTTTAACCATAGCTTTCTGGCCATACCTTGCAAAGTTTATGTCTTTGGGGAATTTGATTTGATGACCTAAAATGTTTAGCGGCTTTCTGGCTAAATGGTTCAGATCCTCCGGCATGTCTTTAATGCTCTGGTAAACGTGTTCAATCGCCGGGCTTAGGTCTGCCTCAGTGTTCTCTAAATAGCCCAAATCAATGCCAGATAATACGCTCAATAACTCAAGGTCTGACACGTTAGGCCTCAGCGCTGCCCATTGTTTGACCGTTAACTCCTCCCATGAATCAGGTATCTGACCGCCGATAATATCATCATTGTAATGTATTTTAAAGCGTTTCATCGTATTGTCACAGCCCCCCTTAGTGCGTAGCTTAGCGCGTATCTGACCGCGTCAACGGAATGATTTGCCCTGTCCAAACAAATATCAGTCGGATTATTGTTTTCATCTAGCTTGTATTTATACTCTCTAAATTCTTTAATGGTTTCTAGGCTTTCCTCATGTATAAATATTTGATGCGTTCTAATAAATCCAAGCCCCTGTCTAATGGAATCTTTGCCCTTCTTAGCGGGCTTTATTCTTATTCCTCTATTTCTGAGTTCTTTAATTGTCCTTACTTCATTATCAGCATAAACCTTATGCACTCCAATTGCGTGCAGTTCCTCGGCTATGTCTTTTAAAAGCATTTTAGTTCTAAAAAATATCTGTTCAATATAAATTCTATCCTCTACCTTCGTGACACGGCAACAGACACTTGGGTCGTTATAACCAAAATCCAAGCCAAAAAATACCTTACCTTCTGGCACATCTTGACAAATGTTAATCTTCTCAAATACTAGGTTTCTGGACTGCACCCAATTCCCGCGTGTGTATACGTTCCATAAGTCGGTGTCGGTTTTCTTTAATCCTTCAATCTCCTTAACCATCTCTGTAGGGATATACGGATTATCTTTATAAGTGCTTACATCAAGTTTGACGTCTTGATCTGGCCAATGTTGGCGGTCATCCTCTATGTATGTTTTGCACCAATTTTCTATTCCCGCGGGATTATAATCCAAGATACAAAACTTTTCACATCTCATTATTAACTGATTGAACGCCTCAAAAGGTATTGTATTTGCCTCATTTAAATAAAAGAATGTGTTTTGTCTACCTCTCAGCTTAGCGCTGTTTAGGTCGTCTGTACTAAAAAACTGAACGATTCTATTTTCAAACTCTAATTCTAACAGCGTTTTTCGATGGTCGACGTAATAGTAGATATCCATATCTTGCAGCAAATTAATAAACTCCTTATAAGCTGACGCCCTAAGTGCGGGTAAGGTTTCGCGAATTACTGAGAAAGTACCTTTGGGAACGTATTCATCACCGAAATACCCAGAGGCTAACCAGATGGAAATACCTTGTAAAATGCTGTGTGTCTTGCTCGACCTTGCTCCGCCTCTAAATGCGTTAATCCTCTTTTGGCTTGTCCACAGGCTTTGAAATACTCGCGTGTGCCGTAGTCTTATAGTCCTCATACTCTATTATTATTTTTGCGTCATTTTCTGGTATTAGAAAGGGTATTCTCTGGATCTTAGCTTTCTTAAATTCGAGCAAGTTAGCCCAGAATAAAAGCCTATCTTTTGGCGTTAAATCGTGGATATCATCCTCAACTTTTGCTTGCAATAGTTTCAGCGCTTCGTCTACGTTCATAATATCTAAGTCGTTTTAAAAATGTAATATAATTTTCTTTTCTTATCCTCTTTTCTAAGTATTCTTTTCTAGCTAGTTCGTAAGTTACAAAGGGATCAATCGCGGGTTTGTAATAGTAGTCTCTCAAAATCTTCTTGTTTTAGTGATACAATAGTTCCCATATTATTACGCTTATGATATACGACAGGGACTTTTTTTGTAGGCATCCTCTTTAATATGTCATGTAAGCTAGGCTTTAATTTCTCCACGGCTTTGCATTGGATATAAAAGTCTGTATTATCTATTATATCAACCCCTAAATCATCCATGCGCTTGCTCTCTGATCTGCTAGTCACAGCGTCATAGCCTAACTCCTTTAGCCTGTTAACTATTTGCAACTCATAGGCGTGACCTTTTGCTCTGCTATTAATCATAAAATAAATTCATTTGATTAACGTTTTCCTTTACAATAATACCAAGTACCGTGTCTAGTATTTTTTTACCAGCTTCATAGTCAACTAAATTACGCGCCATCTTATTAGTGGGTTGTTTTCCTTTGTATTGATAAAAGTCGTAATCATGAAATTCGCATAATTTTTTTACTTCATTTAAGCCGGACCCGATAATTACTTTCCTAGTAGTTAAAATACTAGGTAACTTAAAATTAGCCCAATACAAATGCCTTCCTCTTTTTTGTGCTGAAATTAATGGCTCATAATATGGGATGACGTTTTCAACTACATACTTGCCAGTGTAAAAATTATTAAGTAATATAATTTCTTGATATAATTTCATGTCTGGATAATTCATTTTTCTAGTAGTTTTCATACCTACCTGTATTCTGCTATGAGTAGGGCATGGAGGACTAGTCCAAATAAAATCATATTCTTTGTAGTGATCTAATAAGTATTGGTGTGCGTCGCTTACTATTACTTTATCGTTTGGGAATCGCTCTTGATACAAACGTGCAGCTTCCGGGTCCAATTCTACAGCTGTGATCTCATGCTCATCACCCCACTTATATCTATTGCCTCCTAGGCAAGCGTATAAATTTAATATCTTCATTTTTGTGTCGTTACTTTGGCTAATGCTTCGCGTAAAGTAAGGGTGGAGCGGTCGCCCGCGTCCCCCTTTAAATCTAGATGCGCATTCTCGCGCTCCCTTGCTATCTTATCTAACTTATCCATTATGCTCTCGCGTATCTGGTTAGGTGTTATCCTACCAAAGACCTTTACTTTGCCTGTCTTAAAGTCGTTTATCACGTCGATGAAAACAGAAAGCGGCTCGTATTGGAACTCCCTATAAAAGCCGTCCATCATCCCCGATAACGCTTCAACATCCACGTCATGATAAAGATTACAAACGCTGTACATAGCAGCGCTAACAGCTGTTTTAACAGCCTTAGCCTCTGGAACTTCACGAATTATAGTGGTCAATGATGTATTCAAAGGCAGCCCTATGCCTTGATTTTCTTGTCTGGATAATTTCGTCATAATAAGACTCGTTAAATAAATAAGTAAATGGATTTTTGCGATACCTTTTATCTGGTGTAGCCTCCACGTAATTAACTACATGGAGTATGCACTCTTGGCGCGTCATTGGGTCGAGCTTTTGCCATGCTTTTAGGCATTTCTTACGCTCGATTTTCTTATCATATAGTTTCCAAAATTCCTCGAATGTCGGGCCTATGTCTGGTTCTCCGTTCTGCGTACTCATCCTTCAAATGGGTCATCTCCTGTGATCAATTTCTCTAGCTTAATTCCCATCAAATCATATTCGAATTTGGCGGCCTCTGGTAGTTCCTTTTTTGGCTTTGGGCTAACCGTGTACTTGGTTTCCAAAGCGTCCCCCGTTCGAGTTATCTTTAAATCATACTCTCGTGGATCGCCCCAATCTGAATCGTTAATTAAATTCATGATAGCCTCTTGAATAGTGCGTTGGTTTATCTGCCATATCTGGACAGCGGAGGCCTCATAGTTCCACACAGCGCACGCCCAAAAATGCTTTGCCTTCTGTGTGGCGTGTTCATCTCTAATTTCATCAAAGTTATTACATCTCACGGGCTTTTCTGTGCCGTGCATCGGCTCCCACCATTCATAACCTGTTATTGGATCTCCTAAGAATCTGAGTATTGTATCGCCTTTTAGGCATTTAGTATAGCCGCCACCGCTTGGCTTTGGCGCTTGGTAATCTGTAGGTAAAAAAGTCATTTTTGTTTGGTTAAAATGTTAATAATAGTCTTCTTAAATTCTGCATCTTTCTTTAATAAAAAATACCACTCCTCTAATTCTGTGTATTCTCTTTTCCATATATAGAGAACATCTTGATACCCTCCTAATCTCTCCTTTTTATTGTAGTACGCTACTGTTTTTGCCCATTTATCAAATAAGCCTTTTTGCAGTTTTTCGTATAATAGTCTGGCTTCTTCGTGTTTCATTTTTGTTTAGTTAAAATGTTAATAATTAATTGTTGTAAAGTTATTGATTCACTAGCAGCCCTGACCTTGAGAGCTATGTGAATGTCGTTAGGTATTTTTATATTAATCCTCATAGATGTATTGTAAATCTTCAATTGTTTTTAAAGCATCCTGTAGAACTTCTTTTTCACTATATTTAATATTATCTCCATGTGTGGAGATTATACCTTTACTATATACTGATTCTATAATGGCTTTGTATAAATCTTCTGATATTGTATAAGTTTTCATAATAAGTTTAGTCTGATTCATTACAAACCTAACTAAACTTATTAAACTAACCAAACAAACTAATAAATATT
>Ga0209634_1003205_pt1 | contig 11132 bp, 4 predicted proteins | sample LinPmetageLP40_FD_184043 | JGI IMG/M metagenome (GOLD analysis project Ga0209634, IMG submission 184043) | Marine viral communities from the Pacific Ocean - LP-40 (SPAdes) (version 2) | ecosystem: Environmental > Aquatic > Marine > Oceanic | place: Pacific Ocean | collected 2010-08-26 | reverse complement strand
GTCAAAAGCACTAAAGTTTCTTTGAAACATAAAGTTTTGACTATAATATTTATTATACCAAGATTTAGGTTGACTTGTGGCAAATGTTATATAATTTTGTCTAAACAACCAATCCGTTTGCATCTTGCGTTTTAATTCATAAGATGATGTGATTGTTTGAAAGTAATCTTTTTGTGGTTCGTATGATGTTAGTTGATATGTTCCACAACTAGCAACAACCAAGCTGACCGTTACAAATAGGGCAATTTTCCATAATTTCATTTTTTTCTACGTTTGTCGTGATTAAATCCTCTTTTCTTTAAAGCTAGATGTTCTTTCATGGTTTCAGCTGTTTTAACCGTTCCATCTTTACTATACATTTTATGTATTTTAAAAGCCATAGTTATTTTTTCTTTTTAGATCCAACTTTAACACAGTTATTAACCATTTTAATTTTTCCGTTTTTGTCTCTTTTCCCACTAGGAGATTTTTTCTTACCTTTTGCTACATATCCTTTCCAGCATTTAGGTTTTTTCATTATTTTTTTTAACAAAGGTGATTCCATTTTTTATAATTTAGTGTTTATACTAGTATTAATTTTGTTGTTTATTTTAGTTGAAAAGCTTTTTTTCTTTGGTTTAGTCCAATCTAATTCCCATTTTTGCCAACCTAAAGCGTTAGCAACTCTCATCCACTCTTCGTTTTCAGCGTCAGATGCATCTTTTAAATTTTGTAATTTTCTTATACCTCTGTCAAGTGGTATGTTAGTTGCGGCGCTAACAACTTGACCAGCGGCTAAATAAGCAGGATTATCTAATGACCAACCTTTTTCCATTATTTCTTTTTTATTCCAGTCCCAAGTTCTACCTGCAGATATTAATTTACCTATTTTAGAAGATATAGGAGGTGAAATATCTAACATTTCAATAGCCGCAGCTTGAGCTTTAGCACCATCAGCTAGTTTCATTATAACATTTTTAAGTGTAGATATAGCGGCACCATGAAAACCAATACCCCTCAAAAGAGAATCAGCCATACCATTCATTATACCTATATATTTTTTATTTTTCTTTTCTTCATCTGGCTCTTCGTCTGCAAATGCCATAGCAAATAAAGCTTGCTGTAATGCGTTAAATATTACGTTTTGTATAAAACCGTAATACATTATCTTAGACATATTAGTTTTATCATCTCCTCGGCGATTCTTAAGATCACTAGCAGCTTTTTGCATTATTCTTGCATACTGTGCTGGGGTATTAGCAAAAGCTAATATAATACGACCTAATGGACCAGCTTGTTGTTTGCTAATTCTATCGGGTCTACTTGACTGTTGTGATTCTTCAGCTGTTTCTCTAAAATCTTGAAATGCTTGAGCTTCAGCCTCTGCATTAGATAATCCTTGTTTTTTTAAACTCTTAAGTCTATTTCTATAAAATGTAGCTCCACCTGATGCAATAGCAAAACTATCTGCTATTTGTGTAGGTAAAAAACCTAATTTTAATATTTTACTTATAAACGCTTTAGCTTTATTTTTAGACTCCGCAGCAATTTCTGCAATGTCAGCTTCACTAACATTTATTTTTAAACCATTACGTCTTTCAATTAAATAATCTGAATTCATAAGTTCAACTACATCTTTCCAGTATTGCGGTTGATTAGCAAACGCAGCAGCCGCTTTTAATGGATTATTATCGGTAAAGTTTATAAAGTTAACAGCCGATATAGTTTGTAACACAGCTGATCTCATGTTAAAAAACATAATAGCACCAACAGCTCCATTGATCCAGTCTGTAAATCTACCTGTTAAAGTATCTCCTTTAAAACCTCTATTGCTACCGGTTTTCATTCTACCTAACATATTCTCTAAAGAATCTCTATATCCTTTACCAAAAGAAGCTTCAAGTTTATTCATATTTTCTTCAGTAAACACTTCATCAACATTGTTTTGCCATTGTTTTAAATATTTAGCTCTTACAACTGTGTTTAATCCAGATAATAAATCTGTAGTAATAGTACCAGCTAACCAACCATCACCAGGTTTAGGATAACCATTGTCTTTGTTTATTGCAATTAATTCACTAGCAAACAATTGTAAATTTTCATCTGCTAAAACATAGTCATTTAATATTTTAGCATCAGCTTTAGATAAACCAGGCACTTTCATACCTTGTTGAGTCCATGTAAAAACTCTTATAGCATTACCAACAGTATAAGGTTCGCCTGTTATTTTTTTATTAAGATTTTTAGGACCAATACCTAATAATTTTTTTAAATTTTTAAAATCATTACCTAATGCAACTCTAGCATTTGATATATCTATATTGCCTCTAGCAAATGGATCAAGAAAGTTTTCTTTTACCCAAGCTATAGTTTCATCACCTTTTTTACCTTTACCTGCGAAATATCTAGTTAAACCTACAAAGTCTTGAGCAGATGGTGGTATACCTAATAAATCAAATTTACCTTTACCAGCTCCTACGGCTCTAGCCTTGGTTTTACCGTATTGTTTTTCTCTGCCAATGCCAGTTGCTCTTTCTATTATTTCGTTAAATTCTTGGTTTAAAGGTTTGTTTTTGCTTTCTTTTATTCTTGCATTAAAAGCTTCATTATCTAAACTTGCCATTTTATTAAGAACTTCAGGATTAGAAGAATTTTTAACTAATTTTACTTTTTTAGGTAACAATCCATTGTTTTTTATAGCAGCTTGATTGCTTTGTTTTTGAATTGTTTTAGATATTTTATAACCAGCAGAGTTTACTCCGTATTGCTCAAAAACAGTTTCACCATTAAACTGAACAATTTGATTTGGTGAAATACCTCCTAGATTATTACTAGCCACGTTTATGTTAAAATATCTAGCCCATATATTATCAGTTAATAACCAACCTTCTGGAGTTTTGCTTTTATAAGAAAACTTTTTACCATTTACACCTTCTCCAGCAAGCATATTATCACTTTTCTTAAGTAGAGCTCCTTGAAAAAAGTTTCTTTCAAGATTTTGCCAAGAATTATCTAACTTACCTAGTGCTGCTTGAATTAATATGTATTTAGATACTATAGATGCAGGCAATGTATGCTCTTCAACCATTTCTTCAGTTAAAAAACCTTTTTCAAAAAATCTCCACGGTGCAGCTCTTCTTATCATTTGGTTTTGATTAGCACTTGTCGTTGCCATCATAGCTAGTATTCCAGCTCCATTAGTTTCTAAACCATTAACAGTTATTTTTTTTCCAGTTTTTTCATCAATAACTTTTTTAGTGCTCATTAAATCTTGAAAAATATAAGCTAAACGTTTTAAACCTTCTATTGAATTATCCTGAGATTTATTAAAAGCTTTTGTAAATATTTTTTCTCCACCAAGTTTTTTAGTTTTAGGATTAACACTAAATAACATGTCTTTCCATACGGTATCCAATTCTATAAATTTTTTGCCTTTTGCCCATCGTTCAAAAGTTGCATTATTTAAGAAAGGTAAATTTCGAACATAATCTCTAATCTCTATAGGTTCTTTAGATTTTTTAGTTGTGTTTTCGTCAGTTGGATTAATAACGCCTTCACCTAGAACCGTTAAGTCTACAGACTCTGAACTACCCATTAAAGTCTGTAAGACTTCTTTAGGTAAAATTATTTCACCATTTTTATTAGTAATACTAGCCGCCCAATCTCTCCAATCTTTTCTACCATCTTGAGTAGCCATATCAAACTGGTTTGTAATACCTAGTTTATCACCTATAAGCGATATGTTTTTAGAATTATTAGCAAAATCATCAGAAGTTTTAAGCATTTCATTCATCATGAAAGCATTAATTTCATTTTGTGATGTAGTTTTACTAAACTTAGCAGTAGGGTCTCTTCTTATTTTTTCACCTATTTTACTTAATTCAAAATCACCTACTTTACTTTTAAATATAGAAGGAATCATATCAAAAGCACTTTGAGTAGCTACTGCAGTTGCTAAAGCTGTTTTTCTATTACCTTTTGTATTACTTATTTTACCAGTATCTGGATTTATAGATGGTGGATTAAAAAAATCAGCAAGTTCTTTATCACTAAACTTTTTAAGTTTATATAAATTAACACCTTGCGCATCATTTTCTAAATAATTAATTTGTTCGTTATTTCTAGCTTTATCAATATCTTCCTGAGTAGTTAACCTAACGGGTGGCTCTGTAAATTGTCTATCTTTAGGTTTTAAATCAGACTCTATTTGTTTAAAATAAGAAACAGGCATTACGCTTTTTAATGCTGGAACAATTTTATTTATAAAATTATCATATTGCTTTCTTGTACCAAATTTATTTTTAAATTTATTAGTTAATTTACCAGCAATAACTTCTTTAATAAAAGGTAAAAATTCTTGGCTTTGTATATCTGGAAAAACACCTTCAGCTATTTCTAACACAGCGGTTTCTATATCTTCTTCTATTGTTTGATCTATTAGCTCTGGAGCTTCTTGTTTTATTTGTGATTGAGGCGCATCAATTTCTTGATCAATGTTTTCCGTAAAGTCTGCATCTGTAGATGCCATTTCTTGCACAGCGCCTACTTGGCCTTGCTCTATATCAAAAGAACTAGATTGATCTGTTGGAGTTGATTTAAAAGCTTTAATTTGATCTAAAACAGCTCCACGCAAAGGGCTTACCGCACCACTTGTCATCCAACCAAAAACACTAGGATTTTTAACAGGATCATAATTTTTCAAAAATCTAAATGATAAATTATCTCTAATAGCTTGTATGTCTAAATCTCTTTCTAGTTTACCTTTAGTAACAATGCTTGCAACATTATTAATAGCTTTAACAAATTTAGCGTCTAAAGTTTGGTTTTGAAAACCTTTTATTCTTGTGGTTTCATTTTCTACATTACCTATTGCTTGGAATAAAGAATAATAATTTGGATCGTTTCTATACGAATCAATTGTTTGACCTTGTTTTGGCGCAAAAGTATCTATTTCAGCAGCAAATCCTGCTAAAGATTCTTTTATTATATTGTCTTCTTCTGGAGAAGAATCAACAGCAGTTTTAGACTCAACAGTTCCCTGAAAGTTTTTAACAAATCTAAACACATCGTATCCAGATTCTAACTTAAACATCCAGCTAGCATCACCAAGTAGACCAGCTGATAAAGTATTAACAAAACCTTTAAAATCAGGCATAGATGATATGTCACTAACGTTTAAAACACCTAAAGCAACAGCATTATTTATTTGTGCAATAATTTCTTCAGCATCTACCTTTGCAGTACCTCTTGTGCCATCTTCGTTTACAACACTACCTTCTCCTCCTTGTTTATATAGTTCAAATCTTTCTATAAGATCATCATAATCAGATTTATTTTTAAATTGATTTAATTCACGTTTGTTTTTTAAAATTGTAATAGCTTCATCAACAGCTGCTTCCGCGGGTTTTGTTAACTTACCATTTTTTACAACATTATTATTTTTGTTATATAAATGAAATAATTCTTCTAAAGGAGCAACGGCAGAATATCTACCCCCTTGGTCATCTAAAGATTTAGAAATTTGTTCTAATATTCTTGGTTCATTTAAAATAATATCTTTACCTATTTGAATTGCGTTACTTCCTTTGCTAAAACTATTTTTTATAGCTTCTTGATCTTCTTTAGAATATAATCCTATTTGAGAATCAAAATCACTATAATTTTCTACATTAATAAAATTACCATTTTTCGGCATTAATGTAGCTGCAACATCTTTATACATGTTATAAAGGCCTATATCATAATTTAACTCAGGGTTTGTAGCTAAATCTCCATATATTTTTCTTTGTTTATTACCTTGCTCAAACGCTATAACTTTTGAACTATTTAATAATTTACTTCTAGCTGCAGCTATAGCCTTATATTGTTTTATTAAACTACTTTTGTCTATTTTTCCAGATTCAGATAAATCGTTTTCAGCACCCATTCGTTGAGCTTCTTTTGCCATTAAACGCATTTGCCTAGAATAATCTGCAGCTTCAAATATTTCCTCGCTTGTTAATTTAGTTAATTTTTGAATACTCATTACATCATCTAAAGCTAATTCCTTTATCAAAACTTTTCTTCTTTTTCTAGCCGCTGTTAGTTGAGATCCTTTAAGATCTTTAAAACCATCTTGAAGAGTAACTAATTCTTTAATACGTTTTTGGTTTTCCATAACCTCACCCTCAGTTCTATACTCATTTTTTAACATGTTGTTAAAGTTTCCGCTCATTTTAGGTGAAAATATAGCAAGAGTAGTAATTAAAGTGTTAGCAAAAAAGTCTTTATCTAAACCGTCTATTAAACTTTTATCTTCCTTTAAAACAGTTATGTCCATTAAGTTGTGACCAACCATAGTTAATGTTTCTTCTAAAAGCTCTACAGGAGCTGCTTTAGTTACGATAGGTGTTAATCCAATAATAGCTTTTTTAGCAACATTTCCAGCAAAAGGAATTTTTTCAGCATATGTGGCTAGCTTAAAGCTTTGTTTACCCATACCACTAGCTAAACTTCTAGCACCTGTTATAAAAGACAATGTACCTAGTGTTTCTGCAGCCGTAGCAATTCCACCATACATAAAAGAAGTAAAAGCTTTTTGTTTAAGAGAGTACGTGGAAACATCATTTAATTCTTCTATTTCATCTTCTAAATCAGCTCTAACAATAGGATCAGTTACAGGAAGAACAGTATTACCATTTTTATCTTTTCCACCATCTAACTTTAGTCTTAGTTTAGGTAATTGCTCTAACGCATTAGCTTCTGTTAGCTCAATTTGTCCAAATTTTCCACCACTTTCACCAGTAAAAAATATACCTTGAGCAGCTCGCATACCTAGTATACCAAAAGTTTTTTGCTTAGCTATAGCTAAATCCATAGCTTTTTGACCGTATAAGCTAGCTATTGTTTTTGATGCTTGACCACCACTATTTAATCTAGCAATGTTAGCTCTAGCTGCAGCTACACCTCTAGCTCCTTTAAAAGCTAAGCCACCTGGTATAAATGTTGTAGCAATTGTAGCAGAATTATTAGCTAATGTTTCTGTAAAATATCTAAAATATCCAGCGCCTTTTTTTCCAGTGTCATCAAATGTTAAATTTTCTGGTAATGTGTCTTCTCTTTTTTTAGCAATTTTTTTATTGTAATCAACAGTGCTTTGTTTTATAGCATCAATCATTGCTTGAACTTCAGGTTTTCCTTCTTCTAGTGTCAAAGCTTTAACAGTGTTAAGATATGCAGATTGAGCTAATGAAGAAAAATTTTTTGCAATATCTCTAACAAAAAACTCTTCCATATTCATTGCAACTCTAGCGCCTAAACCATAATCTAATGTTAAATTTTTTTCTAACAAAGAAGTAGAACCGTACTTATCATATACATCTAAAAAATCTTCTCTTAATGCATTATTCTTAGTATTTGCAGTGTTAAGTTGTTTGTATTTTTCTTCAAAACCAGACAAAGCATATTGCTCTACTAAGCTATTATTTTTAGCTATTAGTTCGTTGTAATTTGTTTGTTGTTCTGGAGTGGCTAAATTAATATTACCATCAGGCGAGTTCTGAAGTATGTTTGTAACTGCTGACTGTATATTATCAAAACCTTTGCTGTATTTAATTGTTTCTTTATTATAAGACTCGTTTAAAGCGTTTATTCTTTCATTTTCTTCAGTAACAAAGTTTCCAGTAAATTTTAAATAATCTTCTTGAGCTTTAGCACTTTTAAATCTTTCACCTTCTCCATAAACATTCATCTTATCTCTAACGTCTTTAGGAACTGTTCTTAAAAACCTTTGTTGAGTTAATTTTATTGTATTAAATTTAGATGGTTCAGCGAGATCATTTAATTGATTTTGATTATCCACACTAAAACCTACAATTTCTTTATCACCGTAATCAAATGATCCACCAATTCCAATTCCTTTTTCAGGAACACTACCACCTGACTCTATAAATTGTTTATATTTTTCTTCGCCTAAATATTTTTTAACATCATCGTTATTAATAAGAACGTTTCTAGCAGTTCTTTCAATTCCTTCTAAATTAAAATACAATTTAGCTTTATCTTTATTATAAGTTGCTTGTGGTATATTTGCAATATCTTCAAATAATAAGTCTTCAGAAATATTTGCTTGTACTCCATTTTCTAATCTTTTTAATTCCTTTAATAATCCTGATGGCGTACTACCTCTTGTTTTATATTTTTTATCAACTTCTATTTTTAAATCTTCATAGTCTAAACCTTTAGGATTAAACTTTGCAGTTATTTTTTCTTCTCTAGTTGGCTTTTTATTTTCTTTAGTATTTTTACGTATTTCTTTTAAGCTAACATCATTTATTTCATCACCAATTCGTTTAGGAATTTCTGGTAAACCCAAAGAACCATCTTCCGATGATGATTCCATGTCGGATGCTTGATTTGTTCCTGATGTTACAGGTGCACCTGTCTCCGCAACATCGTTTGAAAAAGAAGCTTTTAATTCATTAATTGCCATTTGAATTTCTGCTTTATTTTTTCCTTGTTGATTTAAACTAGCAATCAAACTTTTAATTTGATTTAACTGCTCTTCGTTGTAATCTGAATTAGCCATAGTTTATTTATTAAATTTAATTAGATGGTAAGGAAATATCAAAATCTTCTATAGTAAATGCTTCAACATCGTCGGCGCCTCCAGTAAGCGGTTCAATACGCAAATTAAGTTTATCAAGTAATGTTTTGCTTACGCCTTTAGCTCCTAAAATTTTCTTTTTAATAGATATTTCATTTTCACCACTGTAAACTGTTTTTGAAGTAGATTTTCCTTCTGAATTAATTCCAGTAATAGTATAGGCTACGCCACCACCTTCACCAAAAGGTTTTGAGACTTTTAAGTTTTGTGACTCTAAATAATCAAGAAATTCTTTTGTTTCTTTTGTGTTATTTATTGAAAAACTAGGTACTCTTGATTTTATTAATTCTTGAACAGCTGTGTTTTCATAAGTCATTTCATCTGAAAACTTCATTTCTCTTTTATAAATATCTGTTTTCATAGCTGCAGTTAGACCACCGTCTGGATCATTGGATTCAAGATCTACACCTTCTATTTGTCTATCAAGTTTTCTAGTCTCTTGTTTAAGTATTGCATTTCTTAACTTATCATAAGATTGTTTATCTAATCCAGTTGAAGAACCATCAACAGAATAATTACCAGCTACTAACGTTCCAACTTCCTTGTCAAGATCGGCTTCTAAAATATCATCAACAAAGGCTTGAGAAGAAATTAAACCATAACCTGCATTACCTTCTTGAGCATTACCAGCAGTCATGTTACTAGAAATCACAGCTCTTAAATTACTATCAACTATGTTACTTAATTTATCTTTATCAATTGAAGCAAAAATTCTACCTGTAATTATTTTACCATTATCGTCAGTTTTAATTCCATAATCTATTTTACCATCCTTTGTTGTTTTAACCAAGTCCAAAAACCCTTTTTTCTTTTGATCTAAAACATTTCCATTCATATACTCGCTAGATTGAAGAGTTTTAAGCACGTTACCATTTAAATTTGGAATTGTATATATTTTATTAGGATTAAAATCTGTATTTGCATTGTAAACTCTTTTATCACCTATAGCTCCATTGTTATTTTCTCCAAATCTATAAATCATATTAATAGCACCATTAACTTTTTCAAACTGAATATTAACAGGTTGAGGTATATTGCCTTTCATTGTAGAAACAACATCTACAACCGTCTGTCCATTGTTCTGTGTAGTAGACAATCCGTTAATATTCCCTTGGTTGTTTAAAGCTGTAGAATACCCGTTTTGCATTACTCCTGTGTTTGAAATGCTATCTTCTAAACCACCTCCATTAAAAAACTGCTCATACATAAAATTATCTTCTTGAAGCTTAGCTCTTATCTTAGGATCAGTTTCATTTGTTAATCGTACTTTAACGCCAGCGGCTTCTCTAATTAGTTCAGTTAAACCATTTTTAGTTAAACCTCTAAGATCAAACTCTTTAGTTGCATTATTTACAGAGCTTAAAAGATCTGAACTATATTCAGCGTTTAAAGCTAATGTTCTTTCGTTAAATTTTCTATTTTCTTTTGCTTGAGCTCTTTTAGCATCTCCTTGCTTTTGTATAAACGCAGAAGTAGTACCACCTATGCCGGAAATTGCATTTGCGTAATATTTAGCACTTTCAGTGTTTATTACTGTTTTTGGATTATAATATGACATATGTTATTATTTTTTATTCGTCTTTATCAGCAACTCCGTTTCCATCTTTATCTATTTCTACTTCTGCTATTCCAGTATTACCTGCATAGGCACTAGCGATTGTTCCAAGCGCACCAAGACCAGACGCGTATATAGCGTCGGCACCACTATCAGCGGCTACCGCGGCTTGAGCTTGTCCGGTTATTTGAGCTTGTTTTCTATTTAACTCACCCATTTGTCTTGTTTCTTTTTGATTAAATTGAAAAGTTTGACCAGCTATATCTGCTTGTTGTAATCTTTGAGCTTCACTCATCCCTATAGTTTGAATTCTTTGAGCTTCACTCATTTGTAATCTTTCTAATTGCTGTTGTCCTTGAGCTTTTAGCTTTTCATTAGCTACTTCTTGTTTCTCTATACCAGCAGAAACACCTTTTTTACTTTGTAATGCAGCTTGTGCTAAAGCGGTTGCTCCACCAGCGCTAGCACCTGTAGCTCTTAATGTATCTAATGTATTAGCTAAAGCAATATCAGCTTCTTCAATTTGCATTTCTGCAGCTTGTGTAGCAACGCCTAGGTTAGCAAATGGGTTAGAAACCATACCACTTAAATCTTTGGCCATTTCGCTAATATTTGTAACATTTGCATATGGATTTATAATAGTTTGTCTATTGTTTTCTAAAACACTTAATTCTCCTTTTAATTTATCACGCTCTACTCTAGCGCGATAAGCTTCATTTCTTTTAGCACCACCAGCAAATAGTGATGCAATACCTGTAATAGCTCCGCCAATAATAGCTCCTCCGCCTGCAGTACTAGCTGCTCCTAATAATTTACTTAAAAATCCCATAATTTATTTTTTAATACGATGATTCTACAACATCAGATGATACTGAGAATAATTCTTTTTTAATAGTTAAAAAGTTTGCATTTATTACTTTCATTTTAACAGTTGAAAAGAAACCTTTTATACCA
>Ga0209634_1003202_pt1 | contig 11134 bp, 13 predicted proteins | sample LinPmetageLP40_FD_184043 | JGI IMG/M metagenome (GOLD analysis project Ga0209634, IMG submission 184043) | Marine viral communities from the Pacific Ocean - LP-40 (SPAdes) (version 2) | ecosystem: Environmental > Aquatic > Marine > Oceanic | place: Pacific Ocean | collected 2010-08-26 | reverse complement strand
AAGCAATAGATAAACATTCAATATTTGAACCTTTTAAATATGGAATGCGACAATTAAATGATAAAGGAATACCAACATTCAAATATATTGTATCGGCAAAGTCTGACCCCGAAATGGTTTACAAAGGAATTACTACTTTAATAAAAGATTACTGAGGAATTAACATGTATCAACAACCAAGTTTAATAAATAACCCGACAGCAAATAATTTATTTTTGCCTAAAATACAACAATTTAGAGCCTCCGGCCCTATTGAAGAATATACCTTTGATGCTCTTAAACCTAAAAAGAAATTAAAGGAAATTAAAAAGATACTATTACCTGAGAAAAAGAAATTTATTTTTAAGTATGGGTATAAATTTAATTTGAAAGATAGATGTGTTGTTTGTGGAATGCACCATATTTGGGAAGCAGGTGAGTATTTAAGACCACCAATCCCATTAGATAATGTAACTAAGGGAAGACCCCTAAGAGGAACTTATTGCCCAAAACATGCAGGTGTTCATAAACAAATGGAAATGCTACAACAACAGATTTTAGCAGATGAACACGGCTTAGATTTTAAAGCATACATACCTCGCCCAAGAATGCCTCAAATGCTAAAGAGTGGGCCTTTAACTAATTTAACGAGAGAAGATGTATTATCCTTGTCGGGAGCCGGATGGGTTATAAGTCCACCCGTAGTCAAGGATAATGAGAGCGAGATGGCCGAAGCAATTCGGCTAATTACAGAAATAGAAATTAATACTAAAAGACTACATTCAATGATGAGTAATTCAAAGGAGGAATAATTATGGGAGTATTTGGAACAAGCAACGGTGCAGTAATGGGTGCGGTAAATGCACAAAACGACCAACAGTTTAAGAATGTAAATAACTTACTTTCTTTACAAGATAACCATGTTGAAGAATTTTTTCAATATCATGGTGAACAATTTCTTTCTACATTAGAAAAACTAATGGAAGATGTTACAGAAAGAGTAGTTTCCCAAATGCTTGCTAAGTTATCATTTACATTAAATGGTTCTAATATGACTATTAACCCAGATGCTATGCGTGAGTTTGAAAAGATAACCCAAGAGAACATTGATTTAGATATTCAAAAAATCCTACATTCAGCAATTAACACAGAAGTAGTGAACCAAAGGAAACTTGCGAAGTCTCAATACCTTGAATCTCAAGGATTTGGAAGTGGGGCCGCTATGGGTGGAATGAACGCCGCACCGCCATCGGCAGGTATGGCAATTGCCGGTTTAACAGGACAAACAGGACAATATCAACAGGGCCAACAAGCCATGAATAACGGTTCGGGCTATCCTATTCCTCCAAGCGGAACAGACGGATATGGTCGGCCTTACTGGATTGACCCACAAAACGGACAAATGAGTTATGATGCACCTTCAAGTGGTTTACATCTTGGTTCTGCTATTCAAAAGGGTGCTGCTTGGGCTAAATGGTTAATGTGAGTTGATTAACCTTGAAGATTAATTATAACAATAATGGTAATTTTAATTGGGATAAGGAATCTGCTCAAAAAGAATTACTTGAATATATGCTACAAGAGTATTTGGCTAATGAGCCGGATAATGCAAGTTTAATTGCTAATGCATTAAAACCTGAAAAGATGGAAGAAAACAATAATCAAAGTAGTAGAAAGTTTGGAAGAGTTACTTATGGTAACATTTTAACACAAGGGTTTAATAGTTTAAAAACTATTAAAGTAAGTGAGATAGATGAAATAACTAGTTTATCAAAAGAAACTAGGAGATTGCTGTTGGTAGTTGATGAAGATTTAACTTTAAAACAATTAACAGACGAAAAAACTCGTGCCAAAGTTTTAGGAATTACTGGTAATGTAAGAAGTTTGGAAGATAAAAAATTAGGAGATAAAGATACACCTAAAGATTATTTTGATTATGGGCCAAGAACAAAAAAAGAATTAAAATTAGGTAGTGGAAAAAAACTCATGAATGATATTTTAGAAGGAGAAGGGGTTTCTGAAGCAAACAAACCTATTCCCGATACAAAAACAACCAAGAAAAAAGCAACTTGGAAATCATGGACTTTAGATGAAGATAAATTTAAAGTTAATAATCCTTATGATACAGGTAGTCAAATAACAATTCAAGAATTAAAAGTAGCAACACTAAAAGACATGGGTTATAGTCAAATTAATTTTACTCCTACTTATACTAGAAGTAAAACAAGCAGTAGAAGAAAAGGAAATTTTAAACAAATTGATAGGCCAAAAAAAGTAGGCCCAGACCGTAATTTATTAGAATCAAAAACAGGAACACAACCACAAAAAGAAGCCGCATTAAGAGATTGGGAATCAAAACCATATATGGGGAATGACAAACAACAAAATGGAACAGTGCTTCGTAGATTCTCAGCGCAAATAAAAGTAGCAAGAAATTTACAAATTATTTTACAAGAATTAACTGAATATGAAAGTAAAGGCACTGATGAAGAAGGAAAGGCAATTGAAACAGATGAAGATAAAAAAACAGGAAAGGTTGAACTTATTGATTGGTCGGAAAAAGTTGATGCAAAAACAAATGAAGCAAAACCCCATAAATTAATGGTTGCTTTTTCTAATTTAAAAGACCAAAAAATAAACGAAGATTCAAATAAACTAAAAGAGGTTTCTGAGGAATACAAAAAACTATTAGAAATAGATGCAAAAATAGATAATCTGTATGACGCTAAAATAAACCTTGATAAACCTAAAGAAAATAAAGAACTAAATGAAGTTGTTGAATTATTTAGAAATCAAGACATAAAAAGAAGCCCGAAACTCGTACAGGCTTTTAAACTGAAGAGTCAAGATTTATTAGATTTGGCACTTAAAGATATGGATAGCAAGTTTAAGACTAGGCTGAATACTGTCGAGAAGAGATATAAAAGTTATCTTGAGGCATTAGAAACGGAACTAAAAAATTATATCTCAAAATACAAAAAAGAAGAAAAGAAACTTATTGATGACAAAAAAGAACATGGGGATGCTGCTGTTTCCAGTGAAGAAAGTGAAGAATTTAAAGAATCAAATCTTAAAAGATTTAAAACAAATAAAACAGCAAAAAGTATCTATGAAGATATGGAAGATTTTGTTAAGAAATTTTTTAAAGAAAATGTTGAAAATCTATTTAAAGTTTTTTCTTATTCTATTCAAGTGGAAAAAATTGAGGCCACCAAAATTGTTGAAGGAAAACCAAAAACTAACACAACTTTCAAAGTTAAAGTAATCGAAGCAAGGGAGATAACTACAATTACAGCATCAAAAGGTATTACTCAACAAGATAAAAAAGAGGGTCGTTCTAGGACAACAGTAAAACCTATGTCTAAAAATGACAAAAAAGACCTTTCTTTGTTTTTTAAATTATTACAAAAAAGATATAGAAAATTAAATAACATTATTCAGTAGGTGATTACTAATGGCAATTGCATCCTCCCCAAGCGACTATACTTCTATCAATGTTGATTACTCAACAGGTAGTGGATATTATACTGATAAAACAGCAGTAGCAAATCTATTACAAATACCTGCATTTTCAACTTCCACTTATCCAACTCAAGCACAAATAGGTGCAATTATTAAAGTAGTAGAAGGAATTGTTGATGAAAAAGTAAAGCGTTCTTATCGCCCTATTATTTACAAAAACGAGTTTCATAATTTTGAGTTCGCTCGTAGTCCTATGCAATCTTATTACGGTGGGTATGTTGGTTTTGTTCAATTAGATACTTTAAAACTTAAGAAGGTTGTATCTCTTCAAGTTTGGCAAGGAAATAGTTATAAAGAATTAGCATCAGCACAAGCAAGTATTACTCTCGATGCTGCTGGATATAAAAACCTTAGAAAAATTACATTACAATTACCGAATAGTGGTAAGACCTTTAATTTATTTTTTACTGGTGAAGGTGGCACTAATGCAGTAAATACTTTCGATGCTTCTTATGGTTCAAAGACCACAGCACAAGAGATTTGTCATTTAATTAACGAAGAATACCCATCTAAAACTGCTCAATTTACAGGGGCTACTGCGGAAAAGTTCAAAAACTCCGATGAATCTGCTTCTTTCGCTATCTCCGATTTCTTCTATGCTTCCATTGACCCCGATAATGGTAATAAAATAAACATTTCTAGCCTTTTAGCAGGTGAAGATGGTTCGGATTGTACCCTTACTCTTACTGATAAAGCAGGTGTAGCCTCCAATAGTGGGTCAGTTGCGTTCACCGACATGCAAGATATGAAGAGACTTGGTTCTTTCTGGGCTATTGGAGATGAAGGGCGTATTTTCTTTTTAAGAGACTATCCTTACCATACTCAAAATTCAATCATTTGTACTTATATTGCAGGAGATGGTAGAGTTCCTTCAAGTATTCACAAAGCGACTACTATGTTAGTTGCTGCTGAATTACTTAGACATGACGACCAAACAATTTTAATCGCTGAAACTGGTGGGAACATCAGCACGAAGGAAAAGTATGATATACTTAAGAAAGAAGCAGATGATATACTCAAAGGGAAAGCCGACTTGGTTTTCTTAATTGATTGAAGGTGAATGACATGAAATGGTTCGATATAATAAAAAATGTGAATGAACAAGAATTATTACAGACTCTAAGAGGAAGCAATGAACAACAAAAACCACCAAGACCTGATATGAATGCACCTTCTGTTCCTTCCGCACCGGATTTAGAAATGGAGCAAATTAAAGCAAAGTTGAAAGAAGCCCAACAATCAAATAATCCAAGAAATATTAAAATTTATACTAATAAACTTAATGCTCTTATGAATAAAAAAGAAGATGCTTCTGCACCTAAAATTCCTAAACCTCGATTGGGTGGGGGAAATCCTTTGCCCCGAATGGTAGGAGAAAAACCAAAACGGAGCAGTAATCAGAAAAAATTTATGGATTGGAAAAAGGTAATTCAACGAGAAAAAGGCCCAACTGGTGAAAGTGCTGTAAGAGCAGCACCACCAATTAACCCCAATGCAAGAAAACCATTAACAGGGCCACCACAAAAAAAGAAATCAGATACACACGATATATTAGGTGGGCGCAAACCTAGACCGAAAAACTGGAGATGAACTATGATGTTTAATCTTTCTCTAACTAAAGACTTTAATAAGTTTCTAGCAATTCAAAAAGAAAGACAATTAGCAACTAAAGAACTATCTGAAATACTAGGAATAGATATTTCCTTTAGTGATGAAGAAGCAATTAAATACGCAGAAGAAAGTTTTACAATAGCCTTCAATAAACAAATTAACAAGGAAGTGAATGAATGGATGAAGTCAGCCTCCTTATAAATTTAGTAAGTAGTAATTGGTCTTCATCTGCGACTACTTTACAGAACGCAGGAACAATTACTGCCGACCATGTAGCAACTCCTAATTTTGTTGATGTTAGAACATTACAAAAGAATAAAGGAGTAAGGTATGATTTAACTGCAAAGGATGTTATTATCTTCTTTGAGGATTCACAAACCCTTGAATACCCTACTACTCAATTTGATGTTAGGAATGAGACATACTCATTTACTATGCATATTAGAACTATTCACGATGAAAGAGCAGGAACAGATGCCAATTTTGGCAGGGATAGGCTAAGGGCTTTATACTTGGTCGCCCGTCATGCACTTGAGCGTAGCCGAACCGGATATACTGCGAGTGATGGGTCAAAATTCAATCAATTATTCGTAGGTTCCAGAAGTGAAAGTAATGACCGTTCAAAGAGATTATTCGGATATAAATTAACAATAGAAGCGAAAAGATTCGCAATAGCACTCCCTTAGTAAGTTCGTAAAGGAAAGGAGAGAATTAGCATGGCAAACACAGACATATTTTTAGGAAGCGGCTCAAGCCTGACAATGATACCAGAATTAGATTTAAAGATTTTATTAAATGCAACAGGAACAACTAGCACAGTATTAACGGCTGATGCTACTTGGACTGATAATGTAAGAATGGTTGAAGATTTGTATGTTGGTTGTACTTTAGACTTATATGATAACGGAACTTTTGAATCAACCCATACTATTACTGCCAATAGTGATACTACTTTTACTATTACTCCTGCACATGCTATTTCAAGTGTTGCTGATGCTACAGATTTTATTGTTATTAAAGGATATGGAACTCCTTCCCCTACTACTAAGACAGGCTCAATTGCACGACTAAGTGCTGATAATTGGCTTGGACTTATTGAAACTTCCACTTTTCCTAATATTGAAGTAGAAATGAAACAATTAAATCTTTCTCTTGGAGGCTCAAGAAATTTTACTCATCAATACAAAGGTATTGAAACCTCAAGCGGTGGAAATCTAGCACTAATGGCTAATCATGGTGCTTGGCTTTATTATGCTTTAGGTCAATGCACAAAGATTAATGCTACATTTACAGGTTCAGGTTCTTTAGACCCTACGGATATTAGAACGGCTCATGCTAATAATGTCCATTATTTAGATATTGGAGAAAATTCTGCCGATAAAGCAGAAAGCGCAGATATTACCGGCTTTACCTCAACAGGGCCAATCTTTTATAGAACCGCTACTGATTCAACTTTCTTACAACCTCCGGTTGCTAATCAAGATACAGTAACACATATGGCAAAATTGTCTTTACCTGAATATGATGCTAATGGAATTTTAACTAACGAAATTAAATATACTTTTGCTGAATCTAATGGAGAAAATTTACCTTCGTTTGCACTTGAACAAACTCTAAGCAAATTAGAAACTTCAACTACTTATAATACTGAAACGGCTACTGCTTCCGAATCAACTAACTTTGTTCGTATTGCTAGAGGTAATAGAGTTAATACTTTCACTATGACCGCTAATGAAAATGAAGAAGTTAAAATGACTTTAGATTTAAACACAAGAACAGTTCATACTTTGAAACAAGGTGAAGCATACCAAGCAAGAGGCGGTAATTCAGACAATACAACTTTGTTTAATTACGGTAGTGGTGCAAATACTTTAGCCGCAACAGGTGAAGAATCACTTGAACCGTTCTTTTTCTCTAATGGTTCTTTTAGTGTATTCGGGCAAACATTCCTTAAAGTAAGTAACTTTACTTTAACTATCAATAACAATTTACAAGATAAAAGATTTCTTGGTATTGGTAATAAAAAGATTAAAGATGGAATACCTGCTCAAAGAAACTATGAAATTGCTTTTACTGCTATGATTACAGATGATAAATTGTATGAAGAATTAGTAAACCAAACAGAAGAAACTTCAGCAGATAGCATAGCCGCAGGTCTTTTAAATTTAGAATTAAATAAATCAAGCGGAGAAAAAATTAAGTTACAATTTAAGAACTATATGCTCAGTGCTGCTAATGTTACTATTCCGGAAGATAAAGGAGCAATTACAATTGAAGGAACTATAATGCCAAGAGATTTGCATTTGTGTGAAGTAACTACTCATTGGATTTTACAGGGGTGATTTTATGGATAAAAGAGAAAAAATGAAATTAAAAGAAAAATTACTTTTAGAAAGTAAAAAACTCAAAAAACCTAATAAGAAAGATATTCCAAAGGAGACTCCAAAGAAGGAATCTAAGTTAGAATAATCATACTCCACCAACACCGTTTGTTTGTTTGTTGGTTTTTGAAGGTGGATAATATGTTAAATAATAAGAAAATTGTATCAGATAAAAGTGCCTTGTTTGCACTAACAGAAGCGACGGAACACTATGTTAAGGTGTCTCCCGAATCAGATGAATATTTAAAAGTTTGGGTTAAAGAGCCAACTTGGTTAGAAACCGAGAAAGCACTTAATTCAATAATGAAGATAGACCAAAGAAGCCAATCATTCGATATTGATTTACAAGCCATGTATAGATACATGGTTGAGAACTTTATTGAAAAGACTGAACCATCACTTTCAACCATTGACATGTTGCGTTTAAGCGCATATGTCGGAAATCAAATCAAAGAGATATTACCTAACCCCATGTTAATGATGCAAGGGGATGAAGAAAAAAACGAATAATTAAAGATACATTAAAGGGTAAAGGAAATAACCCAAAAATGCTATCTTTAATTACAGTTTATTCTCTATCTAAGGCTCTCGCAATAAGTCCTTTAGAAGTTTATAAAATGCCAGCCTCATTAGTTACCGACCTATTAGCAATACACATGGAATTTGAAAATTTAAAGGCCGAAGAAATGGATAAAATGCAAAAAGATTCGGAGAGGAAAATTCGTGGCTAATGATATAGAAGAGGTAGTAACGGGGATGCAAGCCCTCGCATCGGCTACATTAAAGTCAGGTATTGAATTTCAAGGATTTACTAAATCAATTACTTCATTAGCCGCCGGAACAGAAGGGGCAAGTAAATCTTGGACTACCTTTAGCCGTTTAGTTTCAGGAACGCCAATATGGGCGTTTCAAAACAAATTAAGAGCATACCTTTCTATTATAGCAGGTTTTGAAACTCGGTCTAAAGCCAACGGTAAAGCAGCATTAGCCGAACAAAAGAAATTAGTAGATTCAGTTAAAGGGTATCAAACATTATCAAAAGAATTTGATGTTCTTGAAGGTGCTATGAAAAAGGCTACTGCTTCACAATTAACTTATAATGAAGCAAGGATGCTAGGGGGTTTAATTAATAATGATAATGAGAAAAAACACATTAAAGAAGAAAATAAACGACTACTTATAAGAATGAAAACCATTCACCCAAAAATAGTGTCAAATATTAAAAAAATAAAATTTCTTGAAGCAAAAGCCGCAGCAGAAAAATTCAGTGGCGATACAAAATCTCTTAAAAAAACTAATGCAGGATTAAAATTAGGAAGGAGAGTTGTACAGCAACTAAAGAAACAAATGAAATCACAAAAAGATGCAATAGTTTTACTTGATAATTTTGATGAAGCACAGATAAACGCTATTACAAACTTAGCAGTTTATCAAAAAACTTTATTAGCAACAGGTGATGAATCTTTAGCCCTCAAAAGAGGAATTAGACAACTTGGTGCTAAAAAAGAAATAATGGATGAAGAACATAAATTAAGAGTCCGTGATGCTAAAAGAGCCTATGCTATGGATGAAGAAAGAGTAATAATTGCAATTGAAAATGCTAAAAAAATAGCAAAGGAAAAAGCAAAAGCAGTATCTATTGCTAACCCAAGAAGATTTAAGTTGGGTAAAAAATATGAAAAATTACAAAATAAAGTAATAGAAGCCAATGTTGGGCGTAAAACAAAGAAAGCAATGAAGAAACAAATGGCTGGCGAGATGAGGGAAGTAGTCCAAGAAGATGAATCCGAGGCTTTTCAACAATTAGGTGAATCTATGAAAGATTCCCTTAAAAATGCTTTACCTATTCTTGGACCAATTGTTATGGGATTCAAAGTAATAAAAACAGGATTTGCTATGCTAAATATTAGAGGAATGACAGCCCTTAAATTTAGAGGAAAAATGGCTTCATTTATTAAAAAACTAGGGCCATTAATGAAGATGGTAATGATGTATGTAATTTACGCTATGTTGTTTATTATAGCGGCCGCAGTTATTTTTAAATACCTAAAAAACTTCTATGACATATTAAAAGAATTAGGTGTAATAGATGAGATTAAAGAATTAGGCTCAATGGCTATGGGAATAGTATCAAATTTATGGGGCGTTATATCAAGTTTCTTAGGTGGAGATTATACAAAAGCATTAGATTATTTATCTCTAGCAATAGATGGAACTATAGACTTTGTTATGAAGGCAATTCCGGTTATGTTAAGAGTAGCATGGGAAGCATTACTTTTAGCATTCGATATGGTAGTTGATTTTATAGATAGATTAATTAATGATTATGATTTCCGAAGGAAGTTCGGAAAGGTAGTAATGAAAATACTACTAGTTATTGCGGCTGTTATGTTAGTTAATATGTTACTTGCTGCTGCTTTCGCTGCAATTGCTTTCTTAGCAATACCAATACTGATTGCAGTTGCCATAGGTGCATTATTAGTAGTTTTGTGGAAAAGATATGCCGACCCAATTACTAGTGCTTTTATGAGTTGGTCTAAGTTTATAGAAGGAATTGCTATCAAGATTAAAGATATATTAGAAGACGACCCCAATAAAGGTATTTATGACAGAACTATAAATACATTCACTGGTGAGGGTAAGGGTTGGTTCGGTGGAGGAATGGCTAACGGCGGAGTAACTGACGGTAGAATTAATCTTGTTGGTGAAAGAGGGCCGGAATTAGTTCGATTACCAACAGGTTCTAGGGTTCATTCTAATGCTGAATCTAAAAAAATGGGTGGTGTAACAAACATTAACATTACAATCAATGCTAAAGATACTTCTAAAGCAGAAATGCGCCGTATTGCTAATGAATTAGGTAATATGATAAATAATAAAATGAATAGAAGCGGTTCACATAGAACTATGGGGTGATTAAATGACATATGTATATCTAAAAACACAAGCATATAGCGGAACTAATTTATCGTTAAATACTATTCCTTTACAAATAACAAGTGTAGGTATTTCAGTAACCAAAACAATACCTTCATTTCCTATTCCGTTATCTGGTGTTATTTCCGGTGAATCAATTACCGCCGCTTTAGATTTAGGAATGGCTAGTAAAGCAATTAGCCTTACAGGTGTCATTAACGATACTTCAATAACAAAAACTATTGGTGGGGCAACCACTACTAGAACATTTACAGCACATGAAATTGCTCAAATAATTGCGGCAGGTGTAGATTCAACAGGGTTTGCTAAGAATCAAGCATTTTCTGAATTAGTTATTTTAATGCCTTCTTTTGTTAGAAGCGATTATAACTATAGTGGAACATGTAATGTTTCTGGTAACAACAATAAAACTGATTGTTTAGCCGCAGGTGGAACTTGGACAGATATAACTACACTTAATGATAGAAGCACCGGAAGTTTAATCCCATTAACTTTCGGTTCAAGGGGCGGCTCTAATGCAAAAGACAATAAAGGTGTTCCTAGTCCTTTTTCTTTATTTCCCGATTCTTCAACTGATACTGGATTAACAGGATTTGTTAGAACCTTTGGTTGTAATTTTGAAGCAGAAGCCCATGACATTAGTTTTAATTTAGATTTTGAAATAGCATCGGTTATTCCTTGAGGTGATTAAATGTATAATGTTT
>Ga0209634_1003198_pt1 | contig 11141 bp, 13 predicted proteins | sample LinPmetageLP40_FD_184043 | JGI IMG/M metagenome (GOLD analysis project Ga0209634, IMG submission 184043) | Marine viral communities from the Pacific Ocean - LP-40 (SPAdes) (version 2) | ecosystem: Environmental > Aquatic > Marine > Oceanic | place: Pacific Ocean | collected 2010-08-26 | reverse complement strand
TAGCTTCAGTCAGAAGTATAAACTGGGTTGTGTGCAAGAGTCTAACGACCGTGGCACATGGTTTGGTTGGGGTATAACTGCGTTAGGTCAAGTGACTGAAAATGAGATGCAGTATTATCAAGCAGCCAAAGAATTTGCTGAGCAAGTAGGTGGCATCAACCTATCCACTAACAAAGTTGGTGGTACGGAAGACGCACCGTTCTAATTAATAGGGGGAGTAAAATCCCCCTTCCATTTTTGAGGAGTATGTGTTGGAATTACACAAAACTTTATACGACATTTTTGAGGGTTCACGTAGGGCTCATGGCGTATTCAATGTAAATCTCCACACTACAGGATTAAAACAGCAAGGCGTAGCTAAAACAATTAAAACAGCTGGTCCAACTCCTGAACACTGGCTTGCTCATTTAGAGGGTAAGGCTGGTTTAGGTATCATACCTATCAACGAAGAAAATCAAGTACGCTGGGGAGCTATCGATATAGACACCTACTCTCTAGATATACCAGAATTAGTCAAGAAAATAGAATCATTTAAACTACCCTTAGTAGTATGCAGGTCAAAAAGTGGTGGTGCTCACGTGTTTTGTTTTGTAGAAGAGTTTATACCTGCTGGAGATATGCAGGATAAGCTTAGAGAATTAGCAGCAGGATTAGGTTATGGTGGAGTTGAGATATTTCCTAAACAAAGAGAAGTTTTAGTAGACAGAGGAGACATAGGTAGCTGGTTAAACATGCCATATTTTGAGGGAGAAACTTCAGTAAGATATGGACATAATCCTAACGGTGTTGCCTTATCACCTGAGGAATTTATAGCTTTTGTACGTAGTCAAACTATAACTCATGAAGTTTTATTAGAGTTAAACGTACCAGAAGTAGACGACATAAAGGGTGGTCCACCTTGCCTTAAGACTCTATTGAAACAAGGTTTTCCTGAAGGTACACGTAATAATGGGCTGTTTAATGTAGGTGTTTACCTTAAACAAGCTACACCTGACAAATGGGAAAATCAAATAGAAGAATATAACCGTAAGTATGTTACTCCTCCACTCCCAGCTCAAGAAGTATTAACATTAATAAGCACCCTCAAAAAGAAAGAGTACAACTATAAATGCAGTGATGAACCTATACGTTCCTATTGTGACGCACAAAAATGTAGAACCTGTAAGTTTGGAATAGGTAAGGGTAATACTGCACCCACGTTCTCTAGCCTAGCTAAACTTGATGCTAAACCACCTTTATGGTTTTTATCTATAGATGATAAACGTTTAGAGTTAACTACCGAAGAGCTACAAAATCAAACTAAGTTTCAAAGAGTGTGTATGGAAACTCTTAACCTTATGCCACCTAAAACTAATGAACGTGCATGGCAAGCTCAAATTCAAACACTCATGGACTCAGGTATGGAAATTATTGAGGTTACTTCAGACGTATCAACTGAAGGACAGTTCCTAGAGTTATTAGAGTCATTTACTACCGACCTTGCCCAAGCCAGTACACGTGAAGAAGTGTTGTTAGGTAAACCCTATAGTGAGGGTGGTTTCACATATTTCAGGATAAAAGATTTCAGAGAATTCTTAGTTAAGCATAGGTTCACTGAGTTAGAGACTAATAGAATAGCTTCTAAACTTAGAGACATGAAAGCCGATACTAAGTTCTGGAATTTAAAAGGTAGGGGTACTAACGTCTGGTACATCAAAGAGTTTGAATATAAAGATGATACTATTGATGGTCATAACTTCGAAGAGGATATGATATGACACCATGGAATATAGTCCTTGGACCTCCAGGTACAGGTAAAACCACCTACCTTTTAAATACTGTAGAAAAATTATTTGACTCTGGCATTGGACCACATGAGTTAGCGTACGTTGCTTTTACTAAAAAAGCTGCAACTGAAGCATTAACTCGTGCTGTGGTCAAATTTGATTATGATGAGGATTCGTATACGTATTTTAGAACTATACATTCTCTTTGTTATTTCTGGCAGGGCTTAACTAAAGCTGACATACTAGACCGTAAGAACTTACGTGCTTTTAGTAAGGGAGTAGGTGAAAGGATAAGTAGTGCTTGGGATGGTGAAAACTTGATGGCGTTAAACTCTAAGGGAGACAATATGTTATTCCTAGAAAACATGGCACGTAATACATGTATAGATTATAGACGTACATGGCAGTTGGCTAACTCAGATATAAGTTGGATACATTTTGATTGGTTTGTCAAAAGTTATACTAATTATAAACAGACTAATTTTTTAATGGACTACACCGACATGTTGTCTGGGTTTTTAGGTATGACAACTACACCTAAGTTAAAAGCTTTAATAGTAGACGAGGCTCAAGATTTATCAGCTTTACAATGGAAATGCGTACATAAACTAGCTAAAGATGTAGATCACGTTTACATAGCTGGTGATGATGACCAAGCCATATACAAATGGGCAGGTGCAGATACTGAGCATTTTATAAACCTAGAGGGTAAAGAAATATACCTCGACCAGTCCTACAGAGTACCTAGGAGAGTCCACGACGTAGCTTTAAACATAGTTAGCCGTATAAAAAGGAGACGCCCTAAGACATGGATACCTAAAGAAGAAGAGGGCACAGTTACATACCACAAAAGTTTTGAGCATATAGATATATCAGAAGGAGAGTGGTTGATCCTTGCAAGGAATAATTATCTATTGATTAAAGTAGAAGAGCATGTAAGAAATGCTGGATACTTTTACACTAAGAGTGGTAAGCCTAGCGTTACAGATAATTTAATAAACGCTATAAGGGACTGGGAAACTCTACGTAAAGGTAAGAGTATAGAGGCGTATAGAGTCAAAAAGATATACGGTTACATGAAAGCTGGTAAGGGTGTCAAGGTAGGGTACAAAACTATGAAACAAGCTGACCCAGAAGCATTTTTTAATATCAACCAACTCAAGAAAGACTATGGTTTGATGGTTGATGGCATATGGCATGAGTGTTTTGATCTATTAGGGGACACTAATAAACAATACATAATCAGTGGATTAAGAAAGGGAGAAAAAGTAAACTCTTCAAGAATTAAGATGAACACTATACATGCTACTAAAGGAGGTGAGTGCACTAATGTCATAGTTCTCACTGACGTAGCTACCAAAACTTATGACGAGTTAATTAGAAGCCCTGATAACGAGTGTCGAGCCTTCTATGTTGGAGTTACAAGGGCTAAAGAAAACCTACACATAGTACAAGGGAGGACTAGAAAAGAGTTTAGAATAATGATTTAACTTTACTTTTACTTTACATGTAAAGTAAAATTTTAGTAACAAATTATAAATAATACTTTACTTTTGAGGAATACCATGAATATATTTTACGTACACAAAGACCCTATTTACGCAGCAATGTGCTTACCCGATAAACTAGTAGTCAAGATGCCTCTAGAGTCAGCTCAAATGCTTAGTACTGCACACCGTGTACTTAGTGGTGATGATTACTGTAACGAGCGTGGGCTATATAAAACTGCTCATATCAATCACCCATGTAGTATATGGGCTAGGGAAACTAGTGAAAACTATCATTGGTTATACTGTCATTTTCTTGCTTTATCTAAGGAGTATGAAAACAGGTACGGTAGAAAACACCTTAGTTACGTAAAGTTAAAAGACTGCTTATTAGAAATGCCCCTTACTATTAAAGACGGTAACTTAACTCCTATGGCTCAAGCTATGCCCGAGGAGTATAAAAACACTGACCCTGTTAAAGCTTACCGTGATTACGTAGTCAATGAAAAGCATTATGCCCAGTGGAATAAAATACCTGATAGGCAACCAGACTGGTGGCAACGTGCGTCCTAGTAGTGCTAAAGCTAAAGGACGTAAACTACAGCAATGGTTTGCTAATAAGTTAGTAGAGATACTGGGTCTTGACCCAGAGGATTTAGAAAGTAGACCTATGGGTAGTCAAGGTGAGGACATTATAATGGGTAAACAGTCTAGGAATATATTTCCTTATTCAATAGAGTGTAAAAACCAAGAAGCTGTTAACGTATGGAAAGCCTATGAACAAGCTGAAAGTAACTGTGGTAAATACGAACCACTAGTAGTAATTAAACGTAATAGAAGTAAACCTTTGGTATTAGTAGAAGCTGAATACTTTATCAAATTACACAAGGAGTAATATGACAACTGATATTAATTTAAAACGAGTTGACGATTTTAATAAGTTTATGATGGAGCGTCATAACATATTTATAAGAAAGGAGATAAATAATGAACCCTATCCCTGGAGTGATGATGCTATACTTACTGACTACAGCTTTTGTAATGTTTATCGTGAGTTAGATAGGGTCACTATATGGATACGAGAAAACTGGAGAGAGCCTTACGCTGACCATCCTAACTTACCTTTTGCTATGGCTATGGCTAGGCAAATCAATTGGCCACCTACATTAGAAGAGATAGGATTCCCTGTTGACTGGAGACCTGACGTTGTTAAGAATATAATGCAGGAACGTATGGCTAGAAAAGAAAAAGTTTATACTGGTGCCTATATGTTAACAGGTACGCTAGGTGGAACTAAAGTAGAACAAACTATTGACAAAATACTTACACCACTATATGCTAACTATCATGGTGATCTTGATTTCAGTAGTATAGAAAACTGCTGTAAAAGTTTTTTACCTTATTCTGGATTTAGTGGTTTTATGTCTTATGAGGTAGCCACAGATTTACGTCATACTAAGTGGCTTAATAATGCCCCCGATATTATGACTTGGGCTAACCCTGGACCAGGAGCAATGAGAGGACTTAATAGAATATTCGGTAGACCGTTAGACAGTAAACAAAAGAAACCCTTATTTATACAAGAGATGAGAGATCTATTAGCTTTATTAAATAATACGCCATTACCATTAGAGATGAGAGACATAGAACATTGCCTATGTGAGTTTGATAAATATGAGAGGACACGTTTAGGTCAAGGTAGACCACGTTCCAGATATAAACCCCGTGAATATGAGGAGGACATACTATAATGATAATTTATATTCCAACTAGAGGCAGAGCTAACAATCAAGTGACTCTGTCATATTTTCCAGAGGACATGCGTAAAGAAGTAGTCCTTGTAATAGATGATGATGAGGAGCATTTATACGAAGATAAGTACGATTGTAAGTACATGGTTATCCCTTCTAGTATAAAAGGCATCTCTGGTAAACGTCAGTATATACATGAAAATACCACAGACCCTAAAATAGTTATGTTAGATGATGACTTACGTTTTTACATACGTAAATCTCCTACAGACTGGCATTTAAGGTACATAGAACCTGAAGAGTATCCTGCGTTATTTGGGCTACTAGACAAGTGGCTTGATGACTATGCCCATGTAGGGGTTAGTGGTAGAGAAGGCAATAACCGTGTAGAACATCTAGCAGTTGAGAATACTAGGTACATGAGGGTGTTAGGTTATAACTTAGATATGTTTGATGGTGTTGAGTTAGCTAGAACTGAAGTGATGGAAGATTTTGATATTAACCTACAGCTTTTACGTCAAGGTAAAGCAAGCAAGATCAGTTATTACTACGCTCAAGGTCAGAAATCATCTAATGCTGCTGGTGGATGTAGTGAGTGGCGTACTGAAGAAGTACAGTCAAAAGGTGCTGAGTTACTACACAGTTTGCACCCAGACTTTGTTAAGATAGTTGAAAAAGAAACTAAGACAGCATGGGGTGGAGGAATACGTAAAGACGTAAACGTACAGTGGAAGAGAGCTTATAATAGTGGTGTGAGTAAACAATCAGGGGAGTTATTTTAATGGATGTAATTAAATGTAGAAATGTTAATGACGGTTTTATCCGAGGATTAGATCTGTTATCTTTTGATCAAGGCGAGGTAAAAGAAAGCAGAGCTGGTAGTGTAGTAGAACACGAGTGTGCTGTGAGTACAGTATATGAGAAACCTTGGGAAAGAGTTTTATTTGAAGAAGTAAGAGATGCTAATCCATTCTTTCATTTTATGGAGGGTTTATGGATGTTAGCTGGTCGTAATGATTTAACTTTTGTTAAACAGTATAACAATCGTATGGGTGACTATAGTGATGATGGTGAAACACTACACGGTGCTTATGGTTGGAGATGGATAGACTATTTCCGTGATAGTTCTAGTGTAGCTTTAGGCACTATCAACCAGTTAGATATCATTATTGAAAGATTAAAAGCTGACCCTACAGATAGAAGATGCGTATTACAGATGTGGGATCCCGTAAATGACTTAAACCGTAAAGGCGTAGATGTACCTTGTAACACTAGTATTTATTTTAAGATACGTAATAACAGGTTATTAATGACTGTTTGCTGTAGATCTAACGACATTATATGGGGTACATTCGGGGCTAATATAGTACACATGTCTATGCTACAAGAATACATGGCTAGGGCTATAGATGTAGAAATAGGTGAGTACACTCAAGTTAGTGATAGTTTTCACGCGTACACTAAAGTGTTTGATGAAATGCATTCTAGGTTAGAGGAGTCTGATGTTTTTGACTACTACTCAATGAAACATTTTGAGAATCCATATTCAAACAAATCAATTAATTACTATCCTATGGTCAATAGCGATAACATAGAAGATTGGAATAAAGAGTTAGTAAAATTTTTAGATCGTAAACCTTTTGAAGAAGTGGAGTTTGAAGATGTTTTCTTTAGTGACGTAGCTGTGCCTTTACAGGACGCATGGTTTTTACATAAGCAGGGAGAAACTGATGCTGCTCTGTCTGAGGTTCAAAACTGTATAGCTACAGACTGGGCTACTGCAGGTTTTGACTGGTTAATGAGGAGAGTTAAATGAGTGATAAAATATATCAGTGGTCGTATAGTAGACTAGGCACTTTTGAAAAGTGTCCTAAGAAAGCACACTATGCATATGTTAAACGTATTAAAGAGCCTGGAAATAAAGCTATGGATAGGGGTAAAGATATTCACACTATGTGTGAAGATTATATAAGAGGACGTTACGACGAGATACCTAAACCTCTAGCAGACTTTGAAGAAGCTTTTGATGTATTAAAAGACCTTCATCTCAAAAGTTATGTTACCTGTGAGGGTGACTGGGCTTTTGATAAAGACTGGAAACCTGCACCTTGGTTTGGTGATACTACATGGGGTAGGGCTAAAGTAGATGCTTTCGTACACATTGACGGTACAGATACTGCTAGGGTTATAGATTTTAAAACAGGTAGGTATGACGGTAATCAAGAGACACATAGAGAACAGTGTGAGTTATACGGTGCAGTAGTGTTGGAACGTATGCCTGAAATAAAAACTATAACTACCGAGCTTTGGTATTTAGACCATGGTAAAATAGACAGGTACGAGTATAGTGCTGACAATATAGTACATAAACAAAAGAAATTAAACGACCGTGCTATAGCTATGACTACAGCTACAGAGTTTCCAGCTAAACCTAGTACGTTTGGTTGTAAGTGGTGTTATTTTGGTAAGGAGAAAATGTGTGATGACAGATATGAATGATTTATTTAACATGATACGTGGTGGAGCTATTAAACGCTATCACACACTAGAAACTATAGGTGAGCAATCAGTAGCTTCTCACTCGTGGGGTGTAGCTATGATTTTACAGTATCTTGACCCTAACGTAAGTAAAGAAGCAATATTAAGAGCTTTAACTCACGACGTAGCCGAGCTATTTACTGGAGACATACCAGCCCCTGTCAAGTGGGCTAACCCAGATTTAGTAGAAGTTTTAAAAAGGATAGAGGATAAATACGAGAGCGATATCGGGATTAAGTATAAGTTGAAGCCTCGTGAAACTAAGTTAGGTAAACAGGCTGATATGTTTGAGTTACTAGTGTTCTGTGTACGTCAAAGGCGTTTAGGTAACACTAATATGAATGAGGTTTTTAGTAATGGTGTTGAGTATTTAGCTTCAACTGATTTAAATGAAAGAGGTAAGCATTTACTAGGCTACCTCACTAAGATATACGGAGGTATATAATGTCGGGTAGTGATTTTGATAAAATACATGATTTAGGTGTAGGTGATGCAGTAGCTTTGCGTAAAGCTCAAGAAAGTTATGGTGATAGTTGGCGTATGAGAGGTGGCGTAGGTGCTTTTATGATGCTGGCTCGTAAATGGGATAGGATAGAAAACCAAGTTAAAGATAACGATTATGACGTATTTAAAACTATTGAGATGGATCCTAGTGCAAATGGTATACTAGATGACATACGTGATTTACGCAGATACCTACTACTAGTAGAAGCTCATTGTGTCATTACCGATGATTAGAGGCATAACATTTGGGGCATTTGATTTATTTCACGCTGGGCATATACTTATGCTGGCTGAAGCTAAAACCGTGTGCGACCACTTAACAGTTTGTATTCAAAAAGACCCCAGCTTAGATAGACCAGAAAAAAATGTGCCTATACAAAACATAGTTGAAAGACAGATTCAAGTTAAAGCGTGTAGATATGTTGAAGACATGTTAGTTTATGAAAGGGAGGAAGACTTATTAAATATATTAAGAGGCGTACAGTGGGATATAAGAATAATAGGTGAGGAGTATTTTAAAAAACCATTTACTGGACGTGATGAGTTCGGTGTTGAAAAAATACACTGGAATGAAAGAAAACATGAGTTTTCATCTACGGAGCTACGTAAAAGATGCCTAGACAAGTGAGTTTATTTATGCCAGAAATAGATTGGACAGCTCCAAGTAGTTTACCTGATTTAAGTAAATACAGCGAGGTAGCTATTGATCTAGAGACATACGATCCATTATTAATGTCTCATGGTCCATCTTGGGCTTTCCCTGATGCTGGTTATATAACAGGTATAGCTATAGCGACTAAAGATTTTAATATGTACTTTCCTATACAGCATAAAGGTGGGGGTAATTTAGATAAAGGATTAGTTATAAAATGGATGACTAAACAAATGAGTTACGAAAACGATAAAATATTTCATAACTCTTTATATGATATGGGTTGGCTTAAACGTTATGGAATTAAAGTACATGGTACTATACACGACACTATGTTTGCTGCTCCACTTATAGACGAAAATCAATATAGTTACTCACTTAATAACTTAGGTGAAAAATATTGTGGAGAAACCAAGGACGAAACTTTACTTATAGAAGCAGCACAGGCATACGGTCTTAACCCTAAAAGTGAGATGTATTTACTACCAGCTAAATATGTTGGTCCATACGGTGAGCAGGATGCAGGGTTGACATTAAAGTTATGGGGTATATTTAAAGAGTTACTAAAACAAGAAAACGTAACTAAAATATATGATCTTGAGACATCCTTGATACCTATACTATTAGATATGAGATACAAAGGCGTACCAGTCGATCTTGATGTTGCTGAAAAAGTTAGTAAAAAATTAAAGAAAGAAGAAGACCAGATACTTACTAGTATACATAAAGAGTTTGGTATGAAACCTGATTTATGGGCAGCACAATCAATAGCTACAGTATTTGATAGAGCAGGATTAAGCTATCCACTTACTCCTAAAACTAAAGCACCTTCGTTTTCAGGAGACTGGCTAGAAGCACATGATCACAAGTTAGCTAATAACATTGTACGTGCTCGTAAATTAAACAAAGCTAGAACCACCTTTATAGATAAGATGATACTAGAACATAATGTTAATGGTAGAATACACGGAGAGCTTCACCCTTTACGTAGTGATCGCGGTGGTACAGTAACAGGTAGGTTTAGTAGTAGTAATCCTAACCTACAGCAAGTACCAGCCCGTAATGATTATATTGGTCCACTCATACGTAGTATCTTTGTGCCAGAGAAAGACCACTACTGGGGTTGCTTTGATTACTCTCAACAAGAACCTAGACTAACTGTTCATTACGCTTCAGCTACCGAGCAAGAAGGTGCTGAAGAAGCAGTAGATGCTTATCGTAATAAAAACGCAGACTTCCATCAGGTGGTAGCAGACATGGCTAATATAAGTCGTAAAGAAGCTAAGATTATTAACTTAGGTTTGAGTTACGGTATGGGTAAAGAAAAGTTAGTTAAACAATTGGACTTATCTATGCAAGAAGCAGAAATACTATTTGACACATACCACAAAAGAGTACCTTTTATCAAAGGCTTACGTGATCAGTGTGCGAGGCTTGGGGCTAACCGTGGATACATAACTACTATTGCTGGACGTAAGTGTAGATTTAATTTATACGAGCCTATGAATGATAGACAGATTCCCTACCCCTACGAAAAAGCAGTTACTGAGTATGGTAGTCAAGTTAAGAGAGCGTACACGTATAAAGCTATGAATAGACTTATACAGGGTTCAGCAGCAGACATGACTAAACAGGCTATGGTAGATTTATACAAAGAAGGTATACTTCCCCATACTCAAGTACATGATGAATTAGATATTTCGGTTACTGACCCAGACCAGTGTGAACTTATTATGCAGGTCATGGCAGATTGCACACCTTTATGTGTTCCCAATAAAGTTGATGCTGAGGTAGGAAATAGTTGGGGAGAAGCAACAGTACATTATAAGGAGTTTTTTAATGAGTAGACGAACAGAAAAAGATAAGATGTATTTTGAAATATTTATGCATACTATGAACAGTGAGATGACACTTGAAGAGATCGGTATCAAATATGGTGTTAGCAAGCAACGTGCATGGCAGATCGTAAGATTTAATCATCTTGGTAAAGGCGATTATTATAGAGGATACAAAATGTACATGGATAAGAAGTCAGAGATAGATAACACACCTAAACTAGACACACCAGAAAGAACATCAAGGTTAAGAGATTGGTTAGACAATCAAAATATAAGGCTTATTAAAGGTAGGTACGAAGCTCAAAATAATGCTTAATGATTAGTTTGAATATCCTTTTAATCATTAGTGACTTATAGTTTAATAAAGGTAGTTAGCTAATACAGGCTAACAAAACAACCTTTTAGGAGGTATATTATGGCAGCAGCCGTTGAAACTATGGCTTATGCAGGGGAAGTTCCCTGGCATGGGCTAGGTGTTAAAGTTGATAATAACTTGACACCTGAAGAAATGTTATTAGAAGCTGGTCTTGATTGGACAGTGAGTAAACGTGAAATATTTACTTATGATAACGCCGACCCTGATAAGTCTGAAGACTTAATCATGG
>Ga0209634_1003196_pt1 | contig 11144 bp, 6 predicted proteins | sample LinPmetageLP40_FD_184043 | JGI IMG/M metagenome (GOLD analysis project Ga0209634, IMG submission 184043) | Marine viral communities from the Pacific Ocean - LP-40 (SPAdes) (version 2) | ecosystem: Environmental > Aquatic > Marine > Oceanic | place: Pacific Ocean | collected 2010-08-26 | reverse complement strand
TTGCCGATGCAGCATCTACTAATAAACTCCATTTAGCACTATCCGTATTCGTTGTAAGTGGCTGTGAGCCAGAAGATGTATGAGCTGTTAGAGCAATAAAAATATTATTAGTGGATGTATCTTTTACTATATCTCTTTGTTGATAAGCTGTACTTGCACCCCAGTTGCCTTTTACATTTCCTAACTCCTGGGTAATTGATAATTCTCCTGAACTATCAAAAGCTAAAATTTTTGATGCACGATCAGTAGCACTTGTTGTAAAGTCGGTACTGGTCATTGTATTCGTTCTTGATAATTTTATAGAACGATCAACTTGTTCTTGTAAATCTTGACCAATAATTGTTAGTTTATCTAATGCACTTTCATGTGTTTCTGCTGGGAAAGGATCATTAGCAACATAATCAGTTGCTTGTGTCTTTGAAGTATTTCTTCGTAACACCACTGTGTCTGTACTTAATGGTGCAGTTACAAATACTACGTTACCACCAGATCCACTACCAACACCAGTTATAGCATAATTGGTAGATCCAGTACCCTCACTTTTTACAGTTTCTGTTCCAGTCGAAGATCGTACAATAACCTGTATGTCTGTCGATGTTGGAATATAAAACTGATACGCAAAAGTTTTATTAGATCCGTTTCCACTATACGAATTTTTCGTAGTCGTGCTAGAAATCGTCATTTGTAGTCCTTATATGTTTGGGAAATAAAAAAAGCTAGTCAACAAAAAACGACTAGCATATGTTTTATTTCTATATTAATTGTCAATAGTGTTCAACTATTTATTTTGAAATTATTTCATTTGCTTGTTTTGCTATCATAATCATCATACGATAAGTATCGTCTATCATTTGCCTTTTTTCGTCTGGATTATAAAATTCGCTTTGTGTTACAAGACTAATAAATTTACGTTGTTGTGATAAAGCATCTGCCATACCAACTAAAATTGTATGTTCAACACCTATATCATTAGTTAAAATATTTAATTGTCGTATAACCTCGTCTGGATCAGTTAGTCTATCAATACTATCTAATCTTTTTTTTATAGGCATATAATTTTTATAAAAATCTTCTATGTGTTCTGATCCACCAGAAGGATTACGCACAATAAAGGCTTTGATAATTGGGATATCTGCCAATGTAGTAGCTGGCTTAATAGGATCTGGAACTACACCACTTGCAATTAAAGCTTTATCTGCTGCATTTACTAAATGTCGACCTAGTGTACCTGTCCAATTATTTATAACTGCATCTATTCTTGATGGACTAGACCAACTTGTTTGATCGCCTAAAATATATCGCAATCCCCTACCAAGTAATTTTGACGTTTCAGTAGTATATTCAGTCCATTGATATTCTGGTAACAACCCTTCTTGATCCCTTGCAACAATAGGTCTGCCAGTAAATAAACTACTATTAAATTTTTGTTCAATAAATGGTACAGCAGCAGTAGGAAGTGGCATTAAATTTTGTAAATTACTTATTGCCATTTCTTTTATAAAATCATCTATTTTCCCAGGATCTTTGCTATACATATAATCTAATAATAATTCTGTACCCCTTCCAAAAACTAAACCTAATTCAAATGGTTTAGGAACTCTCCAAGGAATTGCATTTGGATCATCATTTGAAAAAAAAATCCAAAATAAATCTTTTTGCCATCGTGGTAATGCTTGATAACGAGGATCATCATGGTTTTTTATCCATAACAAAATACTTGGTGCAACAATGTATGCCGATATTTTTGTCATTGTTTGTACTGGTCTGTTTTTAAAACCATCAAATATTTTTGCATACCCTTGTAGTCTTGCATTAAAAAATGCCGAAACTAAATTCCATGCTTGAATTTGTGAACCAGATTTCTTAAAATCTATCGTTACATCTCTACCTTCAAAACCTGCTCTTTCAACAGCATCTTTTTCTTTTAATCCAGATTTTTTTGCTTTTCTATATACAGTAGAAAATTCTCCTAATCGTGTAACTGTTTCAAAACCCTCTGATAAAATACGGAGCATTTCCAATGGACTTTTCAACATATTATATGGTTTTGATCCTAGTAATTCTTTTTTTACATTTTTGGCAAAATAGGTTCTATCCATACTTGTTACCATAGATTGTAACCCACCAGATTTAATCCATTTCTGATACATTTCTCCACCAAATCGTTTACCCATAATCATATGAAATAAACCACGAAATTGTGCAATAATAGGAATAGTATTAGCACGACTAAATATACTAGCTGTTAAAGAATCTTTTGTTATATTACGAACCATAAACTCTGGTGCAAGAGTTGAACCCGCACGCAATAATTTTGATGGTTGTGCTAATATTTTTGTAATTAACGATGCTTGGAATGAGTCAAAATTTTTAAAAGTATTAGCAAGCTCTCTACCTACTTCCCAAACTTCCATTTTACCATTACGCATAAAACCAATTTGGCTTTCGCTAATAATATGTCCATTGCGTCTAAATATAGTAAAACCTTCTGCTGCCTTTTCTGAAATTTTAGAAATATCAGTAACAACATTTTCTAATTCCGCTTTACTAACTTTAATAGCTTTTGCTTTATCTTTTGATTGAAATATTTCTGGAAAATCTTTGGCATTTTTTTCTACCATTTCAATAAATTTAACAAAAGCAGCATTGCGTTCAGCTAGTGCAATAAAATGTACAGTGTTATTGTACATAGTTTCAATAGGATCAATTATTTGTTTTTTACTTCCTTTAAATTTTTTAAAAGGATTAGTAACTGCATCATTAATTTTTGATCCTTTTGCATCAATAACTCTGGAAAAAGCAACATAATCTTTATTCATTTCCCTCATTGCTTCGTATGCTTCTTTAGATACAATTCCTTTTTCTAACATATAATCAAGTAATCGTTGGTTATATGCTGTTAATTCTTTGGCAATGTTATCGTATTTATCTTTATATTTTTTAATAATTCTTAATGCAGATTCTTTTGAAAACCCTACTTCAAAACCTTGACTAATTTTTTCTAAACCTCTTTTTGCAACAGTATATATTGATAATGCTTTATATTCTTTTTCTGTTTTTATTGGTTCTAAAATACCTCTCCATGACTTACCATTAATAGATAGATCTTTGGCATTTATAGTACCAGTTTCTAAAAAAGTTATAGCACGACCAATTAAACCTGGTTGTATTCTAAATGTTTCATAAGGATTAAGAGCATCTTTAATTGTTGTTTTATTTTCTACTCTTTTAACAGCACGAAAAATTGGATGTAATTTATCTAAAAAACTTTCAGCAATAGCATTAATATAATCTTTTGCTGTTGTAGTTTCTTTTACAGTTTCAAAACTAACTTGATTTTCTATTTCTTTAGACTCTTTATCTTTAATTTCTATTTCTTTTATTTCTTTTAATTTATTTTTAGCAAATTCTTGATAATTTTTTGGTAAATTATTTATTATTTTTTGTTGTGTTTCTTTGTCTAATTTTTTTAATTGTAAAAATGTATCATTTATGTTTTTTTCGTATGTTTCTTCATACATTTTTCTTTCATATTCTTTTTCTTCTTTAGCTGAACCTCTTTTTTCTTTTGATGTTTCTTTAGTTGCATTTTTCCATTGAATAAAATTATTTAATTCTGTTTCAATATTTTCAATTTCTTTTACTTCTACTTCTTTTGTTTCTTTTTCAACTATTTCTAATTTTTCTTTTTCTTTTACAATTTCATTTTTTATTTCAGCAATACGTTCATTAGGTTTTACTTCTACTTCTTTTGCATCTTTTGTTTCGACTGGTTTTGATTCTTTTTCTGCTTCTCGTTTTAAAAATTCTGGAATATCTAATAATTCTTCTTCTACTCTTTTTGTTTCTTTTGTTTGTACTTCTTTTGCATCTTTAGTTTCTAATGTTTTTAATTCTTTTTCTAATATTTCTATTTTTTCAGTAATTTTTTCTTTTGTTTCAATAGGTTTAGTTTGTTTTACTTCAATAGGTTTTGGATCAACTTCTAAATTTTTACTAACAACAACTTCTCTTACTTTAGGATCAATAATTGTTTCTTCCACTATATCTATTGGTGCTTTATTAGGAGTCTTACTTATTAATTGTGTTGTTTTTGTAATTGCACCACCACCAAATTGTAAACCACCAAGAACTAATGCTGTATTAATTAATTCATCTTTGGTTGGCATTTTTTGTTCTAATGCTGCACCCACACCAACAAAGGCAGTGTACATAGCCATAAAAGATGTAATAGGATTATTACCAAAACCAGAAGCAAATGATGCCGAACCAAGAAGTAAAGCTTCCTTACCACCCGCCTTCATTCCTTCTTTAATAAATATATCCCACCATTCAGAAAATGTATCAACATCACCACGAATTAATGCTTGTGTATACATTTCTCTAACAGTACCAGCGGTAAAACCAGCACTAGCAGCAGCGCCAGTTTTATTTCTTGTTAATAAATATCCTGGGATAGCACCAGCAAAATACACTGGTAAGTCTGGTATAATTGTACCAAAACTTTGTATGGCTCTTTCTATATGTCCAGTATCAGCAAATTCTTCTTCAAAAAATGATTGAGGTAATTCTCCATCTGTATGATATTGCACAGCAAGATTGTAAATACTTTGACTAAATCCTCTTTCCCAATATTTAGAAACTTCAAAATTTTCGCCAACAGCACTTTCTTTTATATTACTTGGAATAGAAGCAATATCATCTGCTGTAATTCCTAATACCTCTGTTTGTGTTTCTTTTTCTAAATTCTGTAATATGTCATTTTGTTCATTCATTAATGAGTCAAAAGTTTTTTTATCAATTTTTTTTGATTGATAGTCAGCTAGTATAGAATCCATTTTTTGTTGTGGTTCAGTAACCTCTGGACTTTCAACATTAAATTTTTGTACTTGTTTTATTGGTTCTTTAAAACTGGTTGAAACACTATTCCAATATTCTTGAATAACACTTGTCTTAGGTTCTTCTATTCCAAAATAAGATAATATTCTATCTTCTTGCATTCCAGCAGATTGCATTTCTGCCATAGTATTTTTTTTATATTCATCTATTTTGTTTTGTGCGTAACCCGCAGCTTCCATTTCTTGTATAGTAACTAATCCTTCGCCTGACATTATTGACTATCTTTCAATTTTTGCCATTCTAAATAAGGATCTGATTTAGTAAATTCATCCCACGTTTGATTTGGTCCTATTTGTGGCATAGGATTATCTACATTTTCTTCTTCTTTAAAAGTCATACTTTCTTTTACTTCATTTGTTTGTGTTTCTTTTGTTGGAATATAACTTTGTAAATCTTTTAAAATATAATGTTCTGACGTTTTATCTAATAATTCAAAAACATTTTTTCCATCTTTAATACCTTGGTCAAATCGTTGTTTCATTATTATTTTAAATTGAAAAAATCTTGGTTCAGCTTTTAAATTTAATTCAGCAAGTGCCGCATTGCCTAAAATATTTTCTTTATTTGCAGAAACAAATTCTTCAAAATATTTTGCATTTAATATTACGTCAGTATTATTTCTATTAGCAATTAAATTATAAAAATCTTGTGTTTGATTAGTACCCAATCCATCTTCGCCACCAGTTAATTCTAAAATACTTTTATTTTCGTTATCGTGCATAATGACTTGATCTGTAATAGATTGGATTTCTCCATTCATAATTTTTTTAAATATTTTATCGTGTAATTTTAAATTTTGATCAGTTGGTAATAAATTTTGTTCTCGTTTTGCAATTAAATCTTTTAATAAAGTTTTGTATTGCGTTCCTAATTTTCCTTCAAATTCAATATTATCAATATCGGATATGTTTAAATTACCTAAAGTAATTTGTTCAAAAGTATCAACATATAAATCGTTGTTTGCATCTATTTCTGCTTTTGATTCTTGTGTTTGTTGAAAACTAATTTCTGTTCGCACATGAGATCGTTGTTGGTTTATTGCTTTATTGAAATCAGACTTACCTTGTGCATCTAATTCATTGTATACTTCTTGTAATTCTTCATTGCCACCAAAGTTACCAGTCTTTGCTTCTACATATAATTCTTCTGCATCCTCAATTGTCATATCTGGATCAACTGGCATAAACGCTACAAGAGTATCAATATCCATTGCGCGTGCATTATCAATAGCTGGTTGTTCTAATTTAATTAAGGTTGCTGGTTCTAAACGATTTTGCCAATATCCTTGTTCTAATAATTTTAAAAATTGTTTTGGATTTTCATCAACCATTTTAGTTGCTTCTAAAGAAAACAATTCTTTTTGTGCTTCAATAATAGCAAGATCTGGAAGTTTATCTAAAATTAAATCTCCCGCTGCTTCTATAAATATATTAGGGTCATCAATAGTACCACCAAATAATTTTTTTAATGCTGCTGTTCTTTTTGGATGACCTTCTGGATAATTTAAGTAATCATTAAATAAATTTTGTTTATCTATATTAAATTGAGTAATAGCATTACCCACATCTATTTTTCTAATGTTAGATCCAACATCAATATTTTCTATTGCCAACAAATCATTATACTTTGCAGTAAATAATTGTTTAACAACATCATCATCTATATTTTTAATAGCATTGTTATATATTTTTTTTGTTGCTTTATCCCAATCTTCTTTAGATGTTGTTGTGTCTTGATTAGCTAATACGTTTATTTTAGCTTCATTAATAAGAGATAATATACTGTTGTATGTACTTTTAACTTTTGTTTTTCTGTTTAAAGTTAATTCTGATTTTCTAAAATCAGATTCTAATTCTTCTGTTAGTTTAAAAACATCAGTTTTATATTTTTCATTTAATTGATATTCTTTTATTTGTTGTTGTGTGTTTAATTTATCTAATGCAACCTCTTGATCTGCTTCTGCTTTTTGAAATTGACTAGCAATACCAGTTAACTTATCTGCTTGATTACTTAATTGACGAAAAGGTAAAGTAGCACCATCACTAACATTAGGGATAGCAAATGGCACGCCACTTGTTCGTTGCGACACGTTTTTATTTTCAAAAGTAGGAATTTGTACCATATTAATTTAATAAACTAGGTGGATATTTATTATACAGCTTTTCTGCATTAGAAATTTGTAATTGCATTGTTCGTTTCATGTTGTTGTTAGAAATATCAATAAGAGTTTGTTGTTTATTTAACATTTCTGCATTAAGTATTTTTGCATTAGCAGCTTGTGTTTTAATTAAATTATTTGTTGCATATGCACCAACCATTGTACCCGCTGCATTAAGAAATGCAGAAGCTCTTTGTGCTCTTGCATTAAACATTGCAACATTACCTTCCATTCGTGCCATTACTGCTTGTTGTCTAGCATCATCACTCATTACTTGTGCATCGTATAAAATGTTTTGACGTTCCATTTCTGCTTCGGTTAAATTGTATTCTAATATTTCAAGTGGAGTACCAGCAAGTTTTACACCCGCTTTCATGTAAGCAGTTAATGTTGATGATTGTTGCTTGGCAAAAGATTTATTAAAAACTTTTACATTTCTATCGCCAATAGCCAACGCTTGATCTGCTTTACTGTCGTATATTTCTGCATTACGATCAGCAATACCTTTTTGATAACGACCAGCAGCCATAGCGGATTGACCAGCAAGTAAACTTCCCGCTGCACTTACACCAGCAGCTATTACCATAGGAGGAGCCATTATTTTACCCTCGCAAATCTAATATAATCTTCGTTGTTTTGATATTTTATCATTAATCCTTCTTCTTTCATTCCTAGCCATTGTGCAAAACGATGACCTAATAAAAAATCTTTTTTTACTGCTGTTTGCAATCTTGTAATGTTGTATTCTTTAACAAGAACATCCATTACTTTTCTTATTGCTTTAGCTGCACCAATACGATGTTGCCAAATTAAATGTGAACCCATTACCCAGCCTTCATACACATTATCCCAAACTGGTATAACTCCACCAGCACAAACAATTTTATTATCATAAACAACAGTGAAAGACATATCTTCTACTTCCAACCCATTTAATTGTTCATGGTATTTTTTATCTATTTCTGTTTGTGGATCATTCATTAATGAATTTACCATTTGATGTGCGTGTTCTTTTTTAAATTGTATTAATTCTAAACTACCCATCGTTAACTGTCAGCATTGGATAAATAGATAATAATGTTAATGGCAGTGGTTGTGTCTGTCTAACATACACATGACCATCTGTATTAAAATCATCTCTAAATTCAACTTGCTTATCCCCTGTAAATAGTGGAACAGCAGTGTCCATTGCCGCAGCGCTAGATCGAAAAGGTATGCGTTCCATATCTGTTAGACTCGCACCCACCTCGACCCCAACAGTTTCATGGAGTCGTAAAGTTACTTCGTTAATTCTTTTTGTTTTTGATTGTGATGTACCTTCATTACTTTGACTTTCAATACGCATTGTTTGTAGCAATGATGTATAAGGTAATCCAATATGTACTTTTGTTGACGATCTATCTAATGTTATTGCACCACTACTAACTGTTTTATTAGGATGTGTTGCTCCATTAGCTAATATAGTAACTGCTTGACCTTCTAAGTGATCTAATCCAGTTATACTTGTTGTTGCTCCACCAGAATAGGTAAGACCACTATCAACATAAAAAGCATCTGTTTGATCTGTTCCGTAATCAAATAAAGTTAGATGTTCAACATAGCGTCTAGTAACACTATTAATTGTACGTTTAACAATAATATATAATTCATCTTCATTTGAGTCAGCTGGAATGCTCGCAACACTCTCTACAACTGCTTGACCAGAACCAAATACACCACCTAAAATATGGCGATGCCATCCAACAACTTGTTCTGTTCTTGCATACGTTAAACCTAATAATGTACCATCAGATCTTACACACCATAAAATACTATCTGGTTCTTGTTGGTATGCCATTTCTAAAATACCACCATCACTTATATGCTCTGCCAACAACGTCATATCTTGTGCTTGGTATTGGTCAATATTTAAATTGTATGTTAATTCTCTAATTTTTCTTTTAGCACGTTGTAAAAACATCGTAACATTTTCTATTTGCACTGCATCTACGTTTGCTGCTCCATAACTTGATTGTTTTTGTATTTGTACATTTGTTGGAGTTATCGGTAAAGTTGTACCAGATCCACTGACAACAAACTCCCCTCCTACTGTACCAACAATCAACGATCGTTGTGCCGACATATACCGAATAGCATTAACTTTATTAGATGCTATTGTGTATACCATTGCATCTGCATCTGCCGATCCAGTTGTAAAATTTTCATAAGAACCTGATTTACTAAACCACAATGTTTGTGGATCATTATTTGATCCCGCAAAAACTAATCGTTGTTCAAAAAAAGTTACACTACTAGGAAAGTAATCTGTTGTAGCATTTAATACTGGGTCTGTTAATTTATTAACTGTGTCTGATCCACCAGCAGAAAATGTACCATAGCTGCTAGTGTTTAAATCTGTACCACTAGAGTCTTGTAAATTAAAAGCTGTTGATGATCCAACAGTACCAACTTTAAAGACATTACCATTTAGTTGTGTCATGCCACCAATGTTAGTAAATGTAACAAAATCCCCTTCGGACAATCCATGGTCCGCAGACGTTGTTACTACCCCAGGATTTGCTTTTGTAACAGCACTGACAGTTTTATTTTCTGACGTTACTAAAGAAGGAGCTGTTAAACTCCAATCAGTATGTCCAGATCGTGATAATTTTCGTATCGCATAACCTGGATGCACCAAGTACATTAAGTCCGCACTCTGTGCAAATTTTATAGTTGGTAAATCAGCAGTTACATATGGCGATGCAATTTCATAAATTTTATTAGCTACACCACCAGAGGAGTATGCTGTGAAAGACGATGAATTAATATCTGTGCCATCAACAGTTTGTAATTCAAAAGTATTTGTTGTTTTATCGGCAACCTTAAATGTTTTACCATTTAATTCTGTCATTCCTACAACACCAGTAATAATAACATGATCGCCATTAGAGTAACCATGGGAGGTAGCTGTTATAACAATTGGATTAGCTTGTGTTGCAGCAGAAATAGTTTTATTTGCTTCTGTAATAATACCTTGGTCTTTATAAAAACGAATATACTGATTACCAAACTCCATAATATAAGTTTGTGTTGTTGAAAATTCAAAAGGTATTAATCGTGTTTTTGCCGAGCTTGTTTTTACTTCATGGATAAATTTAGTACCAGATCTTCGACTAGCACCACCATGAGGATGTATTAACATATTTTCTAATGTCTTTGTGCCATTAAAATATTTGTTTAAATCTGTTCTGCCATCTAATCTAGGCGATAGTTCGCCAGCAGTAAAATTAGTAAAGGCAACAGTTTGTTTAGCCATTAGTACCTCGAATTAATAAATGATCCAGCATCTAAATTATCTGCTGTACCTTCGGTTGCATCAGCAAATCTTGCTTCACGCAATTTTTCTAAATATGTTTCTTTCATTTGACCAGCAAGAGAAGTTGACGATGTTATGGCATAACATAATTCTGACGCTAATCTTGCAGCAATAGTTTCTTGTAGTAATGTGTCGTATAAATTCACATCGGTAATTTTAGCAATGTAAATTAAAAAGATTGTAGTTTCATCTGTTAATAGTTTTCTACCTTCTATTTTATATTTTTGTCCACTGTCTAAATCAGATGATGATCCATTATGATGACCACCTATTTTTAAAACACGCAAACAATCGGAAGGTAATGTATATTGATAAATATACTCATGTGTTGGGGTATCTGTTTCAGCAGCTAGTTCAACACGTTTAATCAAACAATTCCACGCATGACTACGAAAGATAGCATCACGCACTGGTTCATAGCGTTGATTTAACAACCTTGCGTTTTTACTGTCCTCTGTAATGTCAGTAATGTTGTTTGCACCCAACATATTTAATGCCGAGTTACATATTTCTACTTTAGATGCCATTTATTTTTTCTTCTTTGGAAATCCCGCTTTCATATTTGAATATGATTTTGCAGTAATTGTTGATTTAGATTTTGGTCTTGAAGTACCCGCTTTTTTTCTTTTATTAATATTTCCGTATAAACTATTTTTAGTCATTGTTTCTCCTGTAAAAAAAAAGGGGGGAATAATCCCCCCATAATATTTATTGAGTATAGTACACCCAGAA
>Ga0209634_1003195_pt1 | contig 11146 bp, 16 predicted proteins | sample LinPmetageLP40_FD_184043 | JGI IMG/M metagenome (GOLD analysis project Ga0209634, IMG submission 184043) | Marine viral communities from the Pacific Ocean - LP-40 (SPAdes) (version 2) | ecosystem: Environmental > Aquatic > Marine > Oceanic | place: Pacific Ocean | collected 2010-08-26 | reverse complement strand
ATTGTTAATGGTACTAGTTTTTCAGATCCTAATGTAGACAGTGTATTTTGTATGATGGCACCTGTAGGAGCAATGATAGGAGACACTGTTACCATTTATGGTAAAGCCAGATTTGAGGAAGGTGACATTAAATTGTATGATAATATTAACGTAATTTTTGAATAATGAGATATTTTAGATATAGTTTTATTGTTGTTGTTGTAGGTTTTTTATTTTGCAGAATAGAGATAAAAGAAACAACAATAGATAAATTAAAAAATAAATTAAAACAACAAAGTAATATAATTGATAGCTTGTCTTGTAAGATAGATACAATACATTGGGAAAATCAAATAGAGGATTTTAACTTACCTAATAATAAAACCCACTTATTGTCAGCCATGATATTTATTGAATCAAGCTACAATGATTCCGCTTACAATTCTTATGAGGATGCTGTTGGGTGTTTACAAATTAGAAAGTGTATGGTTGATGATATTAATAGGATATTACGTAGACAAAATTTAGATTCAAAGTTTACATATAATGATAGATGGTCAAGGGATGAATCAATTAAAATGTTTGATGTGTATTGTAAATATTATAAATTAACCACAGCTGAACAAATAGCTAGGTGTTGGAATGGCGGTCCCCAAGGTATGAAAAATAAAAGAACTGCAGGGTATTGGAAAAAAGTAAAAAACCAGTTAAACAGTTAACATGGAAAGAATAACAGCAAAAGAAGCGGAACAATTTGTTTCCTTAAAAAATGACATGAAATCTGACTTAGGTGACGCTGCTTACTTTACATTAACACCCTCAAAAGATAAATCCAATTGGGAAGATATAACATACTATCTACCTAGACGTAAAAGAATGTATGAAGGTCGTAAGGGTGATGGTGATTCGTGGGTTTATGTGTTGTCTAATAAATCCCAACCGGGAATGTATAAAATTGGTTACACATCACATGAAGATGTAGATAAACGTGTAAAACAATTGTCGAGATCTACATCAGTTGCGACTCCTTTTACTTTAGAGTGGGCATTTCGTTGTTTTAATGCGGAAAGATTAGAGGGTGAAGTACATCAGGCATTGAAGGGCCATAGAATTGCAAAAGATCGTGAATTTTTCGCAATATCTTTAAATGAAGCAAAAGAAACTATAGAAGATTTAGGACAAAAGTACATTTAGGCACAAAAAAACTTGGAAAAGTAAAATATCTTTCGTATCTTAACGTATAAATATAAGTAAACTATGGATAAAGGTTCAGCATACTGGTTGAAAGAAACTAGAAACACAGACGATAATTTTGATTTAATTGAATTAGCTAACACACAGCATGCAATTTCTAATTTTGTAAAAATACAAACAGGTAAAGAAATACCCGTTGAATTTTATGCAAATAATGATGGCGATTCTATGACAGATGGTAAAAAAATCATAATATCATCAACGATTAATACGCGTAACTTAGATGCTGTGGTAGGTACTGCATTACATGAAGCTGCGCATTGTAAATACACTGATTTTTATGTGTTAAAAAAGATAGCAAATCGTTTAATTAGTGGTAACTTATTAGGGGGGCGTAGATGGATTGAGCTTCTTTTAAATTTTATTGAAGATCGTCGTATAGATAATTTAGTTTACAACAATGCTCCTGGTTATCAAGATTATTATAGATCAATGTATGAAAGATATTATTATAGTAAAATAATAAATCAAGGGTTAAAAGGTAAAGAATATAGAGACGAAAATTGGGAACATTATATGTTTAGAATTATTAATATGTTTAATAAAAATTCAGATCCTACAGCACTTCAAGTATTGCCAGAAATATACAAAGCAATTGATTTAAAAGATATAGATAGATTAAAAAATACTCAGGATTCATTAGAACTTGCTATTACAATATATAAGTTTATAAACTCACATTTTATTCATCAATCTCCTACTACAAAACAAACAGAAGAGAATCAAAAAGGTGCTAAACAAAATAATACATCAAGAGAAGAAATTAAAAAAGCATTTAGTAAGCAAGAAGAATTTTTAAAAGGTAATATACACAAATCAAAAGTTAATAAAAAAGAAAAACAACAAATTGAAGCTATTTCAAAGTCTAAAGTTGACGTAAAAAGTGTAAAAGCAACAGACTATAAGGGAATTGAACATACAAATATACCTGTTCATGTTATTGATGGTATTACACCTACAATTATTGAAAGTAATTTATATGAAGTATTCGGCAGAGTTAACTTAATGAATAAACAAATTGATAAGGGCGTTAGCAAAGGAAAAAAATTATTACGTAAATTACGAATTAGAAATGAACAAATAACATTACATTCAAACCGTTTAAAGTCTGGTAAAATTGATCCCAGACGAATTCATGCTGCTAGTTTTGAGGAAGATTTGTTTTATAAAATTGACAGAGCAAATTACAAACCAATTAGTTTACATGTGTCTATTGATGGAAGTGGTAGTATGGAGGGTACAAAATGGAATCAAACATTAATTAACACAATTGCATTAGGTTACATTTCAATACACATGAATAACATTGATTTAACAATATCAATTAGAACAACCGGTAAGGATTTAAGTAAATCATCACAAACAGCTCACATACCATTGTTAATTTTAGCTTTTAACAGTAAAAAACACACAATGTCTGACTTAAGACGATTAGGTCATTATAAAGTAAAGGGCCTAACGCCAGAAGGTATGTGTTTAAATGCATTAAATGAGTATATCCCAAATTCATCATATTATCTTGACAGCTATTTAATTAATATGAGTGATGGTTACCCAACATTTGAACAATATGGTAAATTTCAGTATAAGGGTAATGAAGCAATATTAGACACAGCAAAAGCCGTAAGAAATATTAAGAAAAAGGGGGTTAATATATTAAGTTATTTTATACAAGCACCCACAACACACACAAAGGAAGAAGAATTAATTGAAAATTTTCAAATTATGTATGGTAAAGAAGCGTCCTTTATCGATCCTAAAAATATGCATGAAGTTACTAAAACCTTAAATAGTTTATTTTTAAAACAAAATTTAGTATCGTGAAACATCCAAAAACAGAAAGTAGAGGAAGACCCTCAGAAAAAATAAAGGAAGTACCTAGAAAATTTACTAGAGTGTATTATGATGTACCCTCTAAACCTGAATTAGGAGGTAAAAGTGTTTGGCATTATGACTTAGATAAGTTTACTAATGGTCCATATTTAGTAGAACATTTTAATCCAATGTACGATAAATTAGAAAAATTATACAATAAATTAGAACGTTTAAAACAACCAAAGTATCACGAAAATGGAAGAAAAAAAAGAACAACTAAGATTGACAAAATCAAGATGGAAACTACTGAGAAATTATATTGGAAAGAACATTATAAACTCTACCCAGAAGACAAACCAAAAAAGCGAGGACGTAAAAAAAATAATGTATGATTCTTGGTTTGAAGAAGATAAAAAAGGAAATAAATCCTTCCATTTAGTAGAACGCTCTACAGATGAAGAACAAATAGAAGTAATTCTTGAGGAAGCTAATGCTTACAATTTAAGGCAAGAAGTAAAAGACACAGCTGAAGGATTTTTGAAAGATAATATGTTTTCTAAACTTAGTGCATACGTAATAGCATATAACGAATGGATTAAATAATGGGCAGTCAAGCAGAAGATATAATGTATGAAATTCATACAGAACTAACACAAAGTGGACTTAAAGAAAAGTTTGATAAACAACTTAAAAAAATGCATAATCAAGACAAACACAAGTGGAAAACTGTTTGTGAAAAGTGGGAATATGCTTTAAAACGAATTAAAGAATAATGGAAGAAATACAAAATCAAATAGAATTACTTATTGATGATATTGAAAGGGATTCCCAAATAACCAAAGAAGAAATATTATCAGCATTACATAAGTTAAAAACAGACATTGAAGATTATAATTTAGAACGAGAAGAAGGCCTTCAGTGGGAAGATTTGGATTAATAATTAATCTTTTATATATATAAGTGATCGCTAGTAGTTACATTGGCTGCTTTTTTGGACGTGGGTTCGAAACCCACCATCTCCACTACATTTTTAAAAATTATGGGGGTGACTGGATTTGACAGGAAGTAAGGATATAATGAAGATCAAACGCGTAATCGGCACACAGATTAATACGGTAAAAGCATTTACTGCTTTAGCTGCGCTTAGACTTTTGGCAACAGAAGGAAAGGTTGCTACTGAAGAATCAGTATTTGCGATGGCTGCCTAAGAGGCACCTATCACCAACGGCTTAATGGGGTATATGTCGTAAAAACTCTAGAGAGCAGCCCCAGGCTGCTCTTTTTTTTCTATATTTATTTCCGTATATTTTAATATCTATATAGGAATGAGAAAATTATTAATTGTTTTATTGGTACTAAGCACATTGCAGGTTAGTGCACAACAATCTAAATTTGGTGAAACACCCATTAATAAAGAAAACAAGCTTAAGACACATTTAAAAAAGACCTTTAAATTCGCAACTTTTTATGGAGCCATTAATGGTGGTAATTCTGTTTCTGATGTAGATGTTTATTCAGTTACAAACGGATTAAAAACATCAACCATTAAAACTCCTTTTGATTATACTGTTTCATTGGGTGTAAGAAAAATTGCTAGATTTGGGTATGAGACAAGAAATGCTTTTTATAATGGTACCGAAAAATCATATGGTGATGCGGCTACAATTGGTAAAGTTAAAGGATTTGAATTTTTATTTGAGGGTGAATTAGCTAGACAACAAGGAACTGATTTTATAAATCAAAATCATTTTTTAAGATATGTTGCTAATTCATGGATTGTTAAAATAGAATATTTACAAGATGGTTTTGCAGACATTGAATATTTTGAAGCATCCCAAAGATATAGACAAAAATTAGGTAATAAATTATCATTTAATGTAGGTGCAGCACAAAGATTGTCTGAACCATATGGATATAATCCACTAGAAGAATGGACATTGTCTAATGGTAATTTACATTATACTGATTTAGCTATACAAGAAGGATACACAATAAATTTTGATGGTCAAGGGGGAATAGAGTATACTAATCCATCAGGAAATGTAGTAGCAGAAAATACCCAAATATGGGAGGGAGTAGCTATACCAATCATGTTAGCAGATTATACAGAAAGAAAAAGAAATGAATTAAATCAAACCATCCAATATTCTTTAGTTATGGGATTTGATTTTTATCATTATACAAAAGATTTTTGGGTTCATTCGTGGGGCAATTTAATACCTTATCATTATAATGATGGTGGTGAATTTTCTTACCACAAATATAATGATGGTCAGTGGTTAGATTACTCAGGTGGTTTAATTTTTGGTTATAAATTCAATAAAAGTTTAGGAGTATTCCTAGAGGGAAAATACAACAAATACTGGAACCGTAATTGGCATGATTTTTCTGTGGGTGTTAACTACGTAATATTTTAAAAATGGCAAAAGAACTAAATGAAGACACAAGTTTTAAAGTAAGTTTAAAAACATTAGGTGGAATAGCTGTGTTGATTTTTACCCTTGTAGGTATGTGGTTTACATTGCAAGCTGATATTCAGGAAGCAAAAGAATTACCAGTTCCTCCTCCACCAGCTATTACTAGAATGGAGTTTGATATGAAAGATCAACTCGTTAGACAAACTATTATGACTACTCAAGAAGATGTTACAGAAATTAAAGAACAACTTGAGAAATTAAATGACAAAATAGACAGAATGAGATAATCCTATGAAATTAAGGAATAAAAACATATGTTTAACTTCACCTGTATCTATAATGATTATAATATCATTATTTTTATGTGTTACGGTACTTGCAAATGTATGGACTAAAGAAGTAACAATAATAGAAGATAAGTCAGAAGATGAAATATGGATTCCTACTAAAGAAGACATTGCATATCAAGATAGTATGTACACTATAATACAAAACACCCAAAATGATGTTACAGATATTAAAGAAGATATAATATTAATATTAGAAAGATTAGATTACGGAGATGGTACTTGGGATAGTATTAGATATGTAAAGGGAGGTGCAATTGATAAACGTAGAAATAAATAATATGAAAAAAATTAAAAATATAGTATTATTATTATTATTAATGATCATAGCAAGTTCTGCAAATGGTCAGTCTCCTTGTGGAGACAATTTATGTGTAGTACAATTTAATGCAGGGTTTAATGAAGCCAATAAAGTAACATGGGTGGGTGAATTAACTGACTGTTCTAATAAATTTATTGACATTCAGGTAGATGCAACAGCAGCTGGAAAATATAAAATAGTAGTTGTACCTACACTTGTAATATATAATGGTGGTGAAGAAGTTGGTAGATTTCAAGCAAACATTATGATGAAAATGGAAGCTACTAAAGAGGAAGTACAGGAAAAAATCGATGAAATATTGATGGATTCATTTTAAAATTAACAATTAACATTATGAAAAAAATACAGATATTATTATTAACACTATTAATACCTTTCTTAGGCCATACACAATCTAGTTGGATTCAAATTCAACTACTTACAGATGATTTTCCTATAGAAACATCTTGGAACATATTAGGTGCATATGGAGATACTATTATTCAAAATGGTATACTTGACATTAACACTTTATACGATACTATCATTGAAGTAGAGGGTGATATTGTTTTAAATGTAGTAGATGCATTTGGCGATGGACTTGGTGCTTCACAGTGGAATGGAACAGATGGTTGGTTTTTAATTCAAAACAGTTGTCAAGATACTATTTCATATGTAGCAGGTGATTTTGGCTTGTTATACACAGACACACTAACAATTGCACCTTGTGCACCACCTATACCAGGATGTACAGACTCAATTGCACTTAATTATGATCCCAACGCATTCATAGAAAATGGTACTTGTACCTACCCTGCATGTGATGGGATTTTGTCGTCTAACGCATATCAAGATTGTTATCCTGGTGGACAGGTATTAGTTACATTTGAATGGATGTTAGGACAGTATAACCCTTCATGTGAAACAGTTAAAGTTTGGTATTCAACAGCTGAGGGTCAAGGACCTTATCAATATAGTGTTCAACCAAATACAACAACCTTCGCAGTCAATGCAGGTAATGGACAGATGCCACCTAATTGGTCAGTAGAACATTATCTACAGGTAGAATTTGCAGACGGTACTATGTCTGACACGATTACTTACACTCCAACTCCTTGCATAGATGGATGTACAGATCCAACTCAACCATCTTACAACCCTTGGGCAACTAATGACGATGGTTCTTGTTCAGGAACAACATGTGATCTAGCAACAGAATATCAAATTACAATGGAAATTACATTTGACAACTGGCCTAGTGAGACTTCTTGGATTATGAATAGTGTTGAAGTATTAGATTCAGCCGCTCAAGGTGATTATGATTTTAATGATATTGGTCAAACATACACTTATGATTTTTGTATAGATCAAGGGGAAGAATTTGAATTAATAGTTAATGATAGTTATGGTGATGGTATGGCAGGTTCTACATCAGGTGGAACAATGGATGGTACAATTGTTATTTATGATTGTAATGGAGATACTATTTGGTTTATGGACAATCCTGGTTTTGGAGACACATTATACTCTGGACCTCAAGTAGGTGTAGTTTGTAATGTAACATCGGATATATTAGGATGTATGGATGATGATTATCAGGAATTTAATCCTCAAGCAAATGTAGATGATGGTACTTGCACTAACTTACATGTGTATGGTTGTACAAATCCAGGAGCATTTAATTATGATTCAACTGCTACAATGATGGATTTAGTGCCTGATTGTAATTATGAATTGTGGATTGGAGATGCAGGAGGAGACGGATGGGGTAATTCTTATATAGGAGTTTATCAAAACGGTATAGATTTAGGAACATATACAATGGGTCCTGGTACATATGAACAAACATTTAATGTAATATTAGATCCAGGTGTTCCAGTAGAAGTATTCTATTTTGAAGTAGGTGGACCACAACAACCACCACAAGAGGTACAATTTCAAACATGGCATAATTCATTTAAATTAACAAATGCAGATGGGTTTATATTACTTTATGAAGGTCAGAATCCATTTGCGGATAATGGGAATGGAGCTCTTCAAGAATTTGACTCACCATTCTTTGTTAAGTATGTGTCAATACCCTTCTGTGGTAATTCTTGTATACCAACGATATTAGGATGTATGGACGCAACAGCATTTAATTATAACCCCATAGCAAATACAAATGATGGTAATTGCATCCAAGTTGTGTTAGGTTGTACAAATGATTTAGCATTTAATTACAATCCATTAGCTAATGTAGATGATAATTCATGTCAATCAATAATAACAGGTTGTATGGATTTAGTAGCTGACAATTACAATGTTTTAGCAAATACAGATGATGGTTCATGTTACTATATAGGTTGTATGGATATGATTGCTTTAAATTATGATTCTACAGCAACAGTAAGTAGTGGTTGTATTTATCCTATACCTGGATGTACAGATCCTACTTCATTTAATTATGATCCTTTAGCTAACATTGATAATGGTTTATGTGTAGATATAGTATATGGTTGTATGGACGCAACAGCATTTAATTATGATTTAAATGCGAATACTGACAATGGCTCTTGTATTTCATATATATATGGATGTACAGATAGTACTGCGTTTAATTACAATGTAAATGCGAATACTAACAATGGTTCATGTATAGATGTATTATTAGGATGTACAGATAATACTGCTCTTAATTTTGATCCTTTAGCTAATACATTAGATAATTCTTGTTGTTATATTGGTGGTTGTACCGATTCTTTATCAATAAATTATAATGAAAATGCTTGTTTTAATGATAATTCATGTATAACAGCAGTTCCTGGTTGTACTGATGTTTCAGCTTACAATTATGACCCAACAGCAAACGTAACAGATTCAATAGCTTGCTTGTATAATGCAGGTTGTTATGGTGGTCCAGGAATACCATATTGGTTAAATGATGGGTGTTTTGCTTGGGTAATTGATGTTGATGATTATTGTTGTACTAATGACTGGGACGCAAGTTGTCAATCAATGTATGATTATTGTCAATTAGGTTGGCCTACTTCTATAGAAGACATTTCTGTTTTAGGCATTATTGTTTATCCGAATCCAACACAAAATATAATTAATATAGAAACAAGATTAGAAATAGAAATTAAAGTGTATGATATGATGGGTAGATTATTAATAAAAGAAAAAAACACTAAACGATTAGATTTATCAAATTTATCAAATGGTTTATATAATTTATCTATAATATACAATAATAAGCGATACAGTAAACAAATAATTAAGCAATAACACAGTTTCCTAAATAATTTTATATTTATATAGGAATAACACATTAAAAAAATGGCAAACGATAAATATCACGGATATTCTCCTAAAAAAGAAACAACAGTTCCTAATGAAGGGGGACCGGGATCCGGAACTAGATTAGACAAAGTAAACCCATACGAATTTAGAAAAGGTATGGATCTTGAATTAACATCATTAGGTGTTTCTAGGTTGGCAGAATCTACAGTTGAAGAAAGGGAAAAAGCAACAGAAACTGTTCTTAAAAATTTAGAAGAAAATGGTGGTTATTATTCAGCCTTAATTCAATTTGAAAGAGGTATGAATCATGCGGGTCCAATCAATGAAAAAACCTTCAAACAATATTTAGAAAATTATAAATCTGACTTTCCTGGAACAGGAATGAAAGAAGTAAAGAAAGCTTTTCAATTTGGAAAAATGGAGGATGCTGATCATAAAAATGATAAAATGGAAGAACCAAAATATGATAAAGATGTTTACACTTTAAAAGAAGCTATTAAAAACGAAGTAAATTCTATGTTGGCAGAAGTAAAAGGTAAAGAAGCTAAAAAAATAAATAAAGCAGACGCTGAGAAAGAAGTGTCAGATGAAAAGTCAGCTTCTAAAGGTGCAAAAGGAAAGGAAAAAGCTCTTAAAGCCCTAGATAAAGAAACTGAAACTTTAAATAAAGAAAAAGCTAAAAACAAAGAAAAATTATCTGCTCCTTTAAAAAGATATAAAGACGGTAAATTAACTGCAGATGAATATAGAGATTTGTCTAATGATATTGTAAAAAGAAATAAAGAAATTAATTCAAGGTTAAGTGATATTGAAAAAGAAAAAGATAAGATTACTTTGAATGAAAAAATGGGTAGGAGAGAAGTAGCTAAAACTATGATGGAAAAAGACACCCATATGGAAATTTTAAATATTGTAAAAGAAGCGGGTGTTAATTTAAGAGAAGGAACTGACGAGATTAAAATGTATTACGAAATAGCAAAAACAGCCTACCAAGAAGGATTTATGGCGGGATTAAATAAAAACTAATAAAAATAAGTTATGCAAAAAATTAAAAATTATTTTAAAAGATTATGGAAAGCGCTTTGGGATTCAACAGAGATTGATGAAAAAGCAATAGCAGCATTAAAAGAAGCGAAGTCTAGAATTAATGAAATGAAAAAAGAATTAGCTGATGTAAAAAAAGCAGCAAAAAATATTGTGGCACAATCAAAAGACGTTGTTGATGCAGCAAAAGGAAATAAAAGACGAGGAAAAAAACCTTCCAAAAATAAAAAAACCAAAACTAATAATAATTCAAAAAAGTAAAAAAATGACTTTAAAAGAACTACAAGGAATGATCAAAGAAGAATTTGATGCATTACAAAATGAAGCTGAAGATGTAGATGTTTCTGTTAGCGATGCTGACGTTGACGCTACAGAAGGTGACGATTCAGAAGATATACTTCGTCAAATCTTTGACATGTTAAAAGGTAAATTCGATGGTGAAGAAGAAGCTGGAGATGATATGGGTGACATGGATGATATGGATGAAGATATGATGGGAGAAGTAAAGCATGACGATAAGAAAGATGAAGCAGCTGACATGGAAGAAGCAGCTGCACAAGGCTTTGGAGATCCAGGAAATAAAAAGACTTCAGGAGCTAATGTTGGATTTACACCAGCTAAAACTACTAGAGGTGATGGAAAATTACACGAAGGTGTAAAGAGATTCCAAAAGTTAGCTAACATTATTAAGTAAAAAATATGACTCT
>Ga0209634_1003194_pt1 | contig 11147 bp, 12 predicted proteins | sample LinPmetageLP40_FD_184043 | JGI IMG/M metagenome (GOLD analysis project Ga0209634, IMG submission 184043) | Marine viral communities from the Pacific Ocean - LP-40 (SPAdes) (version 2) | ecosystem: Environmental > Aquatic > Marine > Oceanic | place: Pacific Ocean | collected 2010-08-26 | reverse complement strand
GGCAAAGCTTAGATTGGTCAGTAATAATAAACAGCTTGCTAAAAATAGACGCATTATATTTTTTACTCCTAACGGGTGACTCGGTACATGGCAATCTCACCTAACAGGTTAGGCCATAAACGAGTGGATAGCGACTCGGTATGACGGCTGTCTACAACCGTCCGCTCAACAATGGTAAGACCTTGATCGCGGCAAAGGTTTTCAAAGTCGTGGAAAGTACACATATGAATATTGGGCGTGTCATACCAGTTATAGGGTAAGGTTTTCGACATGGGCATTGCGCCCTTTGCCATGAGGTAAAAACGGGTACGCCAATAGCCAAAATTAGGGAAGGTGATGATGGCTTCTTTGCCCACGCGTAACATGTCATCTAATAATATATCTGGTCGACGCACGGCCTGAAGCGCCTGGGTCATGACAACGGTGTCCACACTACTGTCTTTAAAGTGTTCTAAGCCATGGTTAAGGTCATGCTCAATTACATTCAAGCCTTTTTCAATACAGCTGACGATGCAATCTGGGTTAATTTCTAAGCCATAACCTTGGCATTGTTTTTCAGTCTTTAAGTGAGCCAGTAAATCCCCGTGACCACAGCCTAAATCCAGGACTTGGCTGTTTGGTTGGATCCAGCGTTCAATAATTTTTAAATCACTGCGTAACGAGGTGGGCTGTTGATTCAGCGGTTGTTGGTTCATAGCGCAAGCTCCTTAGCAACACGCTCCATGTAGGCGGTAAAGAGTTTAACGTATCGAGGGATAGGAATTAAAAACGCATCGTGACCCTTCTCCGATTCAATACGGGCATAAGCCACTTCTTTATCCGCTTCGATTAAAGCATCCACAATTTCTTCGCTACGTTCAGGGCTAAAACGCCAGTCCGTGGTGAAGCTCACCACTAAAAACTTACATTTAGCATGGCTTAAGCATTTGGCTAAATCGTTCTCGTAATATTGAGAGGGGTCAAAATAATCCAAGGCCTTAGTCATCAATAAATAGGTGTTGGCATCGAAGGTGGTGGAGAATTTTTTACCTTGATAATGCAGGTAACTCTCCACTTCGAATTCTGGGGTGTAATCGTAACTGACCTGATCCGCTTTTAAGTCACGACCAAATTTCTCACCCATGGCGTCATCACTCAAGTACGTAAGGTGTGCCAGCATACGCGCCTGCATTAAACCGGCCTTAGGAATGGTGTCATGTTTTAAATAATGGCCGTCATGGAAGTCTGGATCACTCATGATGGCGTTACGCGCCACTTCATTAAACGCAATATTTTGTGCGCTGAGTTTCGGTGCTGAAGCGATGACCACACTATTGTGTAAGCGCTCTGGGTACTGAATGGCCCAGCGCATGGCTTGCATGCCACCAAGGCTACCACCGACAACCGCGGCAAACTTTTCTATGCCTAGGTAATCCGCTAAGCGTGCTTGGCTTTCTACCCAATCGCGAACGCGCACCATGGGGAAGTCGCTGCCATAAGGCTCACCCGTTGCTGGGTTGATGGAGGTAGGCCCAGTACTGCCATGACAACCACCTAGGTTATTCAGGGCAATGACAAAAAACTTGTTGGTATCAATGGCTTTATTTGGGCCAATGCAGCTGTCCCACCAGCCTGGTTTTTTATCATCAGTACTGTGATAACCAGCGGCATGATGATGGCCGCTTAATGCATGGCAAATTAATACAGCATTGGATTTGTCGGCGTTGAGTTCACCATAGGTTTCATACATGAGCTCATAACGCTCAAGAATTTTACCGCTGCGCAGTTCTAGTGGTTCGTTGAAAATGGCAATTTGAGGCGTGACTACGCCAACTGAATTGGCAGGTATTTCTTGCGGCATTCAATTGGTCCTGCATGAAGTAGAGAAGAAATTCTGAAAGGCGTAGTGTACGGCACTGCGCGCTAAAAATCCCCTTTAACGGCACTAAAGACCGATAATAAACCCAGGGGCGCCAGTTTGACGCGCGGTTGAAATTAATAATATTTCAAACACGTTAATCGTTAAAAATAAAATAATAGGGCTAATATCAAAGCCGCCCATATCCGGTAATAGTTTACGGATGGGTGCCATAACGGGTTCTAAAATTTGGCGTAATAAAAGCAAAGCAGGGTTACCACTTTGCGGTGCCAGCCAACTGGAGATAACCATGATTAGCAGTCCCCAGAAATATAATTTTAAAAACAAACCTGATGTACCCAGTAACGCCCAGACAGCAATGTTTGCCCAAGGCAAGCCATAGCCTGCAATAAGTAAACTCAAAGATATGGCCATTATTTGCACGATAATAAGCAATGCAATGGCGGCCCAATCAAAGCCAGCAAAGCCAGGAATCACTTTACGTAAAGGAATGATCAAAGGGTTGGATGCTTTCACCACAAATTGACTGATGGGGTTATAAAAATCGGCTTTCACAGCTTGCAATAAAAAGCGTAAAAGAACGATAAATAAGAAAAACCCGGCTGCTGCGTTGACCAGCAGTAAACCGATTTGTGCCGATGCTGATTCCATTTGATGCTCCTCTCTTAATTAATTACTTAGCCAAAGCAGCTTGCTGAATGTCAGTGAGTTCGGCAATGCCTTTTTTGGCAAGTTCCAGCATGGCGTTTAATTCAGTTGGCTGAAATGGCTCGCCTTCAGCGGTACCTTGAATTTCGATGAAACCGCCATTGTCCGCCATGATCACGTTCAAGTCTGTTTCGGCGTTGCTGTCTTCAGCGTAGTCTAAATCCAAAACCGCTTCGCCATTGTAAACACCAACAGATACCGCACCGATCATGTACTTCATAGGGCTGGCTTTAAGTTGGCCGTTTTCAATCATGTGGTTGATAGCGTCGACTAAGGCAACACATGCACCAGTAATAGAGGCCGTACGGGTGCCGCCGTCTGCTTGGATCACATCACAGTCGATGGTGATGGAGTTTTCACCGAGCGCTTTTAGATCGATGGCGGCGCGTAAAGAGCGGCCAATTAAGCGGCTGATCTCAACGGTACGACCCGCTTGTTTGCCTTTAGCCGCTTCACGCATCATACGAGAACCGGTAGAGCGTGGCAGCATACCGTATTCAGCGGTTACCCAGCCTTGGCCTTGGCCACGTAAAAAGCTCGGCACACGTGTTTCAACACTGGCCGTACAAATGACTTTCGTGTCACCAAATTCAACCAATACAGAGCCTTCAGCATGCTTGGTGAAGTTACGGGTGATTTTCACTTCGCGCAGTTGGTCTAGGGAGCGTCCGCTTGGTCTCATGGTATTCTCGATTCGATAAATGTCAGTGCATTATACTGGCCTTAGCCATAAGGCCAAGGCAGATTTAACTTAGTTTAGAGTCATTACAATAATATAAAATCTAAGCTTTGGTGCGAGTGGTGTTTGCTTGTATAAAATACAAACGATTATGCAGTGATGCTTTAATACTCATTAGGTTAAAGTCATCGGTGCAGGTAAAATTACCCGATTAATGTATCAGGAGCTTAGTATGCATAGCATGACCGCGTTTGCCCGTACCGATTTGCAAACGGAAGTAGGCAGCTTTACTTGGGAGATCCGTTCGGTTAATTCTCGTTACTTGGAGTTGCACTTTCGTTTGCCTGACACACTAAGAGGTGTTGAAGCTCAAGTGCGAGAGGTATTACGCCATAAGCTACAGCGCGGCAAGGTTGAGTGCAGCTTGAAGTTCACACCGCATTTTCAATCTCAAGGAATGAGTGTGAATGAGGCGCTGGTAAACCAGCTCAATGGCGCAGCGGATCATGTTCATAGTTTGATTGGTCCTGGCAACGCGCTCAATGCACTGGAAATTTTAAAATGGCCAGGTGTATTAGAACAGCCCAGTCTAGACAGCAAAGCGATCGAACAGGATGCGTTAAGTGTGTTCGATGAAACACTGAAACAGCTAATCGAAATGCGAGAGCGCGAGGGTGCGGCTCTTGAACAATTTATTAGCCAACGGTTATCGGCCATTGAAGAGCAGGTGGCCAAGGTGAACGATTTATTGCCACAGATCATATCGGCTCAGCGAGCATCCTTACTCAGTAAGCTCAGTGAGCTAAAACAGCAAGTGGATGCTGAACGCTTTGAGCAAGAAATGGTGATTTTGCTGAATAAGGCCGATGTGGATGAAGAGCTGGACCGGCTCAAGGCACATCTTGCAGAAGTGATGCGCATTTTAAAACAAAAGGGAGCCGTGGGTCGTCGTTTGGATTTTATGATGCAGGAGCTTAATCGCGAAGCAAATACCTTGTCATCTAAATCCATTTCCCACTTAACCACGCAAATTGCGGTTGAGCTAAAAGTGTTGATTGAGCAAATGCGCGAGCAAGTACAAAATATCGAATAATCGACTGATTGCCTAGTATCGTTTGAATGGCCAAGTTTTGTTGTTCAAAGGCTCTGCTAGACTGATTTAAGACACCATTATTTAGGAATCTGTAATGCCCAAGTCCCTCGCCTCTGCGCTGCGCGTTACTGTTTTATATGGTGTCTTTGCTGCGTTGTGGATTGTGTTTTCAGATAAAGCACTTGAGGTCTTAATCACCGATGTAAACATCATGACGCTGGCTCAAACCATCAAAGGTTGGCTGTTTGTCATTATCACCTCAGGTTTACTATTTCTGCTGGTATCCAGCGCGTTTTCAACCATTGAATCTCTCCATCAGATGGACATATTGACCGGGCTAATGCGGCATTTTGCCTTTCAACAAGCCTTGGATAAAGTGCTTCAACAGCGCCACGAGAACCAAGTGTTGGTAGTGATGTATTTGGACTTTTGCGGATTCTCTAAGCTCAATCATCGTCTGGGGTTTGATCAGGCGGATAAGGTGTTGGTAAGTTTCTCTGGGCGTTTACGACAGCTATACAATGCCGATGTGCTGATTGGCCGATTGGGGCCAGATAAATTTGCCGTAGCCCACCTAGTAGAGCGCGCAGGGGATCATGTTGAGCAAGCGACCAATCAGCTTCGTCAAACGTTTGATACCAATGCCCGCGCGAACCAGTTGGAGCTAAAATGTGCCATGGGTGTGGCCATTGAACCCAGTGACGGTAGAACCGCTAAGTTGCTCATGTCCGCAGCGTCCAGTGCTCTCAATAAAGCTAAGTTGGAGCAATCGGACATACAGTTCTTTAACAAGGACCTGTCTCAACAGGAGTCAGAGCGCCAAGCCCTGGTGCATGTGCTGCGACTTGCCCTTAAAAATGAAAGTTTATCCTTGGTGTATCAGCCTCAGTATGACCTAAGCACTCAAACATTAACGGGTGTTGAAGTACTGATACGTTGGCAGCATGCCCGACTGGGTTTTGTGCCGCCGGATCAATTCATCGAGCTGGCCGAAGAAAATAACCTGTGCGATAAGATCTCTGCTTTTGTGATTAAGCGTGCCCATCAAGAGCTCACCGATATGGGCCTGCTTGAAAGCTTGATCCCTCGTGTCTCAGTGAACATATCGGCGGTGGAATTTAACTCCACCGCCTTGATGAAAAAACTCATGGTGCAGATTGAAAGGGTCCCAGGCCTTGCTAACAAGATGCAAATTGAAATCACAGAAACCGCGGCGCTTGATGATATTAACAAGAGTGCTCGAATCATTGAGCAGTTAAAGCAAAAAGGCATCCGGTTCTCGGTGGATGACTTTGGTACGGGTTACACCTCGCTTGTCATATTACGGGACCTGCCCATTGATGAAGTGAAAATCGACCGTTCATTTATCTCGTGTTTAAGCGATGATAAAAAATCCCAAGCCATCGTGCAGGCCATTATTACCATGAGTCAGGGTTTTGATATGACCGTTGTGGCGGAGGGCGTAGAAACCGAACAACAGCAAGATATGTTGTATGACTTAGGGTGTGATGAGGCCCAAGGATATTATCTAGCCATGCCCATGGAGATTCATAAACTGGCGGAAACGTTAAGATAAGCCCAGCTAAACCTGCTCGCCTAAGCCCCCTTTGATTTTGCCAAGGACAAAACCTTGCTATCATTAGCTATCTGATCCCGTATTTTTGCTGTAGAGACGTCCCATGACTGCCGGAACCTTATATATTGTCAGCGCCGCATCAGGCACTGGTAAAACCAGCCTATTGAATGTACTGCTGCAACAAACCACTAACGTGGCTGTTTCTGTGAGCCATACCACGCGCGCTATGCGTGAGGGTGAAGAAAACGGTAAGCACTATCACTTTGTAGAAAAGGCCGATTTTGAAGCGCGTATTGGTCAAGGTGATTTTCTTGAGCATGCACAGGTATTTGGTAATTATTATGGCACCAGCCAAAGTGCAGTTCAGCAGCAATTAGCCACGGGTGTGGATGTGATTTTAGAAATTGATTGGCAAGGTGCCCAGCAGGTCCGCCGGTTAATGCCAGAAGCGGTGAGTATTTTTATTTTACCCCCTTCACGCCAAGCATTATTGGATCGCTTAACCGGTCGCGGCCAAGATAGTGAAGAAATCATCACCGGTCGCATGAATGAAGCTGTGAGTGAAATGAGTCACTTCCATGAATACGATTACGTGGTTGTGAATGATAATTTTGAAGTGGCGCTAGGTGAATTGAAGTCCATCTTTCAAACGGAGCGCCTGCGCATTGGCAGTCAAAGCGAGCGCCACAAAGACATGATTACCAACCTGTTAAGCTAAATAGAGCGCAAACAGTACCAATAGTGAAAGGATTCCACCGCGATAGGGTTAAACAATTGGCGTAAACCAGCGGCTTTTTGTAAACTAACCCATCAAACATTGTAAATGGCAGTTCGCTGCCCCATAGATAGAGATTAAATCATGGCTCGCGTAACCGTAGAAGATTGCCTAAACAGCGTAGATAACCGTTTCGAACTTGTAATGCTAGCCAGCAAACGTGCTCGTCAGCTTTCCATGCAAGGTGCTGAGCCATTAGTCGCGCCAGAGAATGACAAGGTAACTGTTATTGCTCTTCGTGAAATTGCAGAAGGCAAAATCACACAAGCATCTATGGCCGCAGCAGAAGCCGCAGCACTAGCCGCTGAGCAAGAGTAAGTATGAGCCCATCCTTACTTTAGCCAGCAAGAATTAGGAGGTAAGGGTGCTTACAGTAGATGCATTAGCCGAGCGCTTAAGCAGCTATTTAGATCCCCAGCAAATCAATCAGGTTTGCCGGGCATACTATTACGCCGAACAGGCCCACGAAGGGCAGTATCGCCGTAGTGGAGATCCCTATATTGTGCACCCGCTGGCGGTGGCCAATATCCTTTCTGAAATGCACATGGACCCCCAAAGCCTAATGGCTGCCATGTTGCATGACGTTATTGAAGATACCGCTGTACCCAAAGAAGCCCTAGTTGAACAGTTCGGTGAAACCGTTTCTGAGCTGGTGGATGGTGTCAGTAAGCTGACCCATATTAAGTTTGAAAGCCAAGAAGAAAAACAAGCCGGTAATTTTCAAAAAATGGCCATGGCCATGGCTCGTGACATCCGCGTGATCTTGGTAAAACTGGCCGATCGCCTGCACAATATGCGCACGCTGGACTCCATGCCGCCAGAGAAAAAACGCCGCATTGCCCGTGAAACCCTCGAAATATATGCCCCCATTGCTAACCGTCTGGGCATTAGTAACATTCGAATCGAGCTAGAAGATTTATGCTTTAACGCCAAATACCCCATGCGCAGCAACATGATTCGCAAGGCGGTAAAATCGGCTCGGGGTAATCGCAGTGAGCTGGTGGATAAAATCAGCAAGGCCATTAAACAGCGCTTAAAAGAAGAAGGTTTGGGCGCGCGCGTCATTGGCCGCGAAAAGCACCTATATTCCATTTATCGCAAAATGAAGGAGCAGAAAAAATCCTTCAAGCAGATCATGGACGTTTACGGCTTCCGCATTATTGTGGATAACGTAGACAGTTGTTACCGCGCACTGGGGTTTATTCATAACCAGTACAAACCGGTACCTGGTCGTTTTAAAGACTATATTGCCATTCCTAAGTCCAACGGCTATCAATCTTTGCATACTTCGGTAGTGGGTTTGGGTGGTGTGCATATTGAAATTCAGATTCGCACCGAAGAAATGGAAGCCATGGCCCATAACGGCATCGCGGCCCATTGGCTGTATAAAGATGAAGAAGGCGAAACCGAAAGCAAAGGCAACAAGCGCGCCCGACAATGGGTACAAGGCTTGTTAGAGTTGCAACAGCGTGCCGGCAACCCGCAAGAGTTCATTGAAAGTGTGAAAGTGGATTTATTCCCCGACGATATTTATATCTTCACACCTAAAGGACGCATTGTTGAAATGCCTAAAGAGAGCACCGTGGTGGACTTTGCCTACAGTGTTCACACCGATGTTGGTAACTCTTGTGTGGGTTGTCGGATCGATCACCAACTGGCGCCATTAAGTACCAAGCTGGTAAGTGGTCAGAGTGTTGAGATTATTACCGCGCCGGGTGCGAGCCCTAACCCGTCTTGGTTGAATTTTGTGGTGACATCGAAAGCGCGCAGTAATATTCGCCATTACCTTAAAAACCAAAAACAAGATGAATCGGTTTTATTGGGCCGCCGCCTACTGGCCAGTGCTTTGAGTATGTTCCATTTGAATCTAGATGAAATTGATGCCATTCATCTTGAACAGTTATTAAAAGAATTTAACGTTAAGCAGTTAGAAACCTTACTGGAAGAAATTGGCTTAGGCTCTCGCGCACCTCAGGCCATTGCCCGCCGACTTGCCGTGTTTGTACTGGGCAAAGAGGACGGTGTGAGCTCCATCAGTAGTGAGGGCGTATTTAGCATTAACGGTAAAGAAGGCGGTGTGGTGAGTTATGCAAAATGTTGCAGCCCCATACCCGGTGATCAAATTGTCGGGTACTCCAGTTCTGGCCGTGGCTTAGTGGTGCACTCAAATACCTGTAAGAACATGCTAGAACTGATTGATCAAACCGATAAGTGTTTACCACTCATATGGGATGATAAAATCAAAGAAGATTTCTCGGTGACACTGCGCGCCTGGGTCGAAAACGGTCGTGGCTTAGTGGCACAAATGGCGGCGGCTGTGACCGACGCCGATGGTAATCTTGAGCAAATCAGCGTGGAAGACAAGGACGCTAAGTTGAGTGTCATGAGCTTGCGCATTGGTGTGCATGGACGTAAACACCTAGCCGATGTCATGCGTAAATTACGTAAAAATAAATCAGTGAATAAAATCACACGATTGAAAAACGCAAACCGGTAAACGCGTATTGTATCGTGAATGATTAAAACCCATATGTGCTCACACATGTGGGTTTTTGCTAATTAGACCCACCAAATATTATAAAAAACCTGAATATATTTAGGAGCCAACATGAAAGAAATCATCAGTACAGAAAAAGCACCTCAAGCCATTGGTACTTATTCACAAGCAGTCAAGGTGGGTAAAACTGTTTATCTTTCTGGGCAAATTCCACTAGTACCAGAAACCATGGAAATGGTGGGTGGCACATTTGAAGATAATGTACGTCGTGTATTTGATAACTTAACCGCAGTATGTGAAGCAGCGGGCGGTACATTACAAGACATTGCTAAGCTCAACATCTTCTTAACAGACCTTGGCAACTTTGCCAAAGTAAACGCTATTATGGCGGAATACTTTGAACAGCCATACCCAGCCCGTGCCGCTATTGGTATTGCGTCTTTGCCTAAAGATGCGGAAGTGGAAATGGATGGTGTGTTAGAGCTGTCTTAGTATGGGAGACGCGGGATGTGATACGTAAGACGCTCTATAGATATCATTACAGTTGTACGATGTTGCCCCGCGACTGAAAAGCCTTTATGAGAAATCATAAGGTTTTTTTATGTTTGCCGTTGTAAATATACGAACTAGTTCGTATATGAATATACCTTTTAGTTGATATTATTAAATAAAAAGAGAATGGATATCATATGTCACGTTTAATATGTCAATTAATAATAGGTTGTACCCTCCTTTTATTAGGTGCCTGTTCAGATCAAGGTGTTGTAAATTTTAGAATAAATGGAATAAGCCAATTATCATTGTCTAATGAGTTGTTAATAGGTGCTAATGTCTCTCCCTTGGATAACTTTTTAATCGCTACTAAATCGAATGATACGATACATATCTCAACGTTGACGCCTTCTATTTTAGGGTTTGAAAATATCGACTTACGAACATTTCCAAAGTATATATTTGGCATAGATAAAGAAATACCAAGTGGGCCATATGGGAAGGAATTAACAAAAGCAATTGAAGTTCACACTGGCATATATAAGACTTTGAGTAATAGAATCATTACAAAAGGCATGTTGACCTTATATGTGGCGAGTAATGAAAAAGATGCAGTTGTCTATATCACTCATAAGCAAATAGATGACCAAATAACCTTGATTCATTTAAAAAGCAATAAAATTAATAAGTTAGTAGAAATTATAGAACAAGGAATTAGTTATGATGGGGCTAAGTAGAGAAGAGAAGGATTCTTTAGAAGCTATAATTATCAGAATCTACGGAAACGAGCATTCCTTAATATCTGTGAAATCTAGATATAATGAATATACAGTTTCAGCTGTTGAAGATGCACTAAATGCTGCCGTTAATTGTAATAGTGATATAAAAGACCTGCTAACCTCCCTAATTGGAGGGTATAGACACTTAGCCAAAAACTGGTTAAGACGAAATCTAAGAGCAATTGAAAAAGCTTTAGATAGTGAGCGTGTAAAACTTAATGGGTTTGCATGTAGGGTGGTGGGACTATCTAAATGGAAGTCTGAAATCATTCAAACAACGTATCGATGAAATTATAAAGCCGCTTGTGTCACCACAAGCGGCTTTATAATTTTTAGCTTCGAAAAGTAAGCGGGCGTTGCCCGACACAAAAAGTTGCTGGTGGGCAGTGCCCACCCTACATATTAACGTTGCGCCAACTTTTCAGCCGCACGCTTAGCCGCAGCACGCACTTGATTCGGCGCAGTACCACCCAAGTGATCACGGGCGGCAACCGAACCTTCAAGTGTTAATACTTCAAATACGTCGTCGGTAATCATGTCGCCAAATTGCTGTAATTCTTCCAGTGACATTTCACCTAAGTCTTTTCCGGTTTTAACACCATAACCCACAGCACTGCCTACGATTTCGTGAGAGTCGCGGAAGGCGACGCCTTTGCGTACAAGGTAGTCGGCTAAATCGGTGGCGGTAGA
>Ga0209634_1003193_pt1 | contig 11147 bp, 23 predicted proteins | sample LinPmetageLP40_FD_184043 | JGI IMG/M metagenome (GOLD analysis project Ga0209634, IMG submission 184043) | Marine viral communities from the Pacific Ocean - LP-40 (SPAdes) (version 2) | ecosystem: Environmental > Aquatic > Marine > Oceanic | place: Pacific Ocean | collected 2010-08-26 | reverse complement strand
CCTATCCTTTATCCTTTAAAAATTTTAAACCCCTTTACCAATGAAAAGAAAAGGTTATAAAAGAGTTTTAGGTTTAAAGAAGTGGAATAAGATAGTTTCTGCCCTTGTTAAAGCCAATAAGAAAGCCAAAGTAGATTATGATATTAAAGATGTTCGTAAGGAAGCGTCTGAAATATATAAGTCCTTTAAGTCAATTCCCCTTTCAAAATTATCTCAAAAGAAAGTAAATAAAGTTAAGGCTACTTTAGGTAAACCCCAAAAGTCTCTGAAAGTCAGTACAATAAGGATATTAGCGACTGACATACCTAAATCAGAAATAGAAAAGGTTGGGGGTTGGAGGTTTTTTGAATTAGAGGGGATAGAAGACTTTAATAATAAATTCCCTGAAATACCTATCTTAATTAAAACTCCTAAAAATGAAATAAAGATAAACGGAAACATTGGAAGTTATGGTGGTAGTGAGTTATCTAATTTTGTAAATAGTGAATTAAGAGATGAGTATGGTAGTAAAGAAAAATATGATAGCATATTTGAAAGTTCAGTTGCAATACAAGAAAAAAATAAACTGCCATATCTTTTAATAACACCTGAAGACTTATCTAATACTGAATTAAATAAGTTAATCAAAAAGAAAGTTAAGTTTCCTAAAAGAGTTGATAAGGTTGTAAAAAAAGAAGTTGAAAAAAGAATTGAGACAGAAGAAGAAGAAAAGAAAAGAATAAAATTAGAAAAAAAAGCAGAAAAGAAAAGGAAAAAGAAAAGTATAGTAGACCTTAAAAAAGGTAAAAAGACAACACTTAAAAAGAAACCTGTTAAACCTACTGAAAAGACTAAGACTAAGACTACCACTACTCCACTTGCTGATAAAAACAAAGCAAAGGAACTTTTATTAGAAGAATTTAAACTTGGTCTTAAAACTAAAGCAGAGTACAGAAAAGAAGTTAAGAAAATTGAGAATATGTTTAGTAAAGGTGGTAAGATATGAGTACAAAAGGAATAAATAGTTTAAATGATATGATAGAATTGATAAGAAAATTAGATACAAAAACTAAATTATTAAATGGTTTTGATTGTGCCATATTAGGTTATGAAATAGGTAAAAGAGAAACAAGAGTTGCTTACTCAGTTAATCATATTATAGAAAAATTACAATCTATACGATATAACAATATGAGTTTCTTAGAAGCAACAGAAGAATTTGATAATAATATAAGAAACAAATATGAGGGAGAGGGTAAACCTATTTTTATCTACTCAAACAATAAGGGATTATGATAGGTAATTATTTTAAAAGAATTAAAGATATACTTATATACTTTGACTTTCAGCCTTTACTATTCTTTTGGGTTTTAAGTGATGTATTTAATAATATGGTGCTTTGGTCTACTCATTCTATTTGGGTTGAGCAGGGACAAGGAAACACTTATTTTTTATACCTGTCGTATCTAATACTAAGTCTTTTAATGTTAGTGTTTATACATAATTATAAAAGATTATCTATAATAGTAAACTTATATCTTATTCTTTATTTGTTTAGTACAATAAGATATTTAGTTAATATTGATTGGTCTGTTGGATTAGAAGTTATAGACTATAAAAATATATTTATTACACTTTGGTATTCTTCTATGTGGGTATGGATAGCTTTTAAAATAAAAAATGAAAACTTACATAAAGAATTAAAAGATGAGTAAACTATTTATTTTTTTATCACTATATCTTCTTGGGGGTATTTTAATATGGTTTCAAACAAACGGACAATTTCTATGGACTTCTTTTGCTAAAAACCCACTCGTACTATCTTTAATTTTTGGTACGACTATATCTTATATAATGATAAATGCTTGGAAGTATGGATATATGTCTATGAACGGCTCTTTGTGGTCAATACAATTTGTAGGCTTTTCTTTAGGTCTAATGGCTAATGCTACTCTTAATTTTTTAATGATGGGCGAGGGAATAAACATAAAAACTTTATTAAGTATATTTTTAGCGTTTATAATAATAACAATACAATTTTGGAAATAATGAGTGAAAACATAACAACTATAATAATAACTATTGTGTCCTGTGGATTAGGAGCAGGGTCTTGGAAATTTTATGAGTTTCTTATAAGAAATAAAAGAGAAAAAGAAAAAGACGATAAAAGCGAAAGTAATATATTTAGAGACGACCTTATAACGAGGGTTGATAAATTAGAAAAAGACAAAGAAGAATGTATGAGTAGTCTTTTAAAAATATCTACCGAACTTGCTTCTATTAAAACAAAAGTAGAATACTTAGAAAAAGAAAACGAAAGATTAAAATATAAATAATAATTTGGGGGTATAGCTTAATTGGATAAAGCAACGCTCTTCTAAAGCGTAGATTGGGAGTTCAAGTCTCTCTATCCTCACAAAAACAAACCAAATGCAAAGATTAGTAGTATTTAAGTTGATAGACGATAAATTAGAATTTTGTGGATATTTTGATAGTCCTGAAATGGTAACAGAATATCTTAAACAAATACAGGTTATGATTGATGAGCAGTTTAAAACAAGCCTTAAAGGTCAATACCTTGCTATACCCTCTTTATTCTTTGAACTCAAACAAACCGAAATAAAACCTAAACAAGCCAAATAATGAAAGTAAAAGAAAATCACAAAGAATACTTAGACCACCTTATTAGATTAAAAAAAGACTTTAAGATTAGGGAAAGTGTAAACTATGCAGAAATAGTAAGGTCAGACGGAGAAAAAATAGTCTCAACTAAGAATAATCAGTTTGTAAAGGGTTTATATTTATTTGCTATGGTAAAGCGTGATATAGAAAGATATATAGCTGAAAACGGATATATAACACCCTCTGACGAACTTCCTGTCAATTATGTAAGTGATATATTTAATTTGGAAAATAAAGTAGTAGGAATAGATATGGACAATGCTTATTGGACTATTGCATATTTAAAGGGTTATATTTCTGAAAACACTTATAATAAAGGTTTAGAAAAAAAAGAGTTTAAACCTATAAGGCTTTCTGCTTTAAGTACACTTGGTAAGGGTAAAACATATAAGGTATATAAAGACGGAAAATATAAGTTTGATGAGATAGCAAAAGCAAATAAAGAATTAGAAAACTTTTACCTTGATATAAGATACTCTACTTATGGAGTTCTTTTAGAAATAGCTAATGAGTTAGGAGACGACTTTCACTCTTGGAAAACTGATTGTATATTTTTTAAAGATAATAAAGAAAATATAAACTTAGTTAGAAAAAGACTTGATGAGTTTGGTATTCAGAGTAAAATAGAATTACTTAGTTAATTCTCTTAATTGTTGATTACTAATATCATACTTTTTCATAAAATACTTTAGTTTAGTAATTAGTTTTTTTCGTTCTACCAATGGTGGATTAAAAATATCATTTTCAAACTTTGGAACTCGTTTTTCTGTTGGCATACGATTTATAGTTCCTATAAGGTTATTACAAATTTCTACTACCTTTTTTTTATCACTATCCACTTATTAAAAAATTTTGCGTGAAAAATATAAGTCTCTTATTTTAGGATAGGTTGCTAATTTGTCTGCGATTTCAAACCCAAAATTATTATCAGACGGATAATGAACTCCCATTACTATACGAGTGAAAGCAATATCATCTGATAACTTCTTTATTTCATCTTTATATTGAGGAAAGTTAAAGGCAACTATTTTTAATAAAAACCTACTCTGCAAAGCGTGTCCACTTGGATAAGCAGGACTACTACCTGAAATTGTGTGCATAGGGTTTAGCTTCTGACCTGTATAATAAGCCATTTGAAAAGGTCTTGCTCTATTATATTTAACTTTTAGGTGCATAACTAAAGTACCCACTAATTCCTGTATCTCTTCTAACCTATCAGCCATTTCTTTAGTAAACCTTATACCTATTTTATTAAGTCTATTATGTATTACTTTTTTAATATCATCATCACAGGCTTCACAAAATGCTTTATACTTAGACCAATTAGGTTTTCTCATATATTCTTTTTGATTATTGATAAGATACTCTAATTCTTTTTCGGTTTTTTTTAAATTAGGATATTCATTATTTTCAAAAATATCTATATAATCATTAAAGAAACTTTCATTAGTTAAATAAACTAAGTTGTCTCTGTTAATATTTCCGTAAGCAAGGTTTTCTATATTGTCTAATAGTCTCATTTATGCAAAGATATAAATAAAATTGTATTAAAAGAAAAAGGGGTGGTCAAATCAAAGAAACCACCCCTTAAAGAAATTTTAGTTTAAGTTGTAGGACGAAACTTGGGAAATCAAATCAAAGATTAGAAAGCGTCCTAAATACAAAATTTCAAATGCAAAGATACAACAATTAAAATAGATACATAAACAACTACTATATAATTTTTTTATACTCTAAAATAAAAAAGCCTTAAAAAACTTGCGTATTAAAAATATATTATGTTATTTTGGTGTCAAAATAAAGGGAAAATTAAATCAAAAAAATCAAAAATGAAAAATCAAAAAAAAAGTATGATAGTTGGTAGTGCAATAATGATATGCGAAAAATACCACCCACTATGTAAAGAAGAGTATTCTATTCATAGTGTAAACAAAGGTCAGCGTCAAATGATAATATCTACTTTAATTGAAAACCCTGATTATTGCAAGGACTTAGTAAGTTATTATAATGAGCAAATGTTTGAAGTACATTCTTTTGTAACTTCTTTATGCCACGATATAGTGGGTTTATACCAAAACGACCCTCACTTTTTACCAAGAATTAGTTAGATATGAATAAACAAGATAAAATGTTAATGATAAAAGATATGTTGGAAGAACATAATTGTTTAATTCCTGATGGCTATGATAATGCTATAATTGGAATATCACAATGCAGTACACCTAAAGCAGTTTATGACACCAATAAATGTATTAAAATTCTAATAGAAAGAGATAAAATGTCTGAACAGGAAGCGTTAGAATATTTTGAATTTAATGTATTACAAAGTTATGTGGGAGAAAAAACACCAATATTTATATTACCAATAATTTAGATATGAATAAACAAGATAAAATCTTAATGATAAGAGTTCCTAATGATGATGTAGAAGAAACTCTAAAAGACGCAATAGATAAAACTGATGTAGAGAGAGGTCTTGTAATGAGAGCCGATATAGGTAAGGAAGTGTTTAAGCACTTTAAAATGCTTAAAGAAAAAGGTTACTTTCCTGTTGGAATGATATTAGAAGACGCAGGAAATAATGTAGAGTTCTTATTTCAAAGACACTCAAAACAAACTAAGTCTATGAAAATGTTAGAAATGAAAACTCCTAACGAATTAAAATATAAGTTATGAGTGCAAAACTTGGAAAAATAGCTACTGCAAAGGTTGAGGGGGAATACTGCATAGAATGTGATGAAGCGTTTGCTAAAACAAATATGATTGACCTTGAATATGATGACGCTTATATGTGTTATGATTGTTATGATAACAGGATAATACATTGTAGGTCTTGTATGAATGAGGTTGAAGAAGACGGAGACTTTTGCTCAAAGGATTGTGTTGATACCTATAAATATGATATGCGAGACAAATGCGAATAAATAATAAATAAACAAATCAATAATTATGATGACTACAAACATTTTACTAATCCTACTAATCGGATTGCACCTTATCCAACTTTTTAATAAATATAAAAAAAATATTATTTCTAAGTATTGGAGTTATTTTAACAATAAAGAGGATAAAGAGGGAAATTATTATAGAGATGAGTTAATTAAACTTCACTCAATGTATAAGAAACAATTAAAAATTGTTAAGAATGACTTATACGCTAATGAAGTGTTACACAAAGAAAAGTTTTCAAAACTTCACTTAATTATTAGTAATACAAGCACTATGTATAGTGAAGAATTAAAGGATATTAAAGACAATTTAGACGCTCATAAGGTATTTACTACAAAAAGCCTATCAGAACTAAAGTTAGATGTTAATGAATTAAGTAGAAGCAAACCTATTGATTGGAAAGACAAAATTGTATTTTCTGATAATCCTAATTGGAAAGGTGGAGAATTTGACCTAAAGGAATTTTTTAATCAGTATGGTTGCAAGGAAGAGGTAGAATTAAAACCTAATAAGAAGACTAAGAAAAAATTAAAAACTAAAAAAAAGGAAGCAACAAAAAAGAAAGTAGTTGCTAAAAAGAAAACTATTACTGCTATTAAAAAAAATAAAAATGACAACTGACGCAAAGAAGAGAATACAAAGTTTATTAGTTCAGGTAAAAGGTGTTTGTGAAAACCTGCTTTTAAACATATTTACGATAGGAAATGATGTTAATACAAAATCTATAATCAATTATACTTATAGTCCAAGTAATGACTTAGTATATATTTATATAACCGACCATTTTTCAGGTAGCTTACTTCTGCAAGAACTTAAAAATACATTAAGAAAGGATAATGGTGTAGATATTAAGAGTATAGATAATGATATAGTAGGCAATATGTTTATTATAGAGTTAGAGTTTGGGAACAAAAAAATAATAGAAGAAAATCTACAACAAGATGTTGGGATAAAATCAATAGACAATAGATACTTATGAGAACTTTAATAAAGATAGGTCTTTACTCGTTTTGGACTTTAATACAATTATTTATTTTAATAGTAATAATTATTTCATATCCATACGAAAGAATAAAGCATAGCTTTAAGGCTAACCTTAACAATAGACCTTTTAGATACAAGATAGAGTTTCACAAAAGGTTTATAAGTTGGTATGATAAAACTTTTAAAAATTACTTATAATTATTTTAATGTATAAATAATTTTGTATTATAAAATAATTTACTTACTTTTGTAAATATAAATCAAAGGGAATAAAAATCAAAAAAATCAAAGATTATGCTAAAAGGGTTTGAAGAGCAAACACACAACTTAACTGACTATGAGTTAAGGGAGATACTTCCTGTTGTTGTAAGGGGGTTTAATAAGAAATCAGGTAAAGAAAATTCCATAACAAACCCTGAAATATGCAAGGCTTTGACTGAATACTATGGATTAGATAAGATAAGTGAGCCAAGAGTAAGAAAGATTATCTATTACATAAGACAAAAAAACCTTGTACCAAGACTTATAGCCACTTCTAAGGGTTATTGGGTAGCTACATCTAAACAGGAGTTAGAAGATTGGAAAGAGACTATATTAGGAAGAATAAACGCTATGCAGGAAACACTTAACTATGCAGTAGTTCAAATAGAGGAATGGGACAAACCTCAAAAACAAAAACAACAATCACTTTTTTAAATTTTATGGGAAACAATAGAAATAGGCATAAGTCTAAAAACACAAATCAAACAAAAGAAAAAACAAGTAAAGGAGCAAATACTTTAGGAGATATTTTTAAATCGCAAGGTATTAACTTAAACGAACTGAAAGAAAAATTAAATGGCAAAGAAAAAGCTAACTAAAAAGCAGTATAAGGATAAGGAGAAAAAGAATGAAGCAAAGAAAAAACAAACTGAACTTGCTTTACCTAAAATTCCTAAACTAAGCCAAAGTTTAGTTAAGGCTCTTTATAACTATAAGCAAGGAGAAGAGTGTGGACTAAAGATAGAAGCGTCCTATATAAATGGTGTAAATTTTGCTTCTAATGAAGTACAGGAATTAGGTAATTACTTTGAATATATTTGCACAGGAGCAAAAGCAAGAGACGGACACATACCTGTCGCTAAACTACTTAAAACAGGTAAGCCTACTACTTCTTATTTAAGAATGGATAAGCAAAAAGAAAACTATCTTAATATAATGAAGTCTTATAATTTAAAAGTTGAGAAAAAAGGCTTTGTGTTTACTAATCCTAAGTATAGTGGAATTGCTGATATTATAGCATTAGATAAGAACATAAAGAGTAAAGATAAAAATAAGCAAAGGGTTATTATAGATATTAAAACAAGTGGTCTTATAAATGATAAGTGGTCTCCTTATGGTTGGGCAAATGAAAGCATAGAGGAAAAATGGGACTTATTGATACAAGCCGTCCATTATAAGATGTTAGCTAAGTATGAATGGGGTATTGAGGATATACCTTTCTATTTTATGGTATTTAGTAATAAGAATGAAGTTGAATGTAAAATTTTTGAAATAATAATAGATGAAGCAACAAAGTTTCAGCACTACCAAAATTTAGAAAACATTAAAAAGTATTTAGACCAAATAATAAAAACAGGTTGGGAAGCAAAACCTGAGTTGATGAGATGTAGTAAGTGTCCTATGAAAGATACTTGCTTATATCAATTAGAAGTTCCTAAAATTCAAAAAGTATATGTATAATAATAACAAACCAATAAATAATTAAAAATGGAAAATCAAAATCTACCTGCTTGGAAAAAAGCACTAACAGAAAGTTATCCAAAGTTTCAGGCTTTAAACCCTGATAGAGCAAAAGCCGAATTAGGTTTCGCTATGTCTTTGTTTCAATCAAACGACCAATTACAAAAATGTAGCCCTCAAAGTATTTTAAACTCTGTTGTATCTGTTGCAAGGACAAGTATTACGCTTAATCCTGTAATGAAATTAGCTTATCTTATACCTCGTAAGGGTCAATGTATATTAGAGTTTAGTTATATGGGTCTTGTCGCTATGTTAAGAGACAATGGGTGTATTAGAACTTTATCTGCACATATTGTTTTTGAAGATGAAAAGTTTGAACATAATATAGCCGAAAACAAAATTACTCACATACCTACTTATGCAAGTAGCGAACAGGAGCATAACGCAAGGAAAATAATAGGTTGTTATAGTAGAGCAACGCTTCCAACAGGAGATGTTTCTTATGAGTTTATGCCTATGTGGGAAATTGATAAGGTTAAAAGTATGAGTGTAGGAAGTGGAAGTAAATTTTCTGCTTGGAATACTTGGAAAGATGAAATGATTAAAAAGAGTGTAATTAAAAGACACTTTAAACTTTTAATATCTACTGATACAACAGAAGCACTACATACGGCTTTGCAAATAGAAAATGATAATAACCAATTAACCAACTCTTTTACAAAAACTAACAAAAGAAACCTAATGACAGGTTTTGTTGATGTTGAAGATGATATAAAAGAACAACCTACTCTTTTTGTGGAAAGTCCAATAGAGCCTGTTAAGGAAGAAAAAAAACCTATGGATATGACTGATAAAGAAATAGAAACTCTTATGTCAATGGAAGCAGAAAAAATAAGTAAAACAGACCCTTACCTACAACATACGCAAGAGTTTGCACAAAAACAAGAAGATAAAAAAGTAAAAAAAGAATTTAAACAAGACTACACCATTAAGCCCACACCTAAAGATATAGTTGATAAGGAGTTAGACGACTTGTTTTCTAAAAAAAAAGAGTAGATAGAATGAAAGAAAATTGGAATATGAAATAAGGGGTTAATTACCTCTTATTTCTTTTATAACAAGTCCATTAACAATAGAAAAAACACCTACTATAAGTCCTAATTTAATTAAACTTTTAGTTGGTGGTAAAAAGCCTTTATTTTTTTTATCAGTTTTATTGCAATCACAATCATTTTTACCCTGATTATAATGTAAAAGTGCTTCTACCATAAATAATCCAAATGTTGTCAATATTACTTTATCTCTTAATTTCATATTTTATTTTATAAATTCTCCTACCTGTGTTAAACTACACCAATGACTTGGACTACATTTAGGAGTTGTTGTTGGGTTATTTACTATTCCTACACCTGTTGAAGCAGAACTTCCTACTAAAATATTTTTTTTAGGAACTCCTAACTTAACTGCTTCTCTTATTGAATTGCTTGTAGTATTACTCTTACCATAAGGTTGAACAATAAATATATTTTTTAAATCAAAACCTTTAAATCTAAATAACTCAGCAACCTCTAAGGCTTTTTTACCACCTGCCGAAAATAAAACTACATAAACAGGTTTTTTACTATTTTTTATTTCTTCTGACAAACCTGAAAGGTCGTTGTATCTAAAAGCCTTGACATTTTTATCTTTAAGTCCTTTTAGTAATAAATTTTTTTGCTCGTTAATATCTAAATCTCCACTTCTATTGTCTAAACCCCCTAATAGTAATACATTTTTTGGGTATTTATCTATCAAAACAAAAAAGAAAAAACCTAATGATAAAACAACTAAAGAAATAAGAGCAATATCTTTAGATTTCATCAGGCATTATTTTTAATTATGGCAAACCACTTACCACCTGCATTAACTCTTCCTGTGCTATCGGTTGAAACTATTTTTTTTGATACTGATTGAGCAACATTACCACCTATGACTTCTATTTCGTTTTTCTTTTTGTCTACTGCTACTACAATATCACAATGACTTTTATATGAGCCTGTTTTATCATACATATCAGAAGACCCCTCTCTGCTATAACAAACTAAGTCTCCTACTTCGGCAGGTTTTTCGTTTAGCCTGTAAGCAACAAATGGAGCGTTTAAATTTCCGTCCTTTCTATTTTTTACATATTCTCTAATGTAAGTGCTATGCGAAGCTGATTTTTTAAAAGGAATACCAAAAATACCACCACTCTTTAGCATAACCCAAGATATAAAAGCAGAACTCCAAGCTACATCTCTATCCTTTCCTGTATAGTTTCTATTTAATGCTTGTTTCCAATAATCTCCTACTCTTTGCCAATATCCACTTTCGTATTCTTGTTTTCCTCTTCTTATTTTTTTTCCGTCCTTACCTGTGGTATCATATCCAAACCTCGCCCATTCTTCATTAGCAGTCTTAACTATATTTTTTTTATAAGGAGTTAATTTTCTTACAAGCAATAAAACACCTATAATTCCTGTTAGAATTACAGACCCCCATATTATTTGTTTTGCCGTTATTTTTTTTAAAAAACTCATTATTTTTTTAATCCTTTATATATAAAAAACCCCCCTACTCCTAAACTTACTAAAAGAATACCACTAAATAGTATTCTCTTTTTTCTTGTCCAAAATAAACTCTTAAATTTTACCTGTGGATTATTAAATATATTTAACCACCTTTCATACTCTCTATTTGTATCAGCAACCCCTTTAGTACCACCATTAACACTTTTTCTTGCTTGGGTTAAGTCTCCTTTATTTACATACTTAAAAGTTTTTCTGTTTAGATATGCAGAAGCAACTTTATAT
>Ga0209634_1003192_pt1 | contig 11148 bp, 32 predicted proteins | sample LinPmetageLP40_FD_184043 | JGI IMG/M metagenome (GOLD analysis project Ga0209634, IMG submission 184043) | Marine viral communities from the Pacific Ocean - LP-40 (SPAdes) (version 2) | ecosystem: Environmental > Aquatic > Marine > Oceanic | place: Pacific Ocean | collected 2010-08-26 | reverse complement strand
CCTTTTACTAATGATTATGATTCATTCATAAAAGAGATTTCAAAGCTACCTAAAGGCCAACTATGGCGACACAATCAAGCTGGCGACCTTGCGCATAGTGGTGACAATGAAACTATAGACTTTGATAAATTAAAACAATTAGTAAAAGCTAACAAGGGTAAAAATGGCTTTACCTATACCCATAAAACACAATTAAAAGAGAATTTTACAAAAATAAAATATGCTAATGAAAATGGTTTTACCATTAATTTATCGGCCAATGATTTGCAACACGCTGACGAATTAAAAAAACATAACTTGCCTATAGCTGTTATAGTAGGTACTGAACCAATTAATAAAACACCTAAGGGTCATAAAATTAAGATGTGTCCCAATCAAATAAACAAGGCCATCACGTGTCAATTATGTTTAATGTGTAGTAAGAATAAAAGAAATTATATAGTAGGATTTTTAAAAGATTAATTAAGAGGTATAATATGAGATATAATAATATAACTAATGATATGAAAATAATATTAATGAATGAGGCCGAGCAAAAAAGATTAATAAAATATAATAAAGAGAAGACAAACGGAGGTCTTATAGATTATTGGAAAGGCTTGGCTATTATAGGAATAGGAACGGCAATAGTAGAATTATATCTAATTATTGAGTTAATAAAATGAGAAATAAAAAATATAATTTATTAAACTATTTTATATATGATAAAAAATATTTAAGTAAGGCCTATATAAAACACGTTGAAAAGTTTCTGGAGTCTATAGGAAAAAATAATAGTAGATATAGGTATAATAAAAACAACAGTAATGTATATTAATAATATAAATAATAATTTTAAAAAACTTATAAAGATATTTAAAATTTAAAACACTTATAAAGATATTTAAAATTATTATTTATAAAAATAAAATAACAATAGGAGTTATAAAAATGCAGATTAAAGATTTAAAAAAAGGTGATATAATTTTAAGTAAGCAGTTAGGTACACCAATAAAAGGCAAGCTATTGGAAAGCCCCAAGCAAGGAAGAGGATTAAAAAAAGTAATACTTGTATATGCATATGGAGAAGATATAGGAATGTTTAATGAACATGGTAGTATATATATAAGTGATATAGTAGCAGTAAAAAAAGATAATAATTGGATTAACATAAAACAAGGATAAAAAAATGAAGATAAAAGATATAAAAAAGTTTATAGAAGTTGCGCACAATAAAGAAATACCTAAAGATGTAAAGGAATTCTTTAAGCAAGATAGAAAGGGAGTTACTATAGAAGATATGGACTTCATACATTTTGTAAGAGCAATGATAAAAGAGGCTAGAGAATAGCCTTTAGTGGAGAGTGTCTATTGAAGGTCAGGTGATTAGTAAAGATTCTGCAGAATGGGAGTGATATCTCACTAAGTGTACTGGCATAGGCCGTTCCTAGAGTAATAAAAGATAATCCCTTGGAGTTATAACCAAGGTGTCTAGGTAGGAATTATAACTTCCTAAAGATTGGGGCAGAACCTTTACTCTCCACTAAGGGCTATAAAATTAATAACAATAGGAGATAACATGAATAGAAAAGATTTTATACAGTTTAGAACATACATAGACCAAGCCAAAAAAATATATGGTTTAGTAAGAATTAATAAGGAGTATCAGGAAGGAGAATATATCAGGCTAAATAAAAAAGATTTATTAGATAGACTTGATACGTATCATTTGGAGTATAAAGAGGATATGCCATTAGATGTAAACACTTTTAAATTTTATACTAAAGATAAAAAAGTATTTTACTTTAATGATAAATGGTTAGGAAGACCAGAAGAAGTCTGGATAGATTAGGAGTAAAAAGGTGAATGAATACAAGTACATAGAAGAACAAGTTAAGATAAGAGAAGATTACAAAAGTAATATAATAAGTTTAGAAGAGGGTATTAACAAGCTAATTGCAATCGGATATTCTTATGAAGAGGCAGAAGAATTTTTAACTAAAGAGATAGAGGAGATGTTGGCATGAGATATAATGAAATAAATATAAAACACTTTGCAAATTTAGTGCAAGAAATAAATGTATCTAAATATACTCAAGAAGAATATATAAAGATAGTAGAAGAAATATATATGACTATCTTCAGGCATAATACTGATGGAGAATATGTTATAGAAACTATGCCTAATGAGGAAGGTAATTGGAAAGTATATGAGCCGACACAAACTAAAGAAGAGGCATTGAGATTAATAAAAGAACGTAATATACATGGAGGTAATTAATGAGTAAAACAAAAGAGGCGCTGATGGAAAAAAGTAGTAAAGACTGGAGGCTTATAGAAGAGAAGATGTGTGAGAGCAGTTCAATAGAAGAGGCTATCTATAAAGTTAATCAGATATTAGAAGAAGGTAAAATAGATTTACCCTTGGAGTGTGATAATGCAGATGAGTTATCAGATGTAGTACGTGACGAATGGGCTGATTGTTGGTCAGGCTATAGCTATGGAGGTTGTTAATGCAGATAGAAAAATTAACTGATAGAGAAAAAATAATAGTAAATTTTTTAAAAGATAATAATGTTAATATAGAAGAAGTTATAGATGCAGTTATAAAAGTAAATGGTTTTGTAGGTGTAGGATTAATAAGCCTAGAAGACTATGTAGTAGAGGCAGTTAAGAAACATCACATACAAGAATCACTAGATAAAATAATGAATGGGTAAAACAATGACATCAGAAAATATAATAAGAAAAGAACAATTACAAAAGTTAACTAACAGTGTAGTAAGAATGCGAAGGGAATTAGAAATAATACATAACGCATTGACACAGTTAATAGATAAAGAGATACAAGATTTAGAAAATGAAGACCGATACTGGAATCAACAAGCAGATGTAGAGAAGGAGCGAGCATGAAGTTAAGACAAGAACAAACTGTTAAGAATAAATTGATATCTATATTAGATGATATAGAGGAGAAGTTAGAGGAGATGCAGACTGAAGAGTATCAGCTAAACACAGAGGACTATGATTTAAATAAAGATTTATTTAAGTTACTACGACTAATTGATATGGTAAGAAAGGAGTTAAAAAAATGAATATCATTACAAAAAGTGTTGAGGACATACAGAATATTTATAAAAGAGTAATAGGAAAGATTGAAGATAAAAAAGAAAAAGAAATAATACATTGTTTATTTCAAGATTTATCAGATAAGTTACTTGACAACACAAAAGAAGAGGAGTTAAAGAAATGAATTATGTTTTTTATTTCTTTGGATTATCTTTATTTATATCCGGAGTAGGAATAGTGGCTGACACTAATTCAGATATATTATTATTTGTTGGAAGTGCATCTATTGTTTTAGGTTTAGGAACACTTTATGTAGGAGGTAAAGCAGATGATTAACAATTTAACACCACAAGAACACTGGGAGTTACATCAAGGTGTATGGAATGCCATAGGTTGTAACATGAAAGTTATAGAGCAAGATGAAACAATCATAAGGTATATAGATTTAAATAGTAAAAGACATAAAGGTTTTTATAATAAATATACCTATACATCTGATGATAAACACCCACATTTAATAACTGTAGGAGTACATCATATAGAGGAGAAAGCTAATGGCACATCAAACCATACTGGATAAAGGTAAAAATTATTATTTATCAACAGATAAAGTTTTATACTGGATAGAAGTTAATCAATATAAATTACCTTCTCTAAAGTATGCTATAAAAAGTAATGTTAAAGGTGCTATATCAGACTATCATTGTTGTAAAGCATATATAAAAGAGATGCGACAGTATCTACGAACCGGCACTTGGGTATCAGATTTTTATGGAGAGAACCAACAATTTAAAACACAATGGAGGAATATACATGAGTGATTATTACTGGTCTAATGGTGGATTAAGACGAGATACCGGAGAGAGTGTAGAGTATGTTTTAAAATACCTTAAAGATAATAATATTAAATATAAAGATACTAGGAATAGTAATAGTATTTTAACTATATATAATAAAGATAATAAAGAATATGGATATGTTTATACTACTGGTCGTTGGAGTACCTATAAAGGAAAAGAAGTTAAACATTATCATAGTAAAGGTATAGAAGATTTTAACACTAACTATTTAAATAAATTTGTAAAGGAGAATGAAGATGATGAGTAAATATAAATACACATATAGATTTAGTGAGCAGACAGTAGACACTAGATACTACAAGGTAGAATCTTATACTAAACTTACTAGATGTGAGATGCAAGATTTAGCTTGGTCAGTAGAACAAATAGATGGTGAAAGCTTTAGATGTAATGAAGGTACAGCTACCTTTGAAGGTACTGAAATTGGAGATGATGCACAGTATCAAATGGAAGAAGGTCAAGAAGATTTATTAGATGATGATATTACAGATAGGACATAGATATGATTAAATATATTATATACACACAAAAGAATTGCGTATATTGTGCAGAAGCCAAGTCATTACTAGATGATATGGAAGAAGTATACGAAGAGAGGGTATTGGATAGCCGGCCAAAGATAAAAAGATTTAAAGAGGCCGGACATAAAACTGTACCACAAATCTTTCTACACATAGGAGGATTTCATGAATTAGAAGAGTTTATATTTGGAGATAAAAAAAAGGAGAGAACAAATGACTAAAGAACATTTTATAGATGACCCTGAGTTTATAGCATTAACATCTGACATTGCAGATTTGATGCTACAAAAAAGAGTAGGGTTTAATTACAAGAATTTTATAACAGAAGATGAAGAAGGTAATGAAGTATATACATCTAAAGGACAAGAATTATTTGAGAGATACTTAGACGAGGTTGTAGACACCTTTGCTCTTAATGGTGTGTTGCCTATGGACTTAGGGTTAGATGATTCAGGTATGGATTTTATACCAGATTTAAATTTAGTAGAAAATATTAAACCAGAAGGAAAGATACTACCATTTAAAGGTAAGATAGGTTCTATCTCAGGAGATAAAGATGATTAAAAAAATTAAATTTAATGACAGTTATAAGTCTAATGCTTTAGAGTATAGTGTTGATGTGATTAATACTTTATTAAAATCTCGTGGTATTGAAATAGATATAACCTTTCTTGAAGATTATGATGGTGATGATGTTATATCATTTGAAGATGATAATGATGATGGAGAGTTTGTTTGGGAGATGAAAGTAAAGGAATTAAATGTATGAGTAAAAGAATATTAAAAGCAGTAAGAGAAGCTAGCATATCTATAGCATCTTGTTTAGATGAACCTAATGAAGTAACTAAAAAAGATTTGGAACATATACAAGACCAGATAACTAAGATAGAAAATTATTTAACACCTTTTTATTTAGAAGAGTTAGAGGAAATAAGAAATGAGTAAATTAAATTATAAAGAAATAAAACAACGAATAAATGTTATTGAAGATAGATATTACAAAGGTTGGAAACAATCTGAAGAATGGTGGAGAGTTACTGGAGATGTAAACTCAACCGATAGAAGATTATGGACTTACTATCACAACCTATTGAATAGGAGTTGCACAGAATAATTATGTATGATATAATAAACATAGACAAAGCTATGACTAAAATAAAACCTATAGTAAGAGTACCAAATATTGTGGCAAAGAATTTACTTGACACAAGATATAGGCAGAGGATTGTCAAAAATAAAAAGAGAAGGAGAAATAAAAATGTATGTGATATCACATCATAGATTTGAATCTGGTAAATGGATAAAGAAATGTGATTGGACTGAAACATTTCCAGTAGACCAGTTAGTAGATGATAACAATATGTTATTAAAATTTGAAACAAAAGAAGATGCTATGAATACTTTAAAAACGTGGGGAGTTAATGTGAGCATTGCTCTTCAAGAAGGTTTAAGAATAGAGAGTGTGAACTAATGACTGAAGTATTTATGTTATACTATTTTTTAGGAGGAGTAGTATTAGGAATGTTTATAATTTTATTAGCATATATTTTAACTAGATAGGAGTAAATATGTACGACCCAATAGTAATAACAATGTTAGAGAGAAATGTAAAAGAATTACAGGAGCAATTAAGAAATTCTCATGTAAGAATTAAACAATTAAATGATGAGAACTATAAATTAAGAAGAGCAGTAGGCCTTGAGAAAGATGGTGCAGATAAAGTAATTAATGGTTCAAATGGAGTATGGTTAGGAGATGCAGAGATGCCGGACTCAAGCCATTTAAAAAAATGAATAGAGCAAGAGATAGAAGACTGAAGGCCACAGGTAAATGGTTTCAAAAGCCTACTAAATATAATAAGGTATGGTATAATAATATCTTTCCAATTTTATTATTAGTAAGTTTATTTTTTTTAATTTATAATCAATAGGAGTTACAAATGATATATGAACACCAATCACATTATGAGGAAGACAATGAATAATCTTTGGGATAAAGATGCCAAGAGAATGTATCGCAAATTATTTAAGGAGTACAAGCGAGAAGGTTGTTCTAATGAAGAGGCAAAAAGATATGCTGAGAATGATTGTAAAAACAGCATAGACTTAGATATTTTTTCAGCAGAAAGAGTTTATAAAAAAACATTAAAAGATTTTAATTGACATGAATAATTTAATATATATAATAAATAAATATTTTATAATAATAATTAATATAATAATTAATATATTTATTTTATTAATGTTTTTATATATAACATATATTTTTATTATGATGTTTTATTACACATTTAAATAACAAAAAAGGAATACAAAATGTTAGAATTTTTATTAATATACACAGTCATATACACTATCATAGGAGTAAGTAACTCAGTAGGTATGATGTAATGAAAAATAACTGGATTAGTAGAGGGCCCTGTCCTTGTGGTGAATCAAGTAAAGGATATAACATTCATGCTGATGGACATGCCTTCTGCTTTTCCTGTCAAAAAAGATTTAACAATACAGGAGAGGCAAAAGTGGAAAGTAAAGTAGTAGATATACAAGAAAAAGTTACTAGCACTGGAGAGTACAAAGGTATAACTGATAGAAGAATATCAGAGCAGACTGCTAGAAAATATAAAACAAAAATAAGAACAAGTGGTTCAATGATAACGCACCACTACTATGAATATTTTAATGCAGATGGTAGCCATGTTGCTACAAAGGTAAGACAAGTAGAAGGTAAAAGAATATGGTCTCAAGGTACTATGGGAGATGCCTTACTCTTTGGACAGAATTTATTTAAGTCCGGTGGTAAATATATTACTATCGTTGAAGGAGAGATAGATGCAATGTCTGCCTACGAAATGTTAGGAAGCAAATGGGCAGTAGTATCAATAAAAAATGGAGTTCAAAGTGCTGTACAGAATTGTAAACAACACTTAGAATATCTAAATAGTTTTGAGAATGTTGTTGTTTGTTTTGATACAGATAGGCCAGGGATAGAAGCCTCACAAAAGGTTGCTCAATTATTTGAACCTAACAAGTGTAAGATTGTAAGACTAGACCACAAAGATGCAAATGAATATCATAAGCTAGGTAAGTCCAAAGACTTTGTGCAAGACTGGTGGAGTGCAGAAGCATATACACCGGCAGGCATAATGAACTTGGCCAAGCTAGGAGATTCATTATATGAAGAAGATTATTGTGAAACTATTCCTTATCCTTGGAGTGTTATGAATGAAAAAACATATGGCATGAGGACAGGAGAATTAGTTACATTTACTTCTGGTGCAGGCATGGGTAAGTCTTCTGTTATGAGAGAACTAATGCATCACATTCTTAAAAACTCTAATGACAACATAGGCATACTAGCATTAGAAGAGAGTACAAAGAATACTGCCTTTAACATTATGTCAGTAGAGGCCAATCAAAGATTGTATATCAAAGAGATACGAAATAAATTCTCAAGAGAACAATTAAATGAATGGCAAAAGAACACTATAGATTCTGGTAGGTTTTTTGCCTTCGACCATTTTGGTTCATTAGGTAATGATGAGATACTATCCAGAGTAAGATACATGGCTAAGTCTTTAGATTGTAAGTGGATATTCTTAGACCACTTATCTATTCTAGTTAGTGGACAAGAGGAAGGTGACGAAAGAAAATCTATTGATGTATTGATGACTAAGTTGCGTTCATTGGTAGAAGAAACAGGAGTTGGTTTATTATTAGTATCACATCTTCGTAGACCTTCAGGTGATTTAGGCCATGAGAATGGTAAGGAAGTAACTCTATCACATCTTAGAGGTAGTGCTTCTATTGCACATCTATCCGATAGTGTGATAGCATTAGAAAGAAATCAACAGGCAGAAGATGATGTCATTGCTTGTACTACAACGATTCGTATATTAAAAAACAGATATACTGGAGAGACCGGTGTATGTTCTTATTTGCATTATGATAAAAAATCTGGTAGAATGTCTCAGATAGACAATCCTTTTGAGGATGATTTTAATAATGAAGCACAAGGAGTATTATAAAATGAATTGTTATAACTGTGGAACAGAACTAATATGGGGTGGTGACCACGACTCTGAAGATGATGAGGAACATGCTATTGTTAGCAACTTATCTTGTCCTGACTGTGGTGCTTTTCATTTAGTATATTGGGGTCACAAAGGAGAAGAAGAAGATAAACAACTCTGGATAAAAGGTTATAAGGAGTGGTTAGATAACAAAAAAGAAGAACCAGAAATGTGGGAGCACTATTGTGATACAGAAAAAAGTATGATGGAAGTAGGTAAAGGAGAGCCTTGTAACTGGTGTGGAAAGGATGAGAATGAAAGTAATCCTTGATATAGAAACAGATGGTTTTAATCCTAGTAAGATACATTGTATTGTAGCAAAGAATGTAGATACTAATTTGGTTACTATATTTGACCCAGATTCTTTATATAGTTTTAATAATTGGGCTAATACAGTTGATAAATTTATTATGCATAATGGTTTATCTTTTGATGCACCAGTTCTTAATAGATTGTTAGGTACAAAAATAACATCAGATAAAATAATAGATACATTAATTTTGTCACAGTTATTTAATCCTATTAGAGAAAAAGGTCATGGCCTTAAAGCATGGGGAGAAAAACTAAATATGCTTAAAGGTGGAGAGGGTGTAAACTTTCTAGTATATAACAGAGCTATGTTAGATTATTGTAAACAAGATGTAGAGATAACACATGCTGTTTACAATGAATTAAAAAAAGAAAGCAAAGGTTTTTCTAAAGAGTCTATAGATTTAGAACATGATATTAGATTAATCCTAGACCAACAAGAGAAGAATGGATTTGCTTTTGATATAAGAAAAGCACAGGAGTTATTAGCAAAACTTAAAGATGATATCTATGATTTAGAGCAATGGTCTTTGGAAGAGTTTGACCCTACTATTGTAGAGATGAAAACTAAAACTAAAGAGATACCATTTAACATAGGCTCTCGTCAACAGATAGCTGATAGGCTAATGAAGAGAGGTTGGAAACCAAAACAGTATACAGATAAAAAGAATATTATAATTAATGAAACTGTTTTAAAAACAATCAAAGAGCCAGAGTTAAAATTAACTGCAGAAAGATTCTCAAAGTATTTCTTACTACAGAAAAGGGCAGTAATGGTAGAGTCTTGGATTGAAGCATGTGATGATACTAACAGAGTACATGGAAGAGTAATGACATTACGAACTGTTACTGGTCGCATGGCACATAACTCACCTAACATGGCACAAGTACCGGCTGTGTACTCACCTTATGGTAAAGATTGTAGAGGTCTTTGGACTATATCAGACCCTATGAAATATAAATTAGTAGGTACTGATGCTAGTGGTTTAGAGTTACGTTGTCTTGCACATTATCTTAATGATACAAATTATACAGATGAGATATTGAATGGAGATATACATACAAAGAACATGGAGTTGGCCGGTATAAAAGATAGAGACCAAGCAAAGACTTTTATATATGCTTTTCTTTATGGTGCTGGTGCAGAGAAGATAGGTAAAATTATAGGAGCTGGTAAGGAACAAGGTAATGTTTTAATCAATAGGTTTTTATCTAACTTACCTTCTCTTAAAAGACTACGCAGTCAGGTAGAAAAAGCTGGCTATAGAGGAAAGATAAAAGCTATTGATGGTAGATACTTAAAAGTTAGGAGTCCACATTCAGCATTGAATACTTTACTACAAGGAGCAGGTGCAATCATTTGTAAACATTGGTTACTACATATTACTAAAAGAATTTATAATAAAAAACTTGATGTAAAACTTGTGGCTTCTGTTCATGATGAGTATCAATTTGAAGTAGCTAATAAAGATGTAAATGAATTTGGTAGCATTACTAAGATAGCTATTAAAGAAACTGAGAAGACATTAAAACTAAGATGTCCTTTAGATAATGATTACAAGGTAGGAGTAACATGGGCAGAGACTCATTGAAACAATTATCTTTATTCACAGAACAAAAAATTGTTTTAGAAGAAGGAGATAAAACAAGAGAATGTAGAACATGTAAAGAAGTTAAACCTGATAAAAGTTTTCACATTAAAACTCCCTTGTCAAATAATACAGGTATTTTAGATAGAACTTGTAATGAATGTAATAGAATAAAAAATAGAGAACAAACTAAAAGAAGAAAGGAAAGTGTTAAACCACCTAATGATTACAGGTGTCCTATATGTAAAAGAAATCAAGAAGAAATACTAAACCATACTATTGTTGTTGATAAAGATACACATGAAAGAGTTGAACGAAGATATAAAAAAGTTTGGGTGGTAGACCATAATCATTCTACAGGAAAATTTAGAAATATAATTTGTAATCCCTGTAATATTAAATTAGGTCAATTTCAAGATGATATTAATAATTTTAAAAATGCTATAAAATATTTAGAGGAAACTAATGAATAAACTAGAACCAAAAACAGAAGACAGAAAGAAGTTTGACTTAGATTTACAATATGGTCAAGTAAGAGAAAAGATTGTAGCAGATATGTTACAAGATAAAAAGATAGAAGTAAAATCTGAAAGAGGTATGTGGTTACAAACAGGTAACATAGCAATAGAGTATGAGTGTTATGGTAAACCTAGTGGTATCAATGCAACCAAAGCAGATTACTGGTTTCATAATTTATGTGTTGGAGATAAAGTATATGGCACATTAGTATTTGAAACTAAGATGTTAAA
>Ga0209634_1003190_pt1 | contig 11149 bp, 10 predicted proteins | sample LinPmetageLP40_FD_184043 | JGI IMG/M metagenome (GOLD analysis project Ga0209634, IMG submission 184043) | Marine viral communities from the Pacific Ocean - LP-40 (SPAdes) (version 2) | ecosystem: Environmental > Aquatic > Marine > Oceanic | place: Pacific Ocean | collected 2010-08-26 | reverse complement strand
CGCGCATCAAAAACATTGCATCCAATGAAGTGGCACTGGTTAATCGACTTGTCTCTGATCGCCACCATGCCACTGGCGTCAACGTCGTACTTAATATGCCAAGTGACACCAAACAGGCCGAAGGCATTGCAACAGTTGAATTAGTAGCCGCCGCGCGTCAATTAAGGGCAGAAATAGAAGCACAAAACCCCAACATCAAAATACACCTGCAAGGCCTTAGCATTGTTAATACGGCATTTAACGAATCCACCGAATACGATGCCATGTATTTATTCCCCATTTTATTTTTATTAATTGTATTCATGCTCTTGTTTTTATTGCGCTCGGCTTGGTCAGCATTTGTAACCACCATCGTCATCATTGTGGGCGTGGTTATAAGCGAAGGGTTTGTGGGCTGGATAGGTTATGACCTAAACCAAGTGAACATCATGGCACCCATCATTATTTTAACCCTTGCTGTGTGTGACTGCGTGCATTTATTAGCAAGTTATTTGCATCACTTATCGCTTGGGCAAAGCCGCAAAGATGCCATGACCGAGGCCATGAAAATAAACCTGCAACCAGTATTTTTAACCAGCTTCACCACCGCCATTGGCTTTTTAGCCATGAACACTTCTGACGTACCCCCATTTAGAGAACTAGGTAATTTCGCCGCCTTTGGCGTCATGGCCGCATTCTTTTTAAGTGTGACGATTTTACCAGCCCTGGCCGTTTGGTTGCCCATGAAAGCCAAACCCATGGCACAAGGCAAAACGATTTGGTCAAGCCGCGTGGCTGAGTTCTCCATTAGCCACCGCAAGATTTTATTACCTAGCGTATTAATCACTGCAACCGTATTAGGCTCATTAACCCTGTTAAATGAGTTAAACGACAACACCGTCGCCTACTTTGATGAGAGCACCGAATTCAGACAAGCCTCAGAATTTATGGAGCAAAACCTCACGGGCTTTGATGTGTTAAATTTTTCATTGGATAGCGGTGAAGCCGGCGGTGTAAACAACCCTGAATTTTTAAAACAAGTAGATGCGTTTGTGAATTGGTTTAAAAGCCAACCAGAAATCGTGAGCGCCCTATCATATACAGACACCATAAAACGCTTAAACAAGAATATGCACGCCAATGACCAGACTTATTATAGAATCCCAGAAAGCCGCGAGCTGGCATCGCAATACCAGTTATTATATGAGCTTTCACTGCCTTATGGGTTAGACCTTAACAATCAGGTAGACGCGCAAAAGCGTTCATTATTTTTAGCGTTTGGTGTGGTGGGCACACAAGCCAAAGGGCTCATCGAATTAGATCAACGCGCACAAAACTGGTTTGCACAAAATGCACCGCAACTGGCCACACCCGCATCCGGTATTTCAACCATGTTTGCTCATGTGGGCAAAAAGAACATCGACTCCATGTTATCGGGCTCAGTCATTGCCATTATTCTTATTACGATTACGCTTATCTTAGCGCTAGGTTCGGTTAAGTTTGGCCTTATGAGTTTATTGCCTAACGTCTTCCCTGCCTTAATTACCTTTGGTATTTGGGGCATCGCAGTGGGCCAAGTGGACTTAGGCGTGGCCGTTGTTTTTAGCTTAACACTGGGCATTGTAGTGGATGACACCGTACACTTTTTTAGCAAATACCAACGGGCTAGAAATCAATTAGGGCAAAGCTCTGCTGATGCCGTGCGTTATGCGTTTCAAACCGTGGCCAAACCACTGGTCATTACCACCATTGTTTTAGTGGCCGGTTTTTCTGTATTAATGCTGAGTAACTTCACCGCCAATGTGAAAATGGGCATGATGATCAGCGGCACCATTAGTGCGGCGTTAATTTTTGACTTTTTATTATTGCCCGCACTATTAATGAAGCTTGATAAAAAAACACAAGATGAAAGTATTACAGACGAAGAATCCGTCGCCTCGCAAGCTTAAACACAACCTGCAATAACTTAAACACAACCTACAATAAAATAAAACGCCGCAATAGCGGCGTTACTCTTAGGCAATAAATTCAATTCACGCTCAGCCCATAAAACGCCACCCCGACGCGCAAAGCGCTTTGATCGGGGAGCCACCTCTACTGGCTTGAAAACTTTAAGCCTTTCTTCACTTAATTAAAAACAAGCAAACACTACTGACACCATGCTGTCAGTAGGCCTGCTTTATACTCGCTCACTCAACCAGCTATTAAAAACACCAACAACTAAAACCACCCATAAGCGAGAACACTATGAACAACAGCATCAACATGGCCGTTTGGTTTGAAATCCCCGCCACCCAATTTGAGCGCGCCGTGGCCTTTTATGAAACCGTGTTTGATATTGATATTGAACCCTTCGAAATGGCAGGCCTTAAACAGGGCTTACTCCCCCATGACGATAAGTCCTTAGTATCCGGTGCCATCGTTTGTGGCATGGGCTACACCCCCTCACAAACAGGCAGCGTAATCTATTTAAATGGCGGTGACGATCTGGCCGTGGCACTGGCCAAAGTGGAACCTGCAGGCGGGCAAATAATCATGCCCAAAACCCACCTAGGGGACGAAATTGGATACATTGCCCACTTTATAGATACCGAAGGCAATCGCGTTGGCATACACTCTTTATAACCCGACAACACTCACAACATAGGAGAACATCGTGCGCCGAGCCGACCGCCTGTTTCAGATCATCCAGTACCTGCGGCACCGCCGATTAACCACGGCCAGCTGGCTGGCTGAAAAACTGGAGATCTCAGAGCGCACCATTTACCGCGACATTAGAGATTTGATGTTATCCGGCGTGCCCATCGAGGGTGAATCTGGCATGGGTTATGTCATGCATCGCGGTTTTGATATACCACCCATTATGTTCACCACCGAAGAAATTGAAGCATTGGTCATCGCCGCACGTTTAGCCAAAACATGGGCTGGTACCAAACTGGCCCGCACCACCGAGCGTGCGCTGGATAAAATCGAAGCGGTACTGCCGGACAACCTAAAAGCAGAACTGGCCAAACCCAGACTCTACACCCCAGAGATTCTAAACAACTACCCTAGCTCACCTGCATTAGATGAAGTTCGCGAAGCCATTAACGCCAAACACATTATTCACCTTGAATACCAAAGCTTAAAAGACGAGATAACAAAGCGAGAAGTCAGACCACTGGGTTTGTTTTTTTGGGGCAAATACTGGACGCTCGCCACTTGGTGCGAACTAAGACAAGACTACCGCAGCTTTCGGGTGGACCGCATTAAACGCATTACAGCCACTGACAAAACATTTGAAGAGAATGAACAGATTTCCTTTAGTCATTTTTTAAGTATTAATTACAGCGGCATTGATCAGTCTGCGATTTTTTAGGGGTGTATTGAAGCTGGCTGGTGAGATTTTTTCTAAATGTGAGAATAAGGTTTTTTGCTTTGGGCTGACACCCCTAAGCAGAGGCAAATTGGGCTTAGCGCGAAGCGCGTTGAATTGTCTTGCCAGTTCGTTGGCGAACTGGCAGGTTTGTTATGTATTGCCACTTCTGTATATCAAAAAAATGGTAGCTCCTACTACTACAATTAAAAAAACTAAGAATTTAAGCAAAGCTCGAAGAATGATGGAAGGGGCCTCCTTCTTATTGTTTATTTCTATTTCCACCATTTGATCCTCGCTCAAAGGATACCTAACTTTGCACTGTTTCTTAGTTAAGATTTTACATGCATCGTGATATTGATTATCTAAAACGGCCCAAAGCCCAACTTTAAAGGCACCGGTATAGATAGAAGAAAGATTATTGGACCCCTTAGATGAAATATATGTAAGGACTCCCCGCTTTCTTAATTTACCCCTAGCTGTTTCAGCATCAACTTCTGAATGAAACTCTTGAATTAACTTCATGATTCCTTATACATAACGCCGCGCTCAGCCGCGGACAATTTTGGGCGCTTTATGCGCAATAATGGGAGCGCAGCGACCGCGCATAAAGTGCACAAAATTGGCCGTCGGCCTGCAGCGCATTGTTATATGCATTGCGCCAGCGCCTCAATTGACACTATTCCAGAGCACACACTTACCACCGAACCTTCCATTGTAACTGTATTATTTTCATCAATTTTTATCTCAATTTCTCCACCAGGCATACGAACAATAATTTCACTATCACAGTAACCTAGCTTCTTTGCTACTGCAGCAGCCGCACAACTACTACTGCCGGATGCTAGGGTGTAGCCTGCGCCACGCTCCCAAATTTCAATTTCTATAAGATTCCTGTTAATGACCTTAACAAATTGTACATTTGTTCTATTAGGAAAGATTGATTGATTCTCGATTAGGGGGCCAAGCCTACAAGCAAGACTCTTGGATGGATCATCCGCGAAAATCACACAATGTGGATTCCCCATTGATACGGAACTAAAAACTATTTCTTCCCCATTTATGACGATATCTTTATTTATCACCTCTCCAGAAACGTTTAATACTGGAATTGACTCAGCATTAAAAACTGCCGTTCCCATTTCTACGACAACTCGACTACCACTGCCCAGAATTTGACAATTAACGGTGCCACCTTTCGTAAGCACGGTAAAGCGTTCATTGCCTACAAGGCCATTATCAAAAAGATACCTACAAAATATCCTTATTCCGTTCCCGCTCTTTTCAGCTTCACTACCATCTGGATTAAATATTCTTAAGCCGAAATCACAAGAACTTGAACTCTTTGACTTCAACAAAATACCATCAGAACCAATTCCAAAATTTTGTGAACATATTATGGATATAGCTTCTTCCGAAAGATCCGACTCGGGATTTTCTTCAATCACTAGGTATGAATTCCCTAGCGCATTATATTTTTTAAATTTCACATATACTCCGTTTAGAACTGGCATATAACGCTTTTGTTGTGGGGCGGTAAAACGTAGCGAGGAACGAGCGAAGTTTAACCGTCCCAGCCCCGCAGGGGCGAACACCAACTTATTGTTATATTTCACTATACTCAGACCTAATTAACCCAAAGCATTTAAGATCGTGAAACTGATTTTTCCAGTAACCACTTTGACGCCTTAGACCTTCTTCTTTGAATCCTACTTTTAAAAGGAGCGATTCAGAAGCAGAGTTGCCCGGAACAGTATCACCTTGAATGCGATTAAGTTTACCGCAAGATAATTCGCCTAAAAATGCAGCTTTAACTATTCGATGAACTGCTTCCGTGGTAAAACCGTTACTCCAATACTTGGGTAATAAGTCATAACCTATAGTGGCATTCTTCATTTTAGGGCTCCAAGAATTAAAGCCACAAGTACCTATGAACTCATTTGTTTCTTTTAAGCGAATAGCCCAACGAATACCAGAATTTTCTTTAAACCGAGAGTTAAAGAATTCTATTAAGTTACTCGCTTGTGACTGTTCAGTAAATGCTTCTAAATCATAGTATTTGACAACTGCGTTGTCCGAAAACAACTCAAATAAACTATTTGAATCATCTTTTGATAATTTCTCTAACCTTAATCGATTAGTCTCTAAAACTGGAAACGACAAGCTAAATCCTCCGTGAAATATAACGCTCGCATTTGCGGCGGTTTTGTAGCGAGGCTCGAGCGGAAAAACCGTCCAAGCCACGCAGTGGTTTATGCAACATGCTTTTGTTAGCTATTTTCATATGTACAACAGAAGTCCAATAGTTCTTTAGCATAGTTAGCAGTTTTTTCATCAGGGTGGTTAAGATACTCTGAATATAGATCTCTTCCACTGAATGCTACCTTGCCTATTTCAGGTTCAAATTTCCAAGTAATTGCACAAATACTTAAAAAGCATAAAAGCTCTCTTATAAGTGGAGCACCTATTGTTTCTAGGTTTGAGATGTCTTCATATTTAATGATGGCGATAACACACTGCATAACACTTGGTGTACAAGAGAAAACAGAACCTTGATGATATGCGGAACTATAGAGAAATCCATTTACTGCATCATCACGTTTATCCTCGTTTTCACCAACTAGATTTGCTAATTCTCTGGGCGCGTCCAATGCCTTTCCATAAGCGTGCTGCAAGCTTTCCCAGTTAATAGAATCGACTAAAGTAGTATTCACGAGATTCCCTATTAGTAGCTAACGCCCGCCTCAACTGCCGGAGGCCAGATTGCAGGCGCTTGTTAGCTGTGTTGTAACAAATCATTCGATTTAGTTTGTTTACTTTCAATTACTTGCTGCATTTTATAGAGAAAGTCTATTGCTGAATCACAAAACTGCGCCACATCAAAAAAGAAAACCCAGCTATTCTTACCTTGTTTTCCACTCAAGGTAATTTGACCACTCCACCAAGTGAAATCTTTGTTGTAATTTCGATTGCCTTGGTAATCTAAATGAACTTCATCTGCATGGATTATTTTATTGCAAAGAAACCTTAAATTCTTAGATTCCTTATTAATTTTGTTCTCATAAATATCGATATCATTTTCTGGTTCAAATGGGCAAAACTCATCAAATGATCTTAGCTTGACCGCCAGCTCTATTAAAGATTCGGATACTGAAAGCTTCAAGGTTTTCGAATAAGACTCCTTATCGTACATGCTAAGGTTTGCTCTATACATATACCTACGACATAAATCCTCACCAGCGATTGCTAAACTAGCAAGATTCATCAGCTGTACATTTAAGCTGGATATTGATATGTAATGGGACATCGATACTCCTAGACAGCTAACGCCCGGCTCAACTGCCGGTGGCTACTGGCGCCTTTTGTACGGGTTTTATGGACAAAAGGTGACAGTGGTCGGAGGTCAGATTGCAGCCGCTTGTTATAGCGCTACAGCACAATTCCTTCAAAGCTTGATATCAGAGCAAAAAACTCTTCTTTTTGATGTTTAGTTAAAATTTTACAATCCTGATGGTTGCTGTAATCCAGGCCATTTACACCATCGATCTTGGAGTATTTATCATTACTATACTCTTCATCTTTTAGAGTGGAAGTTAATATTATTTGGCTATCAATATTTTTATAAATATCAAGCATCTTATCTTCTTTTGCTGTTGATAGCTCACCATCACGAAATGAATCTATTATCATTGGGTAATCGTGCATTAGTAGTTTTCGAAGAGCAATAACTTTACAAAAATAGAATTCCTGCCCTTCACTACCTGAAAAGGTTGAACCATTTTTAGTAAAAATATCTTCAAAAACTAAATTACCACTTGGATCAATCTTTTTATACAGCCCATTCATCTCTTCTAATAGATTTTCATCAAAACTCTTCCTCTCTTCTTTTAGAGATTCATCTACTTTCTGTGATGCACTAAGCTGTGATTCTAAGGCCTTTATTTTGTTAGTAAGATAAAATGAATCTTCATCATAATCCCTTTCTGACAATGCCTGTTCCTGATATAAAACAATCTGCTGAAAATTTGGAGGGGTATCTTTCATTTCTTCATTAAGATCTCCCTGTAAAGAGTTTATCTCTTCAGAGAAATCCAGAATTATGTCGGTCTTCTGTCTTATATTCTGATCAATTGACCTTAGAATTCCATTTCTTACATCAATATTACTTATCTCAAATGTTAAATCACTATTAGAATAAACTATCTTATCACTTCCACATTCTCCACATTGAACATTGCCTTCACTTAAATCTCTGTTTAGGGAGTTAAGTTCTGTAACAAGCTGCTCCAGCTTCGACTTTCTATTGATTTCTCTCTGGCGAGACCGATTGAGTTTTGAAATGTTTTTATTTATTTCAGATATTTTTTTAATTTTTTCTTGAACAGCTTCAGAGTCATATGTTTTTGAAGCTATCTCTGCAATATTGGGGTTTTCTCTAATTATAGAAATTTTCTTTCTAGTTTCTTTAAGCTGTAGTTTAAGGTCTTTAATTTCATCCTTAAGGCCTTTTATGCCATCAATATTTATTTGATCTACAGATAACCCGGCGTAGTCATAGACCATAGACTTAAAGTCAGCTTTGTTAAATTGCCCCTTGCTTATAAGTCCTGATGGATTTCTATTATCTTGACCAATGAAGAATAGTTCATAAAGTAAGCTCAAATCTACAAGAGTATATCTACCATCCTTTAAAATTTTAGGTATAGAAAAAACAAACTTATCTAAGAAGTATCTGGCTTCTCCGACAGAGTTAAAAATTTGCATTGCATCTTCAGTTTTAATAGCAATAGAGTTTCTTTTTCTTAAGAATTCAAACTTAACGCCATCGACCTCAATCTCTGAATAGAAATATTTGTCCTTATATATAAATGAGCTAGGGAAAATAGATTCATATCCTAATGAAAACATCAATCCTTGCATGACCAATGTTTTTCCTCTGTTGTTATCATCACTAAAGATAACATTTAGCCCGGGACTTAACCTTCCTTCAATAAAAGCCTCTTCTGAGTCACCAAAGGCAATCTTTTTAATCAGCATTGGTCAGCCCCGTTTTTATTAAAGAAATCATATATAGCAAGGTTTCCTTTGTTAGATATTGTGTCTTGACACTTATTGTTGACGACAAGCGCTCATAGATATCTGAAATATTATCGCTAGGTTCTTCTTTTAGCATTTTTATAAGTGCTTCTGTTATTTTCCAAAATTCCTTACATCCATTTTTATCAAAAAATGCTCTACTTAAATTTTCATTGCACTCTTGAAGCAAGTCCTTTCTTTCTTCTTCATCCTTATTAACTAAGATATCGAAGAAGCTCATAGGTATGCCAGGAAATGAAAAAACATCAATTCCTATGAACCTGCTAATTAATAGCGTGTTTATTTCTGCTTTTGTAATATGACGATTAAATTTAAGCACTTCGGAGGGGTGAGTAATATTCTCATTTTCTATATATGAATTTTTAAGGGATGCTTGTGCATTTCTAATTTCTATAAAGATTCGTTCATATATTTCTTCAGGTATAGATCTCTTATTTTTAAATCTTGAAATATTCTTAATATATGTACTAACTCTTTTATTATCCTCAACAAAACATACTTTAGATAAGAAATCTAAGAATAATGGCGGGGTATCTCCTGATTTGTCGCCATTTATTTTTTCTTTCAGCTTCCTCTCTATTCCCTTTCTCTGTTTGGAGTTAATATTTTCGTAGCTATAAACATTTAGTGAAGGATCTACTAGGTAGTCTCTATTTAACTTGGGAACAAACAATATATAGTCATAGAAACTAATGGAAGATATAAAATTATCGTAGAGAGTAGATAAGCTTTCTCCAATCTTTGAAGGGGGGAGACTACTATGATTTTTGCTTTGAACATCCCAAAGCTTACTAAATTCAGTGTCTGATCCAGTTACATCATTGAAGCAATCTACAGTGATTATTTCTATTTCATCACTATCACTTCTCATCCCCAATAAATACAACAACGATTTAGTTTCAAAATCTGAAGCTTTCTTGTTATTAATTTCCGTGTTTCTAAATGTATACAAACAAACTTCCTTAGATTTCCCTTAGACTTCAATACTTAACACGACTTGATTTAGTGCTATAACGCCCAAAGCTGCGGTGCGAAGCATCCGACAGCCTTTGCTTGTTATACCGTAGTGTATTCGAAGTCATAATAGTGCTGGCCATCTTCAATTCGTATAGCCATTTTTCCAGATAAACCTGCCAACTCTCCTGTACCCGTATCTGGAACGACCTCTAAAATCAACTGGTTTTTATGAACTGACATCGTTCCATAGTGCTGCAATACAAATGTACCTTTCTTGCCTGAAAGAGTCCCTGAGACTTGTTCAATAGCAACATAACCAGCCGAACCCTGATTAGGTGATTTTGCATTAAGCATTTCACCTTTACTTTCTGCTGATAATTCACCGAAGAATGTTTTGTCGATAGACATTCGCCCTAAACTAGCACCTTCCAAACCTTTTGCGTAGGCATCTAAAGGCTGAAGTTTAACGTCAAATATTCCTGAAATTTTCATTTATGTTTAATTTCCCAACTAAGGTATAACATTTTAATCGTGCGCGTGCTCATTTTTGCAGCTTGAATACAGCTAAAGAACAACAAAAAATTGCATTTAAAACAGCAACTTACAAACGCTTTACTATTAATCATGCCTGTAAAAATGCGCGTGCAAAATAATTAAAAAATAACGGGGTCTCGTTATTTCAGTTGTTGTTTTTGTAAGTGTATGAATCTAAAGCATTTTCGATTTATTAACTAGGTGAAATCGAGCCTTATTGTCAGATTTTTCGAGCGCAGCTCCCTTAAAAAGACCAAAAAGACAAAATAATCTGTTTATATTGCACTGTTTTTACTGCAACCAATATGGCCATTAGAAAACATCATTTTAAAATTAATGTACTTTTTTAAATACTAAATCAAGCAATTTAACGCTTTGCAGGTGTGTTTTCGCTCCCAAGGCAAGCTCGTACGATTCTTTACCACTATATTGGTGAATTGATTCACTCGCAGGTGCGAGTTCGTACAGTGTTATATATTTTATCGGTAGCGCATTTCGCTCGCGGGGCAAGCTCGTACAATTCTTTAGCACGATATTGATAAATTGATTCACTCGCGCACTCAATACACTCACTGCACTCATGGGACTCTCTGAGTGCGAGGTTGTCTTAATTTATGCCGCTATTTGGGGAGCGATTCACTCGCAGGTGCGAGTTCGTACAATTCTTTAGCACTATATTGATAAATTGATTCACTCGCGCACTCAATGTACTCGTGGAACACTCTGGGTGCGAGTTCGTATTAATTTATGGGGCTATTTGGAGAGCGATTCACTCGCGGGTGCGAGTTCGTACAGTTTTGTAGCGGTATATTGGTGAATTGATTCACTCGCGGGTGCGAGTTCGTACAGTGCTTTATATTATATCGACAGCGAGTTCGTACAGTGCTTAGCATGAGCAAACCACCACCCACAAAAAAGCCCGCGTGTGCGGGCCATTTTTTAGCAATTAAGCTTTTTTACACATCAAACCAAACGGGTTAATCATCACCCATGCGCGATGAAATAGCACCTTGCTGGTTTTTGTATTTTGCATTTTCACGCAAACGATATGGGCGCTGCGCTGGGCTGGATAATGTCTCGAACGATAACGCACAAATAATCATTTCAGGGCGAAGGGCTAACGGCATTTTGCCAAGGTTATAAAATTCTAATACCACCTGCCCTTTCCAGCCCGGGTCAATTCGCCCTGCGGTGACGTGCACCATTAAACCTAAACGGGCCAAAAAG
>Ga0209634_1003189_pt1 | contig 11150 bp, 7 predicted proteins | sample LinPmetageLP40_FD_184043 | JGI IMG/M metagenome (GOLD analysis project Ga0209634, IMG submission 184043) | Marine viral communities from the Pacific Ocean - LP-40 (SPAdes) (version 2) | ecosystem: Environmental > Aquatic > Marine > Oceanic | place: Pacific Ocean | collected 2010-08-26 | reverse complement strand
CTTGATTTAGCTGTAAGTAATAACTTCAAAGTGACTACAGGAGGAGATTTAACATTAACTCTTACAAATCCTGCTATTGGTCAATCTGGTAACATATTGTTTATTAATGCAAGTGACCATACAATATCAGCACACGCATCTATATTGATTAATGCAGATGTATTAACTGCCATATCAGCAAGTGGTAGTTATCATCTAACATATTATGCAACAGCGACTAGTGGTAATGATACCATACTAGTGTCAGCTTCAGCCATACTAACATAGGGAACAAGTATGAGTTTAATAGCAAATGGTGCAGGAGAAAGTGCAAAGAGCTTTTACAATGGTGTTGCTACAACATCACTAAGGTTTGACTATGATAGCTCACATTACTTATATAGAACACCGGGAACAGCAGGTAGTAGACGGAAATGGACATTTAGTTTTTGGGTTAAAAGGGCAGATTTTAATTCTAATAACCAAGTTGTTATTAATGCTGCAACTAGTGAAGGTGATGGTAGTGGTAGTGATGGAAATACTCTTTCTCTATTATACTTTAAGTATGTAACAAATGTAGGTTGGTATGATTTTTTAAATTTTTATACTAATACAAATGGTGGCTCAGATTATTCAGAGGAATTAAAACGTTCTTTTAGAGATACAACAAATTGGTATCACATTGTTGTAGCAGTTGATACAACACAATCAACAGCAGGGAATAGATTAAAATATTATGTAAATGGGGAACTGCAAACAAGTGTTTCTCAGTATTATGCACAGATACCTCAAAACTATGATACTTATTTTAATATGGCACACCAACATTGGATTGGTAGAAGTCTAAATAATAATTCTATATATTTTAATGGCTACATGGCAGAAATTAACTTTGTTGATGGAACACAATATGCAGCATCAGATTTTGGAGAATTTAAAAATGGTGTATGGATAGCAAAAAACCCAAGTGTAACTTATGGTACAAATGGTTATAGGCTACAGTTTAAACAGACTGGAACTGGCACAGCATCATCATCAACAATAGGTGCTGATACAAGTGGTAATAATAATCATTGGACATCTGGTAATTTATCTGCCCATGACGTTATGCTTGATAGTCCTGAAAATAACTTTGCTACGTTAACTCGTCTTTCTTTCCCTTTAGCTGCTAAATCTATGTCTGAAGGAAAGTTAAGAGCCAACGGAACTGACCACCAAATGTACACTGCTGACCGAGCCTTTCCTGCTTCAGGGAAATGGTATTGGGAAGTAAACAACTTAACTAGTGATGGAAGTAATTATTATGCACAGTATATGGGTGTACTAAGTTCAGATATATTTCATGCTGAACAAGATGTTAGCACTTATGATGGTGGTAACTATGTTGGTACTTATATTAGAGCATTAGCAGGAGTATCTTGGATTGCAGGTAATGATAACTACTATAGTAACTTTACAGCAACATCAACATCAAATGGTGCAAATCATGGTGGATGGGGTAACGAAGCTAACTCAACAGGTATATTATCTCTTGCTTTAGACGTTGATGCTGGAACATTAAAATATTATTGGAACAATTCATTAGTTAGAACTGACAGTACATTAACAGCAAATATTGAGTATTTTGCTCATGCCAATCTTACAGCTTCTGGAGGTAATTTTTGGAACTATGCGTATTGGAACTTTGGACAAGATTCTAGTTTTGCTGGAACTAAAACAGCACAAGGTAATACAGATGCTAATGGAAATGGAGACTTCTACTATTCAGTTCCATCAGGACATCTAGCACTATGTTCAGCTAACCTGCCTGAACCAACCATAGGTTCTAATTCAGATACAATCGCTACTGACCATTTTGAAACTATTTTATATTCTGCAAGTTCTGGTTCAGCAGGTGCAGGTTCAAGTACAGCACAAGATATTGGAGGTTTAGATTTTAAACCTGATTGGGTGTGGATTAAAGGCAGAAGTTATGCTGACCATCATGCTCTTTTTGATTCATCAAGGGGTGTAGGTAAATATCTTTTATCAAGTGCTACTAATGCAGAAGCAACACAAGCAGATACACTTGATGAGTTTAGGTCTGATGGCTTTGGTCTTGGTGCAGATAGCACAGCATTAGTCAATTATCAAAATAATACTTATGTTTCTTGGAACTGGAAAGCAAATGGTGGCACAACCACAACAAATGATGCAAGTTCAACTAGTGTTGGTACAGTAGATAGTGTATTTCAAGCAAATACCACAGCAGGATTTAGCATCATTACATATACTGGAACTAATGCAAATATGAGTATAGCACATGGTTTAGGCAAAGTACCCAAATGGATTTTGTTTAAGAAAAGAAATGCTGCTCAACATTGGGTATCTTATCATGCTAGTGTTGGAAATGATAGAGAAATGAATTTAAGTACTACTGATGCACAAACCAACACAAATTCGGTATATTTTAATAATACAAGTCCATCAACTAGTGTAATTACAATAGGCACAGATGTTTATAAAAATGCCAATGGGGATACTTACGTTGCCTATGCTTTTGCTGAAGTAGAAGGCTTCTCAAAGTTTGGCAGTTATATTGGAAATGGTAATGCAGATGGTACGTTTGTCTATACTGGATTTAGACCTGCTTTTATACTTACAAAATTATCTACTCATGTAAGTAGTTGGTCTATTGTAGATACTACAAGAGACCCATTTAATATAGTAAATCAATATTTACTAGCCGAAAGTACTGGTGCTGAAGGTGATTTTGATACCCTTGATATTTTATCAAATGGGTTTAAGGCAAGAACCACAAATGCTGAACGTAATGGTGTTGGAAGAACAGTAATATACATGGCATTTGCTGAAGCACCATTTAAGTATGCAAACGCAAGATAGGAGAAGATAAGATGGTTTGGAAATATGATGGCAGACAAATAAGAGTAGGTCGTGTCTGGACAGATAATGATGGCACTATGCACTCTGGTAGATGGGCAAATTGGGATGCTGATAAAAAAGAAGCAATGGGTGTTACATGGGAAGATGACCCTAAATCATATGACAATGAATATTATTGGGGTTGGAACTCTGATGAAAGTGCTTTGCTACCTAAACCACTAGCAGACTTACAAGCAAACAAAGTTGCTTCAGCTAAGAGTGCTTCAGCTAGTATGCTTTCACAAACAGATTGGTACATAACACGCAAAGCAGAGACAGATGTAGCAATACCAAGTGGAATAACTGCCTACAGAACAGCAGTCAGAGCAAACTATACAGCACTCAAAACAGCAATTAACAATGCTTCTGATATAGATGAGTTAAAGGCTTGTTATACATCAACAGAAGGTGCATCACAGACAGCTAAAGAAATAGATGCAACATCATCTAGTGTTGTTAGTACATCTGATAATACAATAACAAGTAATGGACATGGGTTTGTGAATGATGAGCAAGTTTATTATGCTGTAGGACAAAATTCTGATAGTGAAGATACAGCAGTTATAGGTGGCTTAGTAAAAAATACATCATACTTTGTTATAGAGACTGCAACCAACACATTTAAGTTATCAGAAAGTCATAGTAATTGTGGAGATGCAGTGGCTGTATCACTAACAGGATTATCAAGTGATGGCACAGCACAAACGTTTACATCACAGGGTAAGCCAAGTGCAGGGCAGACATTTCCTGACAGTCGTATGCCTAAGTATGGAGTATGATAATTGAAAATGAGTATGCAACCTGAACTAAAAGTACAACTAGAATTAGATGCACACGAAAAAGAATGTGCAATCCGTTATCAAGCAGTCAATGATAAACTAGAAGCACTAGACAAAAGAATGTGGCGAATAGAAGCTATGTCTATGGTGGGAACTTTAGGTGTGGTAGCTTTGGTTGTCGCAATAGTAATGAAGTAAGGATTAGAGTATGGCAGAAACACCCGTTACAAATGCAGTTACAGAATTAGAAAAAAGAGCAGGGTTAACAACTGTTCCTACTGGAAGTGAAATAGAAACTACCCCACAAGAAGTTCAAACTAATGAGTTACTACAAAGTCCTGCTCAACTAGGTCAAATTTCTATGGAAACAAGCCAAGTTCCAACAACAGGGTTAGAAGTAACTGTTCCCCAAACTAAATCTGCTCAAAAATACACAGCACAGACTATTGCAGGAACTCCTGAAGCAGTTTCGGCACAGGGTAAAGTATCATCAGAAGCAGTAATAGGAGACGTAGTTGGAACAGTAAGTGAACAATCTGTAGTTCAAGCGGCTCAAGGGCAAGTATCAGAACAATCTACAGTTCAATATCAACTAGGCGAGTTATTTAAATCTTTTGAAGAAGGTAAATCTCCTCCTGCTTGGGCGGCTCCTGCTATGAGATCAGTAGGTGCTGTTATGCAATCAAGAGGACTTGGTGCATCTAGCATGGCTTCTGCAGCCATAACTCAAGCCATAGTTGAAGCAGGCATACCAATTGCAAAAGCAGATGCTGATCGATATGCCCAAATGGATTTGGCTAACTTAAACAACCAACAACAAGCAGTTATGCAAAACGCAGTTACATTTGCATCAATGGACAAAGCTAATCTAGATGCCCGTATGCAGGTGGCAGTAAACAATGCTAAATCTTTTCTAACTTTAGATTTACAAAATTTAACAAACGATCAAAAGATGCAAGAGATTGACTATGCAGGAAGATTGCAAACTATGACAAGCAACGCTGCAACACAAAATGTAGCCGCACAATTCAATGCACAATCACAAAATCAAATAGATGAGTTCTTTGCACAACTTGGATCGCAGATAGAATCAACAAATAAAAACAGAATTGCAGCTCAAAATCAATTTAACGTAAATGAGTCTAATGCAACTAGTGAGTTTATATCAAGTCAAAATAATCAACGTGAGCAGTTTAACGTAGGTATGGCTACCCAGATAGATCAATCAAATGCAGTGTGGCGTAGAGAAATAAACACAGCAAACACAGCCAATCAAAATTCAGTAAACCAACAAAACGCACAAAATTTATTGGGCGTTAATCAATCTGCCCTAAATGCTTTGTGGCAAAAATATAGAGATGAAGCAGGGTGGGCATTTACAATAGGGCAAAGTGCAGAACAAAGATACCACGAAATAGGATTACTTGGTATGGAAACATCTGCAAATGCTGACTCTTACAAAAAACAATCGGCAACAACTCAACAAACAGAATTAGGTAAAGCTATTCTGAATGGGTTATTTAACGTAAAGTGGTGATTTTATGATAGAAGGAATTTACAATTTTTTTACAAGTTACATCTCTGAACCTATATCTCAAGCCTATCAAGGTAGTGTAGTTCAGTCGGCAGTTAATACTGCAAGTAGTGTGCTTGACTATGAGTTATATAGTAAAGATATGTCAGGCCCTATGTCTTACATGAGACCTACTCAAGATTCTGTGACTGTAGGTGGAGTCTTGAAAGGGTTTGCAGGTGGCTTTTTAAACATAGGACAAGGCAAGGGAGGAAGTGGAATATACGGAGACCCCTATCAAGCTCCTGCTGTTAAGAGAATAAATGCTCCCGGAAGTAAGGCAGGAAAAATATATAAAGCAACACCTGTAGATTTAACAAACAACTTTGGATTTACTGATAGTGTAAAAGCAAACTTATACAAAGCAAGTATATCAGATGTTCCTGCGATAAAAGATTTAGTTGCTTCAATTACAAAAAATGCAAATAGAAGGGCAGGCGTTAGAACTAGATTAGATTCTTCGCAACTAACAAACGTTGCTACAAAAACATCTATGCCCTATTCTAAAAAACCTAAATATTATGGATAAACTATGGCTATACCAGTACAACAAGGCAATTTACCTGTAGATCAACGCTTCAATAGACCCCCTGCAGGTTGGACATTAACTGAACCAAAAGGTAAATGGGGATGGGAGAAGCCACCAAAGAACGCTGTTCCTGCACAGGCTGTTGATCAAGTCATAGCTAAGATAGAACAGTCTGAAGCTACCTACGAACAGTTTGCAAAGCTTATGTTTGCAGGGGTTACCATAGAAGAGATTGTAGATACAATTGCAATAGGTGGCTTTATGCAAGGAGAGTTTACTCCTGATGTTGCAGAGATAATTAAAGCACCTCTTGCTATCTACCTTTTAGGTATGGCCGCAGAGAATGACATACCTGTAAAGATGTTTAACACAGCAAGTGGCAATCCAATTGAAGAATCTGGAATGGATAACATGCAGTTAGAAAGTTTAATGAAAGAGAATAACCCTTCATTGTATGAATACATAGAACAACAGGCAGAACAAGAAGGTATGGTTGAAGAAGAACCTGAAGAAGGTGGATTTTTAGCTGTAGAACCTGCGACTAGAGAAGAGGATATATAGAGAATGGGAATTTTATCTGCAATACTTTCAGGGGGAGCCGCCCTTAACGTTCTTGGGGGTATGGCACAAGGTTACAATCAAAAGGTAACAACTGATAGGAAAGAAACCTATGAAAGTTCAAGAGACGATAAAAAAATTGAAGCAGAAAAAAGTCTGTTAAATACAAGGCTTGAGTCGGAAGCAACATCTTCAATGAATATTGCAAAAGAAAAAGCAAAAATAAAAAAAGAACAAGCAATAGAAGTACAAAAATTAAAAAATATAAAATCTAGACAGGACTTTGAAAATAAACCTTCTTTGTTTACTTTTGATATATCAAATATAGCAGGTCTTAAGAACACTAAACTAGCTCAAAAATATGAAGTAGGTAAAGATATAGGTACTTCTTTAAAAAGTTTACCTATAGACCAAAAAAATACTAAAATATTAGATGAATACATAGCTAAATTTCCCAGAGATGTATTAAAAGAACTTAGAGAGGAAACTGCTATAACAGGTAAGGGTGCTGATCCTGCAGTAACCTCAAAATTTAATTCCTTAGAAAGTAATATTATACAAGCGTACCAAAATACAATGGGTGAAAGAGATATAGGTTTTACTCCTGAAGGAGGATCAAAAGGTAAATTTACTCTTATGCCACCTTTGTTAATGCAAAAAATGGCTAACAACCATCCTTACCTATTTGATAAATATTATGGCACTATATTAAAAGCCGATTTAAATGCTCTTAAAAAAACAAAGGGCATTACAGTAGACCCAGCTACTGTAAACAACAAAACTAAATCTGTAAGCACTACAATCTACGATGATGATGCTAAAGGAAATAGCTACTATAATTCATCTGATCCCAATGACAATGAGATACAAATTAGAAATTCGCAGATACAATCTTTAAACGCAGGAAATCATAAAAATATGCAACTTGCAGAAAAAAAATATTATTTTGATGATTTAGCTAAGAGTGTAGGGGAAAAAGATGGAGGATTTTTAGTTAAAACAGCTTTAGAAATAAGATCAAAACTAACAGATTATAAAATGGCACTTCAAAAACCTACTCCCAAAACAATAGACTCTTTAAGTAACTACTTTAAAAATAGTCCTTTCCGAAATAAATTTATAAAAAATCCACAATTAGCTTTGTATGCTATAAAAATAGCTTTACCTAATGACATAGATGATAGTTTAATATTTCAAGATCAAAAATTCAAAGGGGTATTTGACGGACAACTTTTTGAAAACACTAGTGAAGGCAGATTGTTACTTGAACAAAACAGAAAAGAAGCTAGGGGTGCAGATTTAAAAGCGGCAGGATTTCCAAAGCCTGAGCAAATTGGCTACAAAAGGGAAGGTCTTAGCAGGCTAAAGAGAGTTGGACAAACACTGCAAGATTTAATTAAAAAAGGTGTTGATAATACTCCTGCTTTTGTAGGAGCTACTGGAGATGCTTTAAGGTTTTTCACTGGTGCGTTTTCCCAATTTAACGATGCTATATCTTTATCTAGAGATATATTTGATCCAGATGCCTTTAAAAGAATGACAAACCTAGCAAATACTATTCAAGAAAAAGCTAAAGAAATTGAAAGAATAAAAGCTACTGATGGAAAAGTAAAAGCGGCATTATTGATTGATTACTACGCTGAAGTTTTAACATTTACAATGGCATCAAACATACAAAGTGGAACAGACGGGTCTGTAGATACTAGAACAATATCAGATGCTGACGTTAAAAGAATTGGTAATGCACTTAAAATGAAGGTGGCTGCTGCTATAAGAGGAGACTCAACAGTCTTAGATGATATATTAATTGAAACAGATCAAAAACTTTTTATGTTAGATAATTTATCTTCCCCTGATAGAAGAAATCAAAGTGCGGCCATGATATACAACAGAGCATTTGCAGAAAACGTTTCAATGTTTGACTCTAGAAATTTAGCACAGTATGATGAAACACCTACTAATGAACAGTTAGGAATTGATGTATCAAAAGCTACTTTTGGAAAAGATGGTAAAAGTCTAATATCAAATAAAAACAACCTTACCTCCGAACCAAATCAATTTGAAAGGAACAATCCTAATAAACTTAACCCTAAAGCAAACAATGTAGCTAAGAGCAAAGGTTCTATATCCGTAGATAATCTGTTAAGTGGAGGAACTAAGTAGATGGCAGTTGAAGATAATGTAAACGAAATCAAAGCACAAGTAGGACCTACAAGAGGGTTTCCTCTTGCTAAAGATTTTCAAGATAAAATGAAACAAACTCCTAGAATTGAGGATATGCAATTTATAAGTCAAATAGATGACTATCGTAAGTCTCCTATGTTCTCAGGTCTGTTTAATGATTCTAATTTTAGAAACGCAATACTTGGTGCAGAGTACTTAGAATATAATAAAAATCGCCTTGACTATCTTAAACAAGGCTCTAATGAAGGTCAAGTATCAGAAGAAGCTTTGTATAATCTGGCTGATCAAGGTGTACTAAAAGACCCTTTATTATCTACAAATGATCAAGATGCACTTTTAACTAGAGATAATCTAAAACAAAACGTAATTGATAGGATGCCTTTCATACAAAAAGAAATATATGGAACTGGTCCGAACTCTTTGCCATCAACGGAAAGTGAAGACTTTGAAATTAACAAAAGATTAAAATACATACTAAACAATCCTATAAAATTAGCAGGGGAAGATAACTATGCGTTTACTGTATTAGATGGTAAAGGTGCAAAATACCAAATTCCTACATTCCAAGAAACAACAGAACTTTTAAGAGAAGATGACACAAGAGAAGGTGGAGTGGATATAACCCCTGCCGCAGCTTATCAAGGTGGCATGGATATGTCTATGCGTTCACCTAAAGAAGAAATGGCAAGAAACTTTAAATTACTACAGAATTTAGGTTTAGATGAAATAAAGATAGCTGAGTTTATGTATGCTGAACGTAATGGTATGATGGAACAATTCAGGTTAAAGTATGGCGTTGGAGATTTTTTAACATTAGTTCCGTTTGCATTAAGAGGTATAGGTGAGTCTGTTAATGATGGTTTAAATGAAATGACTAATACATTTAAAGATGACCTTAAAACAACTCCCTTAGGTAAATTTGTTGCTCCAAAAATAGATACAGCAGAAAATACTTTTGGTACAACTAAATTTGCTGCTAATTTAATATCTGAAAAAACAGATGGAGTTTTAACTGTGGATGGAGCTACTGCGTTATTAGCTTACAGTCCAAACTTTAAAGAGACAATTCAGAAAGAAGGACTAATAGGTGCAGCAACTTACATAATGACAGGTGGAGTAGGCTTAACTATGGGTGCTATAAAGAATGGTGCTTTTAGGAATTATGTAAAGAAAACATTTAATGGTGATACGTTTGAAAATGCACTAAAAAATGCTAACAAAAAAGGTTTGACTGATGCTGATATATTTGAACAGTATTGGCAAGAAGGTAACTACGGGTTTTTAAATAACTTTCGTAAGAACATGACTCTGTTTACTATGAAAATGGATCAAGAAGCAAGAGGTATAGTAGACCCCAAGCAACGTGCTAGAGTAGGATACCTCAATCAAAAACTTGATAATGCAAATAAAAAGTACAAATACTTAACTGGTGAGTTTAAAGACAAGAGGATAACACAGACTGCTTTAGATACTCAATCCAACGTAATAAGAAAGTTAGAAAGAAATATAGAAACTGAAAATTTAAAAGCTTTAGTACCTGAATCATTCAGAAGTTTAGCTAAAGATGAATTTGGGGTTACATTAGGTATTGCATCTATAAATCACTACTATCAGATGAATAGTGTAGACCCTGAGAATATGCAACCTAATTTCTTTTTAAGTTTATTGGGAGGTATTGGAGGAGTTTATACTACTGAGTTAGGACTTAGAGGTACAAACAACCTTATAAATGGAATTAAAGACCACTTTAACTATAATTTTAGAGGGGGGGATTTACCTAAGTTCAAAGGTAAAGCAAAAGAAGTTTACAAATGGTTATCTCTTGCAGACCCTAGAATACAAGAAGACGTGGTATCGTCTATAGATTCACACAAAGCAATATCAGATAAATTAACAAGTATAACTGTAAACGGGAAACCTGTTATAGCCAATCCTAAATCTTTTGATCAAACTGTATACAAATTAGTTGCTTTAAATGTACTTAGAAGTCAAGGTGATCAAGTTATAGATTCAATTAAACACAGTGACCTAAGAGACTTTAGTGGTCCGTTTCAAACTATGCTATTAAATCAGAAAGACAAAGTAAGATTATATAATGAAATGTCTACAGCTATAACAGACTTAAGAAAAGCAAGGCTTCATCCTGAAATGGAAGCTGATCAGGCTATGCAAGACACTATAAATAACTACATTGCGATGTATGATGATTATGGTAAACATTTAAAAATGCACGAAACTCAAGTTAATAAGTTTGCTACAAAGATTGAAGATAATTTAACAGCAATGATTGATGGGTTAAAAGCAAATCCTGCCGAGTTTAATCCTACAGTTGTTAAGAACTACCAAAAGAAACTAGAAGTCTTAAGTAATTACCACATAGAAAATGCTTTGATGGAGGGTTTTGAACCAGACGAAGCTGTTAAGATAGCAAATCAAAAACTTGATAAATTTACTAAGCAAATAGAAACAAATCTTAATGACGTAGATAGTATAACAAGTAACGTTCCTATAACTAATGATGCTCTGTGGCAAAGTTCTAGTAAAATAAGAAATGATATTAAACTAAATGCAGATGCTAAATTTAAACACCTTAAATTGACATATGGAAAACAAGGAGGTAATCCTG
>Ga0209634_1003188_pt1 | contig 11152 bp, 8 predicted proteins | sample LinPmetageLP40_FD_184043 | JGI IMG/M metagenome (GOLD analysis project Ga0209634, IMG submission 184043) | Marine viral communities from the Pacific Ocean - LP-40 (SPAdes) (version 2) | ecosystem: Environmental > Aquatic > Marine > Oceanic | place: Pacific Ocean | collected 2010-08-26 | reverse complement strand
GAATGGGTTTTTTATGTTTGATGGTACGGTTAAATCATTACCTTGTTCTGTTGAGGATTATGTATATGATCAAATAGATACAACAAAAGGTCAACAAATTTGTGCAGGTATTAATAATTTATTTACAGAGGTTACTTGGTATTACCCTTCGACTAATTCAGAATATAATGATCAATATGTGGTATTTAACTACGGTGAAGCAATGAAAGGTGGAGTCTGGTATATAGGAACGGAAGCTAGAACTACTTGGATTGATGCTACTATTTATCCAAAACCTATTGCAACAAAATTTAATAGTTCTAATACAGGAACTTTTCCTACAGTAATAGGTGAAGATGGCTTAGGTCAAACAACTTTATTTGAGCATGAAGTAGGTACAGATCAAATTAATCCAGATGGGTCAACAACTACAGTTACTTCTTTTGTTAAATCATATGATTTTGACCTACAATCTAAACAAAAAGGACCTGACGGTAAAGCTTCAGGACCAGCAATATCAGGAGAAACATTCTTAGCAGTAAGAAGATTTGTACCTGATTTTAAAAATTTACAAGGGGATGCTAAAATAACATTAGGTGTTAAAAGATATCCTCAACAATCAGAGACTACAACAGCTTTAAGTCCCTTTACAATTAACTCAACTACTGATAAAAAGGACACTAGAGCAAGAGGCCGTTTCGTCAACATCAAAATAGAAAATGATGGTGCAGGGGAAAGTTGGCGTTTTGGAACATTCAGAATTGACGTACAACCCGACGGGAGAAGATAATGGCAAAAACTTTATATGAACTAGCAATGGAGTATTTAAATCAGGGAATGCCTGATATAACTCAAACACCAAGAGTCACTCCTCCGGAAATTAATCCACCAGGTTTATTTCCTCAACCTCCGGTAAACCCTATAACAAAAATATTACCTATACAAGGTGGTGGTGGTGGTGGAAATAATGTTTATAATTCTGATCCTAATTCTACAAGAACAAAAAGTAATTATAGTCCTTATAGTTATAGACAAGCTGAAGCAAAAAGTGGTGTAGGTATACCTTCAGGTATACTATCAGATTCATCTTTTTTATATCCTCCACAAACTAAAGTAGGAAATATGATTAATAATAGTTTTATAGGTAAAGGATTAGATTACTTAGGTTCTAAAATTCCTGTTAACAGAAGAGCTATTTTAGAAAATGAATTGTTAGGTTCAGGAATGCAATTAAATGATATCGGACAATTTGTATCTGATGGTGGTGATATAAATAAAGCAGATGGATCAAATATTATGGCGGGATATAATGCTGCCAAAGTAACTCAAGAAACTTTTGATAAAAGAAGAGCTACAATTGAAAAAAATATGAAAGACCCTAAACAAAAAGCCGCAAAGTTAGCTGCTCTTGATGCAGCAGAAAAAAGTTTCTTTGGTGCAAAAACTAAAGCAGATATGGTTTTTGATGATAAATCTTTAGCTAAAGATCCAACGTATAAATCTCTTGCTAATAAAATAGCAATAGAGAATGCTATTAATTTAGAAAAAGAAGATGATGAAAATATAGATATCTTTGATCCAAACAATAAAATAAAAAATACTAGTGTATTTACAAAAACTCCTACTGATGTATTCTACGATGATTTCCCAGATACAATTACAGACACAGATAATAATGACTTTGATGGTATTACTTCAATAACAGATCCAACTATTACTTCTGACGTAGTAGATGAATTTAACGTACCAAGTGATCAAGTAATAAATGCTGGAGGAACAGCACCTGGAGGCGGTTATACAACTGATTATTATGGTGGTAATCCAGTAATAGACGCAGGAGGAACAGCACCTGGTGGTGGTTATACAACTGATTATTATGGTGGTAATCCAGTAATAGATGCAGGTGGAACAGCACCTGGTGGTGGTTATTCAAGTGATTATTATGGTGGTGGAAATAATTCAGTAATAGACGCAGGTGGAACAGCACCTGGTGGTGGTTATTCAAGTGATTATTATGGTGGTAGTGATGGATATGATTTCAGTGATTTTGATGATGGTGATACTAGTAAAGCTGATCCTACTGGAACAGGTAATTTTTCTGATACTATAACAGGCAATGATACAAGCCCTGGAGCAACAGGTGGAGAAGGTGGCGCTGGTACTGGAGGTAGCACTAAAATAGTTTGTACTATGATGAACGAGTCTTATGGTTTTGGATCTTTTAGAAATAAAATTTGGATGAAGTTTCACAAAGACCTTGCTCCGGAATATCAAAAAGGTTATCACAAAATATTCTTACCATTAATTAAAATAGCTAAAAGAAATAAAATTGTTAAGAAGGTATTAGAACATATTGCAATACATAGTACTATAGACATGAGACAGGCAACAAGAGGCAAGACTCATTTATTAGGCAGAGTATATAGAAAAATATTATTACCACTTTGTTATTTTGTAGGAAAAAATGGCTAAAATAGTAGTGAGAGTACCAGAACCTAAAGAGGAATATGATATCTCTAACCAGAAACAAATTAATAGAGCAATAGCTTTAGTTGTAGAACAATTAAATTCTACATTTTTAAACGAACAAAAACAAGAACAAGAAAGGTTTACGTGGTTTAATGGCTAATATATATTTAAATGCTAAAAAAGATTTAACAACTAATGCAGTTACGACTGTATATACTGTTCCATCAAACTCTAGAGCAATATTAAAATCTATGTATGTATCAGAAGATACTGGAAATGCAGATACAATTACAGTAAAATTATTTGCTGGAGATCCAGCAAGTGCTGATTCTTTTAGTCTATACAATGTAAAAGCTGTTGGCGCTAACGCAACCGAACAATTAATAACAGAACCCATTATAATGATGGAAAACGAAGTACTACAAGTTACAGCAGCTACTGCAAATAGGTTGCATGTTACGTTGTCTGTACTAGAAATAAACAGGAATTAAATATGTCATTTATAGAAACAGAAGCATCCGTAAGATACGAAACAGTTAATGGTAAAAAGACTATGATTATTACACCTAAATGTGAAGTTACCTTAACCAATATAAAAACAGGTCAAGAATATATGTCAGATGCAGAATCAGAGGCTGATGTAAATAACTCTGAAACAGACACTAAGCCAGAACATATACGCAGAGATGTAAATATTACTGTAGAAGAAATTAACTTAGGAGCCGGTTCTGAGTTGTAAAATAACTCATTTTCCTGTACAATAAATTATGCCAATTTCAAGAATGCAAAATCCAAGACAACTTTACGGACTAGGGAGTATAGTTAAATCCATAGGTAAAGGTGTTAAAAGTATTATAAAATCACCTATAGGTAAAGCAGCCATATTAGGTTTCGGTGCTAATGCTCTTATGGGCGGCGGTGGACTAGGATCTATCTTGGGTAAAATGGGTTTTCAATCAGGACCTTTAAATTCAAGTGGTTCTGGATTAATGGGTTTATTTGGTAAAGCTAAAAATTTTATAGGTAATAATAAACTTCTTTCAGCAGGTGCTGCAATAGGTCTTGGAGGAGCTTTCGGAGGTATGGAAGACGAACAAGTAAATGATTTAAAAAGAAACCCTGAGGCATTGAAACAATATTTAAGGCAGTATTATTCAAATTTAAATAAGAACGCTGCTACACAAGAAGAAGTAGACAATTTTGTAAATACTAATACATCTGAATACGCAATGGGTGGTAGAGTAAAATATGCAGACGGTAGTGATCCTCTTACAAAATTTGAAATACATAGATTAGGAAATATGGGTTATGATGTAGCCGGTAAAGGTGTAGAACCTTTTGGTGGGTTAAGTGTATTAAGAGATATTTTAAGAGTAAATAGAGCTAATGGTGGTAGAATAGGTTATGCAGATGGTAGTGATCCTGTAATTTTACCTAAAGCTAAACCAAGAGAAAGCGATGGTAAAAGAGTATTAGATCTTTTAGCTAAAAATAAAAAAGCTTCTCAAAACACTTTAGGATCAAAAACTTTATTTAATCTAGTAGGACAAAATGCAGCTAAAGCATATAAAGCAGGAGACATTAGTAAGTCTCAATATGATAGTATGATGAAGCCTTTCTTTGGTGAGCCTAGTGAGAGATTAAGTAAAAAAATATCTGAAGAACGAAAAGAATTAAGAGCCAATGGTGGTAGAATAGGTTTTAATGAAGGTAGTTTAGATCCAAAAATACGTGAGATAGTAATAGATCTTATGGATAACGAGGGTTTTGAATTTGGTAAAGCGGTTGAAGAAGCTTATAAAAGAGTTGAAAAAACTAAACCTGGAAAAGCTAACGGTGGTAGAATAGGTTTTTCTAATGGTACTTTAGGTGGAGACACTAAATATAATTCAATGGTAACTAAAATGTATATTGAAGCTGGTGGTCAAGAAGGTACAGGAATGGATATAGTATCTTTTGCTGATCAATATTTTCCTAAAAAAGCTAATGGTGGTAGAATAGGTTATGCTTACGGGTCAGATGAGATCGTGGATCAAGCCTCAGGGATCATGGGCCTTCCTCAAAGAACTAATAGCGAAGGTATAAAAGAGCTAGATTTAAGAGATAGTGGTGGATTTATTCCTCCAGTTGGTGTAAAAGAAAAGGCAGATGACGTTCCAGCAATGTTATCTAATAACGAATTTGTAATGACTGCTGATGCTGTTAGAGGTATGGGTGGTGGTGATGTAAATAGAGGTGCACAACGTCTATATGATCAAATGAAAATGCTTGAAAAAGGAGGCAGAGTATAATGGCCGTAAATGAAACAAGAGTATTACCCGCAGAATATATTGAAGCTGGTGGTAAAAGTTATTTAAATGATTTAACTACAGCAGTAGGTGATTATAAAGCAGCAGACCTCTCAAAGGTTTATGGTTCACAATTTGTAGCTGGACAAGATCCACTTCAACAAGAAGCTGTTAAACAAGCTACTCAAGGTATAGGTTCATACCAACCTTTTTTAAATGCAGCGCAAGCAGCAACGGGACCTCAAGGTTATCAACCTTATATGTCTCCGTATCAACAAGAAGTAATTGATCAAACTTTACAAGGTTATGATATTCAAGCACAAAAAGGTATAGGTTCAATTTCACAAAACGCTTATAACGCTGGAGCATTTGGTGGAGCAAGACAAGGTGTAAGAGAAGCAGAATACCAATCGCAATCAGATTTAAATAGAGCAGCACTACAAGCACAATTATTAGGTCAAGGATTTAATCAAGCTCAAAATTTAGCTCAGAATCAATTTAATCAACAGACTTCTTTAGCTAGTCAAGTTCCTAATTTACAAGGTCAACAAATTGCTGGTCTACAAACTTTAGGTTCAGGTCTACAAACACAAAGACAAGCAGAGTTAAGTGCACAACAGCAGTTAGCTACACAAAATTTAAATCAAGGTTTAACAGCAGCTCAACAATACGGTGCAGGTGTTACAGGATTGATTGCAGGATACCCTGGAAAAACAGTTCAAGAAGTAACTCCTAATGCAAGTCCTATGGCTAATTTATTAGGTACAGGTACTACGCTAGCTGGAATATACAGAGCATTCAACCCTACAAAAACATAATATGAGTAAAGTATTTAAAAGACCTATGTTCAGAAAAGGCGGGAACGTTGGAACAGGCATCATGACTGGTATCGTAGATAGATCTATGCATGCTGAAGATCCTTTCGTGGGAGGTATGAATCAAATTGATACTTATGCTCAAGATGGTTTTCCACAGCAAGAAGAAAAAAATGTAGTACTTCCAAATTCTAGTCAAACATCTAATAATGTTGAAGATGCATTTAATTCTGAGTCTTTTAAAAGTACAGCTAGTGCAGGGACTCCTACTTCAGTAGAAGATTATATTTCACAAATAAAAGCAGGAGCTGGTGAGTATGGAGGAATGGATCCTTTAACTTCTTATTTATTAACAGCTGGACCTCAAATAGCTAAAGCAACATCTTTTGGTGATGCTATATCAAAATTAGAAGGACCTAATAAAATGTTAATAGAATCTCAAGGTAAAAAAGCAGCTTATGATAGAGATTTAAGATTAGCTGCAACTAAAATGGGTATAGCTGATAAAAATAAATTTGAAGACAGACAATTTCAATTAGATACACAAGCTGATAACAGACGTTTTGATAGATTAATTAAAACTGATGATAGAGAATGGAAATCTATGTTGATAAAAGATGAGAGAGAATATTTAAATTCTACTAAACTAGACGATAGAGAATGGAAAAAATATTTAATTGGTGACGCAAGAGACTATGAAAAAAAATTACTAATAGATAGAAGAGATTATGAAAAATTAACTAGAGATGAGAAACGAGTATATGATGAAAAGCTTTTAGGTGAAGCTAGATCATACCAAGATATGAAGGACTCAGAGAAAAGAGAATATGAAAAAGGATTAATTGCAGATGGTAGAATTTTTGAATTAGAAAAAATTACACGTGGAGAAGAATTTGCAAAAGAAATGTTTGACAAAGAGACAGATCAAAAAAAATTAAAAACTGGAGATTTTTATGCCACTCAAGAATATGGAAATGATCAAGTAAGAGGACAATATAGAGCCGATTATGAAAATAATAGATTACAAGTTAAACTACTTGAATTATTTGGAGATGATTACAAAGGTTTAAAAGGTGCTGATAGCCATGGTACTATTCAAGCGATATTAAAAAACCCTAAAAAGAAACATATAGGTAAAGTTTATTATGATGTATCTGACGGAAAAACTAAAAGAATTAGAAAAAATACAGAGGCTGATGGTGGAGGTTACGGAGTTGAGATTATAGATCTTAATAATTATAAACCTGAAGAAGTACCTGAAAATAAAGGAAATGAATTTGACACCGAAAACCCGTCATATATGTATCCACCTAAAGACTTTAATCCAAAACCTGTTGATCCTTTTGATCCAAACGCAGCATAGGAGAATAAATGGCATTTGTACCATTAAACTCAGCAGAACAAGATAATGAAACTTCTTGGTACACTGCAGCAGCAGCAGGTATTGTATCTGGTATTATAAAAATACCTGAAGGAGTAGTATCTCTTGGAGCAGAATTAATTGATTTAGGTGCTGGAACAAATACAGCAGCAGGTGTTGAACAATTTTTCGATAAATTAAATCCCTTTGAAGAAGTAGCTGAAGAAAGAGGTATAGGTAAACTTACAGAAGCTATAATGCAAATAGGTGTACCAGGAACCATTGGTGTTAAAGTAGCTAATACACTTGCAAGGAAGATGACAGCTAAAGCATTAAGAGCAAAACGTGGAGCTGAAGGATTGGGAAAAGCGGGTCAGGCAGGTTATGCTCAATTAAATACTCCTCAGTTTAAACAAGCTTTAAATAAAGTTGGTGAGTTAAATAAAAAATTAAAAATTCCAAGATATGCAGCAGGTGTTTTTGGTGGCGCAGCAGGTGAAGTGTTGGTTGCTGATGTTGAAGGTATTGGTACTTTTGGAGATATGTTTGATGGAGGACCTACTAAATTAGATAGAGAAGAAGGTGTTGGTAGAGGTGAAGCTGGGAGAAAAATATTAAACAGATTAAAATTTGGTTCTGAATCTTTGTTGGTAACTCCTTTTGTTTATGGTGCAGGTAGAGGACTTAAAGAATTAGCTAATAGAGGTAAAGACGCAGCTTATAGTAAGTCTGCAATTATTAGAGCTTTAGATAAATACGTTAGGGCTCCTTTTGTACCTGAAGGAAATTTAGGTAAAGAAATATTTGATTCTGAAAATATGAAAGAAGCTTTAAAAGCTACAGATATAGGAAGAGCAAAACAAATAGTAGACAACCTTACTAGAGAAGTAGATGCTATATTTCCAGATATTAAAGTTGCATTTGATGCAGGTTTAAAAGAAGAAAAAACAAAATTTATGAGTAAGTTAGATGACATTCTTTTTGAAGGAGAACTTGGACAAGTTATAGATCGTAAAAAAATAGATGATCTTTTAGAAACAATGAAAAAAGGTAATGTTAAAGAAGATTCAAGACAAGCTATAATTGGTGGTTTAAATAATGCTAGGACTGAATTTGTAGAGTTAATGGGTATGTTGGATAAATCTCTTGTTGGTAAAGTTACACCTAAAGGTAAAACACTTTCTAAAGGTCAAACAGAATTAAAAGGTCTTTTATCTAAAAGAGTTAATAATTGGGTAGGGGGATCATATAAAATGTTTGAAGAACCTAAAGGATTATTTAAATTTATGAAAAGATATAAACCCACACAAGAAGCTAGTGATAATGCAGTTAGATTTTTTAGAGAACAGATAGCTAAAGAAAATGGTGATAAAACATTTGACATAGCTAGTAATAAATACACTTATGAAGCAGAAGAAATAGTTGATAAATTTATTAAAGAAGGTGCAAAAAGAAAAAAACCAGCACCTTTAGCTTTAAAAGAATTTGTCAATAAAACTATGGAAGGTAAGTCTGGGGCTGAATTTATAAAACAAGCTATGGAAGTGGGTAATATCCCTCCAAAAGCCATTAGAGAATTAATGGGAGAAATTAAAGATCCTAGATATTCTATATATAATGCTATGACTAGTTTATCTTCTGTTACAAGAACAGCAGCATATCTTAAAGATGTTTCTGCTAAAAATGATGCTGTACAATTAGGAGGACAAAGAGGATTTTTTTGGAACACTAAAAAAGCAGGAGAAAGTGCTGTAGATTTTAAAAATACAGGAATTGAATTAGTAGCTATAGACGATATTATAAAACAAATGCCTGGAGCAGGTAAAATTACTAATCCACTTGCGGGTAAATATACTACTAAAGAAATTGCAGAAGCAATTGGAAATGCTAATGGTATTGATACTTGGCTTCAAGGTTTTGTTAGAGGAGAAGGTAAAGAAGGAGCGGAAGCTGCAGCTAGTTGGTTTTATAGAAATTTATTATTATTTCCAAAAGGTATTTCACAAATGTCTAAAACAATATTTTCTGCACCTACACACATACGTAATTTTTTAAGTGCTTTTGGTTTTGCAGGAGCTAACGGTAATTTATTTGAACCTGAATTTTATACTAAAGCATTTGGTGAAGGTGTAGATGTTGCAGGTTTAGCTAAACTTGGACCTACTGCTCCAAAAATGCAAACAGTTTATAGAGAATTACAGGAATTTGGTTTGGTAAATCAACAAATTCAAGTAGGAGATATGAAAGGTATGTTTGAACAAATTCAAACTCTTGGAATATCACCTAATGTAGATGGCGTGTTAGGGGCAATGATGAAAAAATTAAAAAAAGTAGGTCAGTTTGCTCAAGGAAAATATATTCAAGAAGATGATACTATTAAAGTAGCAAGTTACATAACTGAAATGGGTAAATTAAAAAGAGGGTATGCTAAGGCCGGAATGCAAGTACCTCAAGATATATTAAAATTTGTTCCTGAAGAACAATTGCTTAAAAAATATGATGATTTAATGGAAGCTGGTTATAATAAAACATACAAGGAATTTAAACAAACAGAATCTTTAAAACGAATGGCTGTAGAGATTGTTAAAAATACTGTTCCCAATTATGCTTATGTTGGATCAGCTGTTAAAACAGCAAGGTTATTACCTATAGGTAATTTTATGTCTTTCCCATCTGAAATGATAAGAACTACAACTAACATTGCAGAATTAGGAATAAATCAATTAAAACATTCAGGTAAAACTAAAGGAAGTAACATTCTCCCAATGGTATTTGATATAAAAGCTAATGCTTTTGTTAAAAATGATAATCCTTTTTATGGAGATGGAATGAAAAGATTATTGGGTTTAGCTACATTTACTACAGCCGCACCTATTGCAATAACTGAAGGGGCCAAAGCTTTATATGATGTAACTCAAGATGAATTAGATGCTTTAAGAAGATTTGTACCCGACTGGTCAAAAAATTCTACTTTAATTCCAGTTAGAGATGATGAAGGAGAATTAAGATATATAGATTTTAGTGGTAGTAATGCTTACGATGTTGTTGCTAAACCTTTAAGAACAGTAATAAATAATATTCAAGATGGTAAAATGACAGATCAAGGTTTATTAGAATCGTTTGTGACTGGTGTTAATGAAGCAGGTGCTCAATTATTAAATCCATTTATATCTGAATCTATTTGGATAGAAGCGGCTAATGATTTAGTTATAAGAGGTGGAAGAACAGATGATGGTAGACTTTTATACACAGATCAAACTTCAGCAGGAGATAAAGCAGCAATTAGATTTCAACATTTAGGTAAAGCACTTCTTCCAAGTATTAATCCTTACAGAAGACTATTTCAAGCAGCTACAGACACTCCTACTAAATCAGGACAAGAGTTAGATATAGGTTCTGAGTTAGCAGGATTTATGGGTATGAGACCTATCAAAGTTGATCCTTTAAGAACAATGAATTTTAAAATTGCTAATTATCAATCCGGTATTAGGAATGCTAGAAAAGAATTTACAGGAGGTTTTTTTGGATTATTGAAAGGTGGTCCTGTTGAAGAAGAAGATGTAATTAAAAGATTTATTGCTTCTAATAAAGCAAGATTTGGAGTTCAACAAGAAATGTTTAGAGATTTAAAAGCTGCCGAAGAATTAGGGGTAGAGAGGTATGATTTAAATAATTCATTCAAAGAGAGACAATTAAGTGATGAAGCTTTTTCTTCTTTAATGAATTCAAGGTTTACTCCATATTTTCCTTCTGATGATATTGCAGATAAATTTAAAGAAATTGCAAACAATTTAGATATTGAAAATCCTTTTTTAGCAGCAAGAGGAGATTTAAATTCTATTAGAGCTCAACTTAGAGAATTAGGTTTTGATCAAAAATTTAGAAATGATTTTGCAGTAGGAGGGCATGTTGAATCTACTGCTTTTACAGAATCTATAACAGGTATTGTTCCAGTTTTAAAAAGATTAGATTATGCTATGAGTAATATGAATTTAGAAGAAAGTTTTGACGAACAAGTTGATCTTTCAGATTTTATAGATACTTCAGAAAAATTACAGACACCACCTTTACCACAGACCCCAATGCCTAACCAAAATGTTATACAGGCAAGTATCAAGGCTCAAGCAACGGAACCTTTGAATGAGGGATTAACCAACACAGAAAACGCATTATTATCTCAAGAAGAAAAAATGATTAGATTAAGACAAAGAGGTTTAGCATAATGGATTATTTGGGAGGTT
>Ga0209634_1003184_pt1 | contig 11161 bp, 2 predicted proteins | sample LinPmetageLP40_FD_184043 | JGI IMG/M metagenome (GOLD analysis project Ga0209634, IMG submission 184043) | Marine viral communities from the Pacific Ocean - LP-40 (SPAdes) (version 2) | ecosystem: Environmental > Aquatic > Marine > Oceanic | place: Pacific Ocean | collected 2010-08-26 | reverse complement strand
TATCACAAGATTTTGGAAATTTTGGTTTTAGCCAACAAACTGGATATTTTAACCCAAACCGATTTCAAGGTTTAACATTAAATTAAGAATAATATGGCAGTAAATCAAGCGTTAATACAAGCATCAAAAGGTACGGGTGAGCAATTCATAGACTATGGAGCTGTTCTACAACCTGCGGTAAAAGGTATGATGAGAGACTTAGAAATAGCTGATAATAAAATGGCTAGCTTTGTAAACTCTTTACCACCTGGTGCAAATATAGAAAAACTACCAGAAGGCATGAGACCTGAAGTAGAAAGATATTTAAGAGATTCAAAAAATGAATACGCAGAAGCTGCTAAAGTAGCTTCTAAACTAAGCCCATCAGATGCTGGTTACAGAGAAGCTGTTGATAAAATGAACAGTATAAAAACTGGTTTTGTTAATTTAAATAAAAACCTAGAGGCTCATTTAGCTAATAGAGTTGAGTTTATTCAAGACAAAGATGATTTGTCAGGTTCTTTACTTGATAATGACAATATATTTTTAACCAGTGTGTATGCTGGTGATTATGAGGGTTTTAAAGTTACTGGTGGTGAATTAGAGTTTTTAGACAAATCAACAAATAAATACAAAAGAAATTCAGAGTTTCCACAGTACTCCTTAACAGATGCTGTAGGTGCTAACAAAATAACTGACTTGCGTTTTAATGCACGTCAAACGGCTTTGAAATACGGTGATATTGATGTCGCAGGTTATCAATCAGGTGTTAGTAATTTGTTTAAAGGACTAGGAGCCCAAGGTGTTATTGACATGGCTTTTGATGGCCTTGACAATGCTGCGGGTAATTTTGTTGATACTGAAATTAGAAACTTTAAAGAGTTTAAAAACTTATCAGATGATCAGTGGGTAGTTGAAAGAGAAAAGTTAAAAACAAAAGAAGGTTTTTCTAACTATTTTATTCCTTTCCAACAACACGTGAGTAGATTAGTTAATGCTGGCGCTATAGAAGGTAAAGCTGCTTATGACAAAAGAATAAACTTAGATGACACACCTTCTTCTACAACTAGTGGTACTTTATCAGAAAGAAGAGAGCAAAATAATTTAAAAAGCTTTACAAGTCAAGTAGAAGATCTTAAAGGTGGTGCTGATGGTAAAAGAAGAATAGATCTTGGTGATGAAGGCGTGTTGTTTATAAATAAAAATGACGAAGACTATACTTTAACAAGAGAGTATTACGAAGGTGATGCAAAACAATCAACTACTACAGACGTAACAATAGATCAAGCTTTTAGAGCTATGTCTAAATCAGGTTTGTTAGCTAAAGATGAGTTAAGCAGTGTTTATTCGTTGTTTAAAAACACTGAGGATCGTGTTGATAAAGGCGGTGTTTTTGCTGCAGACATTATGGATAAAGATGATTCAGATGTTAAAAGTGATATTTTAGCAAAATACAGTGGAATTAAAGTTAACAAAAATATTAGCGGTATTAACGATGCTGGCGTTGAAGTAATTGAGGTTGTTGCTGACAACGGGGCAAGACAGGTTGTTTATTTACAAGGCGAAAACAGTACAGAAAAAGAAAAAGAACTTAAAAAGCTAAACAATTTTTTAGAAAAAAACGCTGAGAAAAAAGTTAACAAAGACTACGAAGATAAATAAATTATATGAATGAACTTTATGAATACGAAGGTACAACATATAGCGTTGGTCCTAGTAAACTAGAAGATTTTTTAAGTAAACATGAAGGCGCTACAAAAGTAGACAGTGCAGAGAAGACTAGTGACTCTCCGGTATCAGCATTCAAGTTTGATAAAAACTTACTTTCATTAGAGGACGAAGACGTTGTTGCTAAGTTAAAAGCTAATCTTGGAGAGTCTTTTGATATTAGTGAAGCTAATTATGCGCCAGGTGGTTTTTCAGGTGTTGTTATAAAGACTTTAGATGGTAAAAAATCTACAAGAATAGAGACAAACATAGATACTGGTTTTGGTGGGCTTGGCGGTGCTAATATAGAAAGAGCCGTTACTAAATACGAAGAACAAGGTTTGTCATCTTTAACATCTCAAGAAAGAAAATTACTAGGCATATACCAGCAAAAACAAAAAGACACAGATAAAGCTATAAACGATTTAAATAATTTTTTAAACGAAAATAGAGATGATAAAGTTACATCTGCTGTTAGAAAACAAAATCAAGAAATTAAAATAGCTACTGACAAGCTTAACAATATTATAAATCCTGATATTGAAGCTATAGAAAAAGAGTTTTCTATTGAAAAAAACCCTGACATGTTTAAGAAGGTTACTAAAAAAATGAAAGTTGGTGGTTATGCGTCGCCTACCACAGGTATATCAACGTCAGGATCTTACAAAGAAGTTACAACACAGCCTTACAAAGAAGAGTTAGAACAAGCTGCAGAACTTGTTTACGGAAAAGACTGGGCTAAAAGAGGTATGAATATAGATACTGAAAAAGTTGAGGCTGCAGCAAGAGAAATAGTTGTAGAGAATAAAAGATTAGCTATAAAAGAACAAAAGCAAGCTGAAATTTTAGAAAATATGGAGGGTAATTGGTTTGGTGTTGGTAGAGAACTACCAGCTACACTTGCTTATTTTGAAGGAAAAGAAGATGTTTTAAAGCAAATGCTTAATACAGGTACTGAAAGACAAGCTGTAGATCTTATTGCTAAAAAAGAAGTTTATGAACAGCAACTAAATGAGTTTAAAAGCAATAAAGAGGTTGACGAGTTTATGGCTTTAAAAAATAAAATTGAAAACCCTGACTACGAGTTTGAGTTTCAAGAAGGTGAAGAGCTAGTTACACTTACAAATGGTAAAACAATGCCAAAAGCTATTTTTGACAACTTACAAGCAAGAAGAGCAAAGCTAAAGCCTAAGTTTGATAGCTTATTTAATCTTCAAAACGAATTAATTGACAATAGGTACAATCTACAAGATACACCTATGACTTTAGACATGTTAAGAAGGGATTACAATGACACTGAAAAACTTGGTGCAACTATAGCTATAGGTTTTGGTAGTCTTTTTAATAATATAAATGGTTTAACAGAAAACATCCAAAAACACAAAAACTGGTCTAGAAATAAAGAAGCATTACAAGCGTATACTGACAAATACTCAAGACCAATTGCTTTTGATGATGCATTTAGCAGTGGTACAAATTTTGGTAAGTTTGTTTTACAAGAAGTAGGTAATCAAATACCTATATTTGCATCTTTAGCTGTTCCTTATGTTGGTTGGGGTACTTTACTAGCTAGTACAGCTGGTGAGCAATATGGAGATATGACAGCTGAGCAAATAGCTGGTTTAAAAGACTACAGTGTATGGGAAAAAGTATACACTAGTGCTGGGTATGCGGTGCCTGAATTAGTTTTTGAATTATTAACTACAGTTCCGCTATTAAGAGGAGCTGGTGCTGCAATGAAAGGTCTTTATGGTAATAGTTTTAGAGAACTGGTTCAAGTTGGTGGTAAACAGTTTGTTAAAGAAAACGCGCCTGCTTTTGTAAGAGGAGCTACGTTAGAGTCACTAGGTGAAGGTGCAACAACTGTAACTCAAAACTTAGTAACCGGTAGACCTTGGCATGAAAATGTTGATCACTCTATGTTTAGTGGTTTAATGTTTGGTACAACTTTAGCTGGTTTACCTTTAGTTTCTGGAGCTATAAAAAGTCAACTTGGTGACTATAAATCTAGTGAAGATTTTAGAAATAATTTAAAAGAAACAAACAAGTTACAACAGGATAATAAAAACTTAGATACTAAAATAAGCTTGTTAGAAAAATCAGGAAAACCAGAAGACGTTAGTAGAATAGAGCAAGCAGAAAAAGACAAAGTTAGAAATAAAGAAAAAATTGATGAATTATCACAAACTAACGAAAAAATATTAAAAGAGCAAAACGAAAGTATTATAGGTAAGTGGACTGGTTGGGGACAAATAAACAAAAACGGTATGAGCGCTGGCGTTATGAAAGGTTATTTAAAAATAACTACCCAGCAAGAACAACTAAGAATAGAAGCGGAAAGAATATCTAACGATAAAACTTTTGGAGAGCAAGAAAGAGCTAAAAGACTAAGAGATCTGTATAACAATGGTATGACAGATTCTAATGGAAATAAAATATACGGATTTGGAACTCTTCAAAATATTAGAGATGCTTTTAGAGATCAAAAAAACAGTGAGTTTAATCTATGGACTGGTGATAAAAACAACAAAGCAGATTACGACAAATTACTACAAGAAGCAGATAAATATTTAAACAATTTAAACAATTCTAAAACTCCTAGTTGGGTAAGAAGTTTGAAAACAGGTCAAAACGATAGGGAAGATGTTGCTAGAATAATTTGGAATACACAGCAGATAAATAAAAATATTAAAAACGGTGACAAAACTAAGTTAGGTAGAAGTTTAGTAAAATTTGAAACAGTTGATGAGGCAGTTGCTGCAATGGAAAAAGATCCAGATAACTTTTCAACAGATTTAATAAAAGCTGTCAAAGACGGTGCTCATGGTTTTGATGGTATAAAAAATCAGTCGTATGTAATTGTTGAGAATATGGCTAAAGACGATCGTCTTGAAACAAAAACTCACGAATTATCACATAGGTTTTTAACAAACGCTGTTAAAGGTGATCCACAAGCTTTTAAAGAAATATCTGAAACTATACTTGATTGGGCAAAAGAAAACGATACTAAACTATATAATAGGCTTGCTACAAACGTAGATAGTGCTCCAGATGAAATATTAGCTGTATTTTTAGAAGAAGCAGCTGCTGAAAGAGTAGATTTAACTAAAAAAGGTATTGCAGGTGTTATTGGTTACATGACTGGCAACGTAATGAAAGATGGTTATGGTGTTGATATGGATTTTGCTGGTGAGTCTGATGTTATAAAAATGCTTATAGGTCTTGGTAAAAAATTAAAAGCTGGTAAGTTAACACTAAAAGATCAAGCTGCTTTTATAAAAAGCATGCGACTTGACAAAGCAGAGAGACAAGGTAAAGCTCTATCTGACCTTGAAAAACTTTTTGGTATTTTACCTAACGGCGCTGTTAAAATGTCTCAAAACGCAGAAGGCTCACAGACAACAGTTAAATCAGATTTATTCAAAGAAACTAATGATGCTTTAATTGATGCTTTAGAGCTTTATGGTATAGAAGATCCACAAAGGTTATTAAGCGAAGATATTGAGGTTAGAGCTGAACTAGCTAAAGAGTGGGAAGCTCTTGGTGACAGTAGGTTATGGCTAGGTACTTTAATAGGTGAAAAATGGAGAAGATTTGTAGAGGTAAACTATTTATCTAAAAGAGACAAGGCTGCTAACTATGAACTTTACAAAGATCAAATACTAGATGTTACAACAACAGGTATTGAATCTGGGGATAATGGTATACCATTTTTAGTTAGATCTTGGAAACCAGCTGAGGAAGGTGGTAGAACTTTAACTTCACATATTTTTGGCGAAATAGAAACTAGACTAATGGCCACAAACGGTATTATTGATCGTAAGTTTCCAGCTTTTGATAAATTTACTTCTTCGCTAGACATGTCTCAAGATGATGGTGGTGTAGATATAGAAGGTGACTTAGGTATTGAAGCTGTTTTAGCAGCTGAAGAAGCTAAAAGAAAAAGAAAAGAAAACCTAGAAGAAGATAGGTATAGAAAACTAATAGGTATTGATGATAAACTAGCTAAAGAAATAAAAAACGAAATAAAAGAAGTTTTGTTATCTGGAGACCTAGGCTTAATTGATAGTTTTGATTGGACTCAACGTTTTTCTAAATCTGCGCAGAAAAAACTTTTTACGCTTATAAAAAAGCAAATGAAAGATTACGACGCTTTTTTAAACAAAACAAGATTACCGTTCATTAAGCACGCTCACACCTCTGACCTAGTACAGATGGAAAAAATGGAAGGCAAAAAAATACTTGCTAAACTAAAATCCGAAAACTCTAACCCAAACAAAATAAAATTAGGCTTTTTAGAAGGCTTAATACAACCGTTTGAAGTTAAAAGCATGACGTCTGGCCCAAATATATACGATAAGCTAACACCAAGAAATCAAGAGTTTATAGACTTTATGAGAGTTAGAGGTAGAAAAGATGCTTACGTAAGAAACAATATAAACATAATGGCTATGGATGCTGTGTTTGATGTGTTATTAAATCAAACAGTAGAAGTAAATGGAAAGCAAGTTAGAGTTTTAGATGAATTTATAAAACAACAACAAGAGTTAGGTTTACCAAGCGTTAGCAACGTTTTATCTATTGTAAAAGAGAGAATAAACAGAGATCAAGATGTTAAGTTTAGTAAAACAGTTAGAGACTTCAATCCTACTCAAATGGCTATATTTTATGATAGTTTATCCATGCTTGGTGACAAAATAGATTTAATAAACGTAGGAGACGAAGATGCTATGAGAACTTTAATTGATGAAGTATATAGCGGTTTTCTTGCTGACGGTAAGGCTATGTTTACTAAAACTCAACTTAAAAACTTAACAAAAGATTTGTTTAAGTTAGTTAAACAGTATGCTGTTATAGATAAAAATCACACTAATTTAAAAACAAAACCTAAGGAAACTTTAAACAAGTACTTATACAACGAGGTTGATGCTGGTGTATTGCAAAAAACGTTGAAAGATGTTTTAGGTATAGACGAAAATATTGCTACAGCTTTTGACAATACAACTAGAATTAAAAACCAAAGAGCAGCAATACTTGATCTTGGTAAAAATTTTATAGAAACGTATGGTAGAGAGCAAGCTCTAATGATGATGATACACGCTGGTGGTATGTATAGCACGAGTACACAAATAGGTAGAGGTAACCATATAGTAAAAGATGGTAAAGTTTTAAAGATAACAGAAGATCAAATAACCAAACTTGATAAAAACGGCAAAAGAAAAACTAAGTTTAGCAGTCAAAGATACCAATCATTTACAGGTAAAAAAGATTGGAACACCAATATACTTAAAAAACTATTTCCAGAACTACAATTAACAGATGCTGGTAATTTAACTAAACTACAAACTCTTAATGGCGTGAAAGATAAGGTAGACACTAGTTTGCTGTCAGAGTCTTCAGACAAAGGTATGCAAGACAAAGATTTTGCAGCTAGAGAAGCTCAAGCTAAACTTTCAGAAATAATTGTTAGAGATTTAGCACAATACTATAAAGATAAAATATCTGATGGTAAATTGGATAAAGTAGATTTTGGTATGCTAATGATGAGTATGGCGAGTAACATGCAATCACCGTTAAAAAGAGCTGCTAACTTAAAGTACATATACAAAGACAAGGCTGGTAAAAAATATAAAGGTAAATTAAGGTATGAGCACATGATACCTACCAACTTTATGGTGCTATCTATAACAGATGCTTATATGAGTAAAAACTCTGATATAGATCTAGACGCGCTTTTTAAAGAGTATACAGTTGCTATTATACCAGTAGCAATGGACAATATTTTTGAAGAGATGGGTATGGTTTATACTATGCCTTTTGGTTACGATGGTAAACAAACTTCTAGAGTTAGATACTACAACATGAAAACTTTTGGCCACCCTGATTTGTACGCTATAGAAAGTATCGATCCTAAAGATAAAGGTAAGGTTTATGGTAAAGATGCTGCTAATATTAAGCTTAGTAAAAACATTAATGAAATAAACATTTCGCAAAAAATTATAGTTGAAGGAAGAAAAACAAATAAAAAACCTAAAGGTATAACTGTTTTAGACTTTGATGACACGTTGGCTACTAGTAAGTCTTTAATTAAATACACTCAACCAGATGGCACAAAAGGCACGCTCACGCCTGAGCAGTACGCTAGCACATATCAAGACTTGCAAGACCTTGGTTATGAATTTGATTTTTCAGAGTTTAACAAAGTTGTTGATGGCAAGATAGCTCCATTGTTTCAAAAAGCACTAAAACTACAAAACAAGTTTGGAAACAACGATATGTTTGTATTAACTGCTAGACCGGCAGAGTCTGCTCCAGCTATATTTGCATTTTTAAAAGCTAATGGTTTAAACATACCTTTAAAAAATATCACTGGTTTAGCAAACTCTACATCAGAAGCCAAAGCACTATGGATAGCTGAAAAAGTTGGTGAGGGTTATAATGACTTTTACTTTGCTGATGATGCTTTGCAAAACGTGCAAGCTGTTAAAAACATGTTGGATCAATTTGATGTTAAATCAAAAGTTCAACAAGCTAAAGTTAAGTTTAGCGACACAATGAACGATGATTTTAACGATATAATAGAAGAAATAACGGGTATTGACTCAAAGAAAAGATTTGATTTTATAAAAGCTAGGAAACGTGGTGCTGGTAAAGGTAAGTTTAGAGTTTTTATACCACCATCACACGAGGATTTTGTAGGTTTGCTTTATAACTTTATGGGTAAAGGTAGAAAAGGTGATGCACATAGAGAGTTTTTAGAACAAGCTTTAGTTAGACCACTTAATAGAGCTAACAAAGAGTATGACACGGCTAGACAATCTATAGCAACTGATTATAAAAACTTAAACAAGCAAATGCCTGATGTTAAGAAAAAGCTTATAAAGAAAACACCAGACGGTGATTTTACGTATCAAGACGCTATAAGAATTTACTTGTGGGACAAGCATGGTTATGATATACCTGGGTTAAGTCCTGTTGATCAAAAAAACTTAGTTGAACTTGTTAAATCTAACGAAGATTTACAAGCTTATGCCGAAACTATAAATGTTATATCAAAACAAGAAAAATACGTTAACCCTACAGAGGGTTGGGATTCTGGAGATATTCGTATGGATTTAGATGATGCGACAGGTAGAGTTGGTAGAGAACAATTTTTTGCTGAGTTTATTGCAAACGCTGATATAATATTTTCAACACAAAACTTAAACAAAATAGAAGCTGGTTACGGTAAAGGCGTTAGAGAAGCTTTAGAAGACATGCTTTATAGAATTAAAACTGGTAGAAATAGACCTAGTGGACAAAACAAACTTGTTAATGGTTTAATGAATTATTTAAATGGGTCTGTAGGTTCTGTAATGTTTTTAAATATAAGATCTGCGTTATTACAGCAAATGTCATTAGTAAATTATATAAACTTTGCTGACAACAATGTGTATGCTGCTGCCAAAGCTTTTGCTAATCAAAAACAATATTGGGCCGACTGGGCAATGATATTTAACTCTGACATGCTTAAGCAAAGAAGGGGTGGTATTATGACTGATGTAAACGGCGCTGAGCTCGCGGCTGAAATGCGCAAGTCTAAAAACCCGCATAGATTTTTAATATCTAAACTTTTACAACTAGGTTTTTTACCTACACAAATTGGTGACAATATTGCCATTGCAACAGGTGGTGCTACTTTTTACAGAAACAGAGTTAACACATATTTAAAAGATGGTTTGAGTAAAAAAGAAGCTGAGGCAAAAGCTTTTACAGATTTTCAAGACATAACTCAATCAACGCAGCAGTCAGCAAGACCAGACATGGTATCACAACAGCAAGCCTCTGTAATTGGTAAGGTTATATTAAACTTTCAAAACGTTACATCTCAGTTTAATAGATTAGGTAAAAAAGCTTTTCAAGACATATACAATAGAAGAATTACACCGCCTAACGGTACACAAATGCAAAGTGATATATCTAATGCTGCTAGAATAACGTATTACTTTGCCGTGCAAAACGCTATATTTTATACGTTACAAACAGCTTTGTTTGCCATGATGTTTAATGATGATGAAGAAGATAATAACAATCTGTTTTTAAAGAAACAAGAAAGATTAGTAAACGGTAGTATTGACTCTATATTAAGGGGTAGTGGTGTGGCTGGTGCTGCTTTATCTACTATTAAAAACGTTGCTATTGCATTTGCTAGACAAAGAGATGTTAGATATAATCCAGACGAAAGTGCTGTTATAGTAGAAGCACTAAACTTCTCTCCTGTATTAGGTATTAAAGCTAGAAAAGTAGTTAATGCAGAAAAAACTTTAAATTACAATAAAAAGTTAATGAAGCACATGGAAACTTTTGATATTGACAATCCTCACTGGGCTGCTTATACAAACTATATAGAGGGTTTTACTAATATACCATTAAACAGGTTATATCAAAAAACTCAAAATGTTAGACAAGGACTTAACAACGAGCATGAGGCTTGGGAAAGAACTTTAATGATTTTAGGTTGGAGTCAATACAACTTAAATATTAAAAACTCTAAGATAGAAGCACTTAAATTAAAAACAAAATCAAAACGAAAAGGATCAAGAAAATGGTTATAATATGAAAAAATTACTAACAATAATATGTGTAGCATTGGTTGCTTGTGCAGCACCAAAAGAGTGTTGTTCACAAAACTTTAAAAAGTATTTTAAATTCGCTACGTTTTATGCCGCTGCTAATGGTGGTAATTCTATATCAGATGTTGAGGTATTTTCTGTTACTGACGGCTTGAATACTGTGACGTTAAAAACTCCATACGACTACAACTTAGCTTTAGGTATACGTAAAATAGCTAGATTTGGTTATGAAAACAAAGCACAAACATTTTATGATGGTACTGAAGACTCATGGTCTGATGGCGCTAACATAGGTAAAGTATCTGGTTTAGAATTTTTATTTGAAGTAGATTACAAAAGACAACAAGGAGTAGACTACTTAGACCAACATCATTTTGTGAGGTATGTAGACAACAAGTATATAATCAAAGGTGAGTATCTTGAAGATGGTTTTACAGATATAAAATACTTTGAAACATCGGAAAGATATAGATATAAAGTTAATGACAAATTATCGTTTAACGCTGGGGCAGTACAGAGACTATCCGAACCTTATGGGTACGATCCTTTAGCCGAGTGGATCTTAGACAACGGTAATATACATTACACTTACCTAGCACTACAAGAAGGCTACAATGTCAACGTAGCTGCTAGTGAGTATTTCTCTCCTGATGGAGAGCTTGTTGCTACAAGTAAAGAGGTTTGGGAAGAAGTTATAATACCTAACATGCTATCAGACTATACTAACAAGAAGAGGAGTGAGTTAGACAATACTATATTACATTCTGTAGTTTTTGGCTGTGATTATTACAAGTATACTAAAACCTTCTGGACACATATTTGGGCTAACGTTATGCCATATCATTTAGACGGGGGTAACGATT
>Ga0209634_1003182_pt1 | contig 11165 bp, 5 predicted proteins | sample LinPmetageLP40_FD_184043 | JGI IMG/M metagenome (GOLD analysis project Ga0209634, IMG submission 184043) | Marine viral communities from the Pacific Ocean - LP-40 (SPAdes) (version 2) | ecosystem: Environmental > Aquatic > Marine > Oceanic | place: Pacific Ocean | collected 2010-08-26 | reverse complement strand
CAGATGATCCGACCTTGAGAGTGCCACCGCGAACCGGTGCCTCGTGGGCGGCGGCTTTGGCATTGTTGGCAAGCATGGAATTCGCGACAGCGGCGGTTACACCCAGGGCCGCAGCCCGGCCAACGAATTCCCGGCGGGTCATCGTGCCTTTGGCAACTTGACCGGTCATATATTCCAGTTGATCATTCATGTATTGTTCTCCCTGATTTGGTGATTTTTACACGGGTTTTTTTATTGATTGATGACACAACGTTAAGCATTTCCCCGAGTGTCGCAAGAGTTAATAGCGTGGTGTATGTGACGGTTTTGTTACATAAAGTGCCGCTCAATGCTATCCGCTACGTCGCGTTCATAGATCAAGATATCGTTCTCATACGCTTCCACGCGCGCGGTAAGATGAAATAACGTCGCGTCTGACCACATTTTCGAATGGGTTTCGGTGCGCAGCCGAATGTCGTCCCGCTCCAGCTCTTCGGTCCAGTGACACACGCCTGTCGCCGATAGCGGATCGTCTGGTTTGATCGACCAACGTTCCCGGGCAATTGACCCTGCTATCAGCCCATGGTCGCAATCGCGAACCTTGCCGAAATCATCCTCGATGATCAATGAAACCTCGCCGGTGACCATATCGGTTTCCTGACGCCGCACATGATTTTCGGCGCGCAGGGTTTCCGTAGCCCAGGCAGGGGCGGTGACCGGCGGGGGGAAGACATATTCGTCGCCCCCCGTGGTCGGACGGTGCGGCAACACCAACTGGCCCGACGCCAGCCTCAGGCTCGATATTTCGGGCGATGGCCAGATCAGTGGCCAATAAGCGTTGGATACAGACACCCGCAGCCGGTGACCGGCGGGCACGCGATAGGCGATGTGGTCAAGGTCGAAACTTACTGTAAATACATCGCCGCAGGGGACCGTAGCCGGGGTTTCCGGGCTATCGCGGTGACACAGATTAAGCACGCCATAGGTGATCCGAGCGCTGGCTCCGTCCGGGTGCACATGATTCAGGCGCACTGCGATTTGGCCCTGCGGTCTGTCGCTGGTAAGATCAAGAGAGATACGCGGTGCACCCACGATATCGAAATCAGCCGCCAGAGGCGCGGTGTCAAACGTCGTCGATAACGCGTCGTCATGGCGCTGGTCGCCGGGCATTTCCGGCCCCAGCCATATCGCACAGTATTCGCCGGCGTCTGCGCCGCAGTGAGCCGGCGACTGAATGACGCTGCTTAACGTTCCGGTGTCATCAGTTAACCCGTTATCTGTCAGGTGCAGCACTTTCTCGGCCAGATGCGATGTAGCACCGTCCGTTTCTGCAATCCAACGGCCCGGGCGCTGCGACACCCAAGCGGCCGGGCGCATGCCGTCCATCAAGTAAACCCGATAGTCGGGGTCTGCTTCCACGCCGGTGTCGATCCCTTTGAGCCATTGGTCCCACCAGCGCAGCGCTTCTTGCAAGAACCCGATACGGGGCTCGGGGATCGCGAAATGTGGATATTTATGTACCCAAGGCCCAACAATACCCTTGGCACCGGGCAAGGCTTCGACCAGTTGAGGCACGGCGTTTTTATATGCATCACCCCAGCCGCCGATCGCCAGAACCTTGGCTTTGATTGCCGAATAATCCTCGATCACCGACCCCTGCTTCCAATAGGTATCGCGGGTCTGATGGCGCAGCCACAGTGAAGGGAGAAAGGGCTCCGCCTTCAGCCGTTCGAGCCACATCTCGCGCCAGTCGGGGCGCAGGGCAGGATCCGGAGCGCGGCTGGAATATGCCCACATGGTCGCGCCCCAGCCAAGGTTTTCGTTCAGCAGGCACCCGCCTTTATAGTGGATGTCATCGGCAAACCGATCAACGGTGGAACACAGGGTGATTACCGCCTTTAGGGGTTCGGGATCGTGCGCAGCCACTTGCAACCCGTTGAAGCCGCCCCAGCTGATCCCCATCATCCCGACACTGCCGCTGCACCAAGGCTGTGACGCGAGCCAGTTTATCACTTCGATGCAATCGGCCTGTTCGCGGGGGGTATATTCATCCTCCATGATGCCGTGGCTGTCACCGTTACCCCGCATGTCGACGCGGACGCAGGCATAGCCGCGTTCGGCGAACCACGGGTGTGTAAGCGCGTCGCGCGCCGTGGTCCCGTCGCGTTTGCGATAGGGAAGATATTCCAAAATCGCGGGTACCGGTTCTGCATCGGCATTTTGTGGACGCCAAATTCTTGCCGACAGGCGGCACCCGTCGGACAGGGTGATGCCCACGTCAGGGTCTTCGACCAACGGTAGTGGAAGGTTCGAGGTGTTTTCCATACATGTAGCCTTGCCAGCCCCGGCCGGGTTGTCAACTGGACACCTGATTTGCGCCTCCCGATCGAATGAGGAACAATCGTTAACAATTTGAATTTGTTCGATATTGGCATAGACGATTATTTGGTTGGTCAACCTCAACCACACGTTGAAAGTGTGGCCGATGTGCACAGGCAATTGTGGCAGCAATGTGCCGTTTTCAATTAAATCTTGGCTTTTTCAGGGCAAAAAGGGTATGCAATTTGCAATAATAAGTTTCGTTTAAAATAGCGAACATCACCAGGCGGCTGCACGGTTCACATAAGGGCCGGTGGTCATTCAATAGTTTGGTGCCGCGCGAAAGGCAGGCGCCGAGGCAGAGCGGGAGTATTATGGAGACGATAGATTTCGTCGTTCGCGATCAAGCGGGCGCATTGCAGCGTGGCACGGTTCTGGATGGTGTTGAGGGGCAGATTATACAGGCCCAGTCGGGTCAGGAAATTTCGCTGAACCTTCGCCAGACTGACTTTCTTTCTCAACAACGTGCAGGCAGCGACCTTTTGCTGACGCTTGCTGATGGTCGTGTCATCACGATTGAAAATTACTTCAATCAATCCGGGACGCCCAATCGTCTGTTCATTTCTTCGGATGGATATCTGAACGAGGTCGCTTTTGTCGAAGCGGACGGTGACAATCTTTTTGCCCAATACGGCCCTACCGAGCAATGGGGCAAGTGGAGCCCTTCGGACGATTTGATCTATCTCGGTCGCAGCGACGCAATCATGCCCCCAGGTGGCGCAATCACCGGCGGGGATGACGAGGTGTCGATGTTGGCGGCACCCTTGCTTGGTGGTATGGTCGGTGGCGGTGGGGCTGCGACAGTCGCGGCCGCAGCCGCGGTCGGTGGTGCTGCCGTGCTGGGCGCGGGCGGGAATGGTGCCGGCGGCGGCGGGTCAAAGGCGGCTCCATTCGTGAACGAACCTGACTCTTCCGCCACAGTCGGGGGCGATGGGGCCACGAAAAGTGTGACGGTCACCGGTGGGGGCGAACCGGGCGCAGAGGTCGTCGTCACGATAAGCGACAAGCAGATCACGACCACCGTTGGTGATGACGGTACTTTCGAAGCCGTCTTTGACGGTGAGGATTTTCCTGCGGACGGCAACCACGAGGCGGTTGTCACCGTAACGACGGACGGTGAAACAGCGACGCTGGACGGCCCGAGCTTTGTAATCGACACCACGGCACCGGTAGTGGCGGTGACCGAAGGGACCAAAAGCGTTTCGGACTACTTCAATGCGGACGGATTTACCAAAGGTGTCACCCTGAAGGGCACTGGCGAAGCCGGCACGGATGTAGAGGTCACGGTTGCTGACAAGGTGGCCACCACAACTGTCGCCGAAGACGGAACATGGTCGGTGACCTTCCAACCCGGCGATCTCGAAAGCGGTGAATACGAGACCGAAGTATCGATCCAGTCGACCGATCAATATGGCAACACATCCACCAGCGTGGAGACGTTGGTTGTCGATACACTGGCACCGACGGTAAAGGTCACGTCAGGCTCGCAGTCGGCGGGCGACATGTTTAACGGGGCCGCGTTCAGCAACGGTGTGACCCTTTCCGGCGAAAGCGAACCCGGCGCGACTGTTCATCTGACCGTGGGGGGCATCACGCGCACAGCCACGGTTGGGGAAAACGGCACGTGGTCCGCGACGTGGCAACCCGGCACATTGCCCGAAGGGGAATATGTCAGCGACATTACCGTTGTCGCTACCGATAAATTCGGCAATGCGACTACAATCACCGAACAGTTGGTCGTGGATACGGTTTCCGAAGTTACCCTTGCTGCGGACAGCGTCGAAGTGGACGGCGTGGTGAACGCGGCCGGGCGGGCCGACGGCGTTACCCTGACAGGCACGGCGCAGCCGGGGTCGACCGTCGATGTCACTTTTGGTTCGGCGACCAAAGCCGCAACTGTCGATGCGAACGGAAACTGGAGCGCGCAATTCGCTACGTCCGAAGTGCCCACCGGTGAAACGGTCGCGACAGTTACGGCGGTTGCCACCGATAGCGTCGGAAACAGCTCGACTGTGACCGGCCAGATACAAATCGATACTTTGGTGCGCGATCTTGCCTTTACAGGCCAGACCGGAGGAAGCGACGGCATTGTGAACGGTGCCGAGGCAGCGCAGGATGTCGTCATGACCGGCACGGTCGAACCCGGTTCTTCGGTGGTGGTCCAGCTCGGTCAGGTGTCCCATGCGGCTGCTGTGGCCCCCGACGGCAGCTGGAGCGTGACTTTCGCACCGTCGGATATTCCGGCGGGAACATATACCACGACCATGACCGCCACAGCCACCGATGCGGCCGGTAACACCGATAGCGTATCTCAATCGGTATCTGTCGACACGGAAGCTGGGCTGCTGACCATTAACCCGGCCCCGATCGAAGGTGACGACGTCGTCAATGCGGCCGAAGCAAGCGACGGCGTGGCTGTTTCCGGTACCGCTGACCCGGGCGCTGTCGTGCAGGTTACCCTTGCGGGAATTACCCATACTGTCGTGGCGGACGCAAACGGTCAGTGGACATCGTACTATGCAGCTGGAGAGGTCGCTCAGGGCGTTTATACCGCTGACATCACCGCCACGACAACCGACAACGCAGGCAACACGCGCAGCGCGACAGACAGCGTGCAGGTCGACACGCGGGTCGACAACCTTTCGCTGAACAAGGTTGAAGGCGACGATATTGTCAGCGGTGCAGAGCGCCTTGCCGACGGAGGCGTGACCGTATCGGGTACCAGTGAGATCGGGTCCACAGTGCTGGTAAGCCTTGGCAACGCGTCGATGAGCGGTGTGGTGGATGCGAACGGTAACTGGACGGTGACCTTCGCCCCAGGGCAAATCCCACAAGGCACGACCGACACCATCGTTTCCGTGAAAGCGACCGATAAGGCAGGGAACTCCGCCAGCGCAAGCCATGCGGTGCTGATCGACACGGTGGTTGATCCGTTGAACATGGCGCAGGCCGGTGGAAACGACGGGATCGTCAGTGCCCGCGAAGCCGAGGCCGGGATCGACCTCAATGGTCGGGTCGAAGCGGGCTCGACTGTCGTGGTCACCTTCGACGGCACGAACTACACCGCATCGGTCGACGCTTCTGGCAACTGGACAGTTATGATCCCCCCGGCGAGCATTCGTCCCGGTACCTATGACGCCGATATATTGGTCACAGCAACCGACCACGTGGGCAACACCGCCTCCATCTCTGACACGCTGGCGATTGACACCTATGCGCCAGAGGGTCCCGTCATCGCTTCCTATACGCGCGATGGGGATGGCATACGCGGCATCTCAACCGAAATCAGCCCGGACACGCTGGATGTTCATCAGGTCAACGCAGATAGGTCCATATCCGAAGTTGAATCGACCAGTTTTGACATCGACGCCATCGGAGAGCGTAACTTTCAGTTCAAGACCAACGTACCGGATGGGTCAGACCTGGTGGTGACAGCGACCGACACGGCGGGAAACTCTTCCGGTACCTATCTCGCACTGGATGACGAAAGCGCCAATACCCGGCTCAACCTCAGCAATCCCAACCTGGCGCAATACAATGTCGAAACTGTTGATTTGCAATTCGCCGAGGAAGCGCAACTGACGATCACCGAGGCGGCGTTGATAAATCTGTCGAAGAATACAAATTCGCTGGTCGTGAATGGTTTCAGCGATGACACGGTGACAATCACCGGCGCAGTACGCGACGGCGTTGAAGTCAAAAATGGCCAAACCTACGACATCTATACACTGGGTTCCGAGGGGACATTGATGATCGACAGTGACATCAATGTACTTATCTGAAGTCAACAGGCTGTAGCTAAAGACGGGACGGGGGCCGGTTTCCCCGGACCATCAAAATAATAATACCGGCACGTTAAGGGCAGGATATGGGGCAGAGCGTAAAAGGGGCAGGGGGCATGTGCGTTTTGGCGCTGGCCCTGTCCGGCTGCATGTCGGACATCGGGGAAAGGTATGCATCTGCCGACCTCGTCACACGCTTCAGATTACCTGGCGCGTCTCAGGCCATCGGGCCGACCTATGCGGAAACGATCACCGCCGACAGCCCGATTATCCAAGGGTTGGCGATGCGCACATCCGTTCTGCCTGCAAATTCCGTCGCGGCCACCGTCGCGTCGTCGGTTCTGGCGGCAAACAGCCGCACGGCAGAATCCGAGGTTCGCGCAGCCACGCTTCGGTCAGAGGCCGCCAGCAAGAATTGGCTGCCTAAAATCGGTCCGCAGATCAGCCTGACATCGCTTGGGTCGCTTGCCGCAAACCTAGTTGTTGATCAAGTGTTGTTTGATAACGGGCGTCGTGCCGGTGAACGTGCGTTTGCGGTGGCCGACGTCGAGGTTGCGGCCGTGTCGCTGGCGCAAGATACCAACGACCGTGTTGCTACCGCACTCAAGCTTTATACCACTGCGGCGCAGGCGCATGAGAACGCGGCGCTGGATGTGGTGACGCTGAAGGACATGACCCATTTTGAGTGGGTCATGCAAGAGAGGGTGAAGGGCGGTGTTTCGGACATGTCCGATCTGACGGTGCTCCGCCAGAAACTTGCCGAGATAAGGGCCCGCTACGAGGCATCAATCGAACGCGAGGCGACGTCCATTTCGGAACTTAACGCCATGTCGATTGCGCCGCTTGGAGATTTGCGCGGCATACCCGAATTTCATGTGAACGCATTTGCTGCGGAACCGCTGATTGTTGTCCGGGCGCAGGCGGAAAAGATCAGGGCGATCGCTTCGGCCAAGGTCAATCGCGCGAGCTTGTTGCCCGGATTATCCGCGGGCGGCACCATCGGCAAGGGAAGCAACCTGGGATTGCATGTCAAATCCGACAGCTTGCTGGGGTTTGGTACCGGTGCCTCGCTTGAAGCGGTAAAGATGGCCGAAGAAACCGCCACGCGAAAATTGCACCAGTCCACCGAGGATGCGAACCGCGATCTGCGGCGCCTTGAAAAGCAAATCAGCGCCAAGGCCCGGCAAGCCGCCGAAGCAACCACGCTGGCAGCCCAGGCCAAGCGCAATCTGGATATATTTCAGGCCCAGTACGATGCAGGCCAGCGCCAGGTTATGGATGTGGTTGGGGTCTACGAGACCTATACGCGGCAACAGCAAGCTCAGGTCGCGTTGAAATACGACGTGGTAAAACTGCGCGTAGAGATGGCGCGCATTCAGGGCGTTCTTGCCGACGGGAGCGCGATTTGACGCAGAGATCTCCTTTCACGCTGACCATCACCAATGGCAATCAAGGGCGTGTGACCTCTTCAAAGGCTCCGAAACCCAAGGCGGAAAATTCCAACCGGTTGGAAGATCGGCTGATGGCGCGGGCAAAACTGGCGTCGGTTTATTCGGGGGTGCTGGGTGTCAGCGCCTCGGCCAACGACATCTTCGAGATAATTTCGCGGCATTCCGTCGTCGGGGCACAGGCCGAGCAAGAGGCAAGCAGCATCGCCAAGGGTTTAGAGGCCGCAGGATTGTTGACGCAGGTAAGCCGCGTGGAGGCGATATCCAAAGAGCTTTGGCCGGCGCTGGCCTATATGACCTCTGGCCAGCTCTTGCTGGTGATGGGCCAGACGCGTGGCGAATTGATAGTGTATGACACGACTTGCACAGACAACCGCGCGATGGTGCCGGTGACTGACTTTGATCCGTTTTTTGCCGGGGTGATCGTCCGCGCCGAGGCCACGTTGCAAGCCGTGGCCCGGACCCACAAGACCGACGCCGCGCCGGCACATTGGTTCTGGGGTGAATTTCCACGGTTTCGCCGCCAGCTTGCCGAAGTCGCATTGGGATCGTTCGTCGCCAACCTTCTGGCGGTCGCTGTCGCGCTGTTTTCGCTGCAAGTCTATGACCGCGTCATCCCGCACCAATCGGAAGCGACCCTTTGGGTGTTGGCCATCGGTGCGATGTTGGCGCTGTTGATGGAGGCGTTCCTGAAAATGGCGCGCGCGCGGCTGATGGATGGGGCAGGGCGTCAGATTGAGCTGTCTGTCCAAGACCTGTTGATGAAACGGGTGCTGGGGATGCGCTCTGATACCCGAGGTCAGGCACCGAACCAATTATATTCGGCTATGCGCGAATTCGGTTCTGTGCGTGAATTCTTTACCGCTTCCACCATCGGTACCATCGCCGACATCCCGTTTATTTTCGTGTTTCTGTTTCTGGTCGCCAGTATCGCGGGCAACGTCGTATGGGTGTTGATCGTGGGCGGCATATTGATGTTGGTACCGGGATTCTTCCTGCAAAAGAAAGCCATCCAGCTCACGCAGGAAACCCAAGGTGCTTCGACCAAATCATCGCGGCTGCTGCACGAAGCGATATTCGAGCTCGACACGGTCAAAACCCAACGCGCGGAAGATCGTATCATCCGACTCTGGACCGAGCTGAACACCTTATCCTCGGTCAAATCCTCGGAACAGCGCGCATTGGCCTCCTTCCTGACCTTCTGGAGCCAAGGCATCCAGCAAGCGACATATGTGGCGGCCGTGATCGTCGGAACCTACTTGGTATTTGCCGGCGCTTTCACCGTGGGTTCGATCATTGCCGTGGGGATCCTCACCGGGCGAACCCTGGGGCCGCTCACTCAGTTATCGGGCACAATGGCGCGATGGGGCAACGTCAAGGGGGCGCTCGATGGGCTGGAAGCGATCGTAGCTGCGCCGCAGGACAGTGAAGCGGGTCGCACCTATCTTCGCCGTGTAAAATTGAGCGGACAGTTCGAGCTACGCGATGTGGTCTTTCGCTACGAAGACGACGGCCCTCCGACCGTCGATATCAAGGGGATACTGATTCAACCGGGCCAGCATGTCGCGGTGCTTGGCGCGAACGGTTCAGGAAAATCGTCTCTTCTCAAGCTTTTAAGCGGACTTTACGCGCCAAGTTCGGGACGTATCTTGCTGGATGGAACTGAATTGGGTCAGATCGAGCCGCGCGACCTGCGGCGTCTGATCGGTTATCTGGGTCAGGATGTCCGCCTCTTTTCCGGAACGCTGCGCGACAATCTGAACCTGACCTTGCTGGAGCACGACGACGACCGCCTGCACGCCGCCTTGGATTTCGCGGGGCTGGGGCTGTTCGTGCGCAACCACCATAAAGGTCTTGATCTTGAGATTCTAGACGCAGGCGCAGGCCTGTCGATCGGACAGCGTCAATCCATCGGCTGGGCACGGCTGTGGTTGCAAGATCCGTCGATCTGCCTACTGGACGAACCTACCGCCGCATTGGACCAGAAACTGGAAGCGTCGCTTGTCGCGCGCCTGCATACATGGATGGAAGGGCGCACCGCCGTCATCGCGACCCACCGGGCACCTATTCTGGCCCTTACCGAGCGGTCACTGGTGCTTCAGGATGGGCGGATGACGGTAGATGGCCCAAAGGAAAAAGTGCTTGCGCATTTGGCCAGCCGCCACGGAAGCGTTGCATGAACGCCGCCCCGGGGACGCGCTTTGGCACCCAGATAAACCTGCGTTTGCGCGGGCCGTCCATGGTCGTCTGGCTTTGTGCAGCCAGTGTGCTGGTGTTTTTGCTATGGGCCGCTTTTGCATGGGTGGATGAAATCGTGCGTGCCGAAGGCTCGATGGTATCGTCTTCGCGACCTCAGATCATTCAGAACCTGGAAGGCGGCATTCTGGCAGAACTCAGCGTCGGTGAAGGCGATATCGTGGAAAAAGGGGATATGCTGGCCCGGCTTTACGGGACGCAGTTCCAATCATCCGTCGACGACCTGGAGGATCAGATCAGCGCCTTCGAAATCCGGCGTCTGCGACTGGAGGCCGAGTTTGCGGGCCAGTATGATTTCGAGGTGCCAGCCGAATTGTCACAACGCACGCCGGATATTGTTGCATCCGAGCGCGCCCTTCTCAAGGCGCGGCAATCCGATTTCGTATCGCGATCAGACGGCGCAAAGCGGGTGTTGAAGGAAGCCACCAAAGAGCGGGATCTTTTGGAAAATATGCTGCGCAAGAAGATTGTATCGCTGATCGAGGTCACACGCGCGCGCAAGGTGCACGCCGACGCGAGGATCAAGCTCGACGAGATCATCACCGGTACCGAACTGGAGCGGGCGCAGGAATATTCCGACGTTCTGAAGGAGCTTGCAACGCTGAAGCAGAACCTGAAGGCGAGCACCGACCAGTTGAACCGGACCGTTCTGGTGAGCCCGCTGCGCGGCATTGTCAATAATCTGAGCATTACGACGATCGGCGGTGTCGTGCGCCCCGGTGAGGAAATATTGCAGATCATTCCCCTTGATGAAGAGCTTTTCGTAGAGGCGCGGGTGAAGCCCAAGGATATCGCCGGGGTGCGCCCCGGACAGGAGGCGACTGTCAAGCTCTCGGCTTATGATTATACGATCTATGGCACGCTGAAAGGAACGGTGAAGGTAATATCGGCGGACACGTTCAAGGATGAAAGGTCGCGCTCCGCCGATGGCGATCCACATTACAAGGTTACCTTGCAGGTGGACACCGAACATCTGACCCAGCGTCAGGCGTCATTGCAGTTCAGGCCCGGCATGCAGGCAAGTGTGGAACTGCATACCGGATCGAAGACTGTTCTGCAGTACTTGTTGAAGCCGCTTTACAAGTCCACAGAGGCGTTTCGAGAGCCATAGGGCAGAATGGGGGCTGTCTGCCCCCAAACCCCCGAGGATCAGGTGCCATTTGGAATTCAGAGATGTTCCGTATCGATCCAGATGGTGCAGGGACCCTGGTTCGTGGAACAGATCGACATTTCTGCACCGAACTCACCGGTTTGGGTTGGAATATCGAGCCGCCGCATGGACGCGATAAAATGCAGGTAGAGCGACTTTGCCAGGTCGGGG
>Ga0209634_1003180_pt1 | contig 11170 bp, 11 predicted proteins | sample LinPmetageLP40_FD_184043 | JGI IMG/M metagenome (GOLD analysis project Ga0209634, IMG submission 184043) | Marine viral communities from the Pacific Ocean - LP-40 (SPAdes) (version 2) | ecosystem: Environmental > Aquatic > Marine > Oceanic | place: Pacific Ocean | collected 2010-08-26 | reverse complement strand
CGTCTCAGCATGGAACCAGAACTAAGGGGGCTTACCCCGAGCCAGATCCAAGCACTCCAATGGTTTCACACCAAGGCAGGCAAGGGACCGTACCCAGAGATCGAAGCGAAGACTGACAAGGGCTTGATCGCAAACTTTGCCGCCGACAACCCCGACATCACAACCGGGACACTTGTTTCGGCAATGAAATTTGCTGAGTTCGAGGTTGCCGATTTCCTTTCCATCATGGAATCAAGCGACGACGCGACCCGGTTCCCCGCGGCAGACATTGAGGTGCCTTCGTTTATTCATGGCCCGTCTGGTTACTCGCAGGGCCAAGCGATTGCCAGAGACTTTGGCGGGCGAATGGCGGTTGATGGGCCAAGGGTTCAGTTGATCGGCGACCCCGGCATTTCCGCTCCGGGCCTCATTGCCCCCGAGGGAATGTCCGAGATGCAGATGGATTCGATGTATCGAGCAATCATCGAGACCGTCACTGAGACTGACGGAAGTATTCGGATCCTGAACGACATGGGCCTTCCGCACACCCCGCTGGTATCCCTCGCGGGATCTGTCAACGGGGTGCCAAGCCGCGGGCTTCACATGGTTCCTTTGGTCGGCAGCATAAGTAGCCCTGAAACGGCAAGGGTCGTCGGTGCTGTTGTTGGCCTTGGCACCATGCAACCTCGGATGGCAACCTCAACCCCGAGTCCGGGCGGCAACGCGGTGACGATTCGGATCAAGCGTGCGGACGGGGAGCCTATGAGCCAAGCCGCCGCGATGTCTCTGGTGAACAAGACAACCGTCCTCGGCAAAGGCAACGGAGAAACTTGGCAAACCTCTTCGCCGACCAACGATTACGTCGAGGTCACCGTGACTCCGAAGGGGTCGATCGACGATGGGTTGCTCGCCACAACATTTGAACAAATCAAAAAGGAGTTCAAGAATGAAACCGGATCCGAAATCATCGGAGAAGCCCACCGTGTCGAGTACGAAGTCGTCGAGCAAGGCCAGTACGCCGAAATCATCTCCGGATCTGGGCTTAGTCTTCCTACCCAAGGACCATCCGGTGTACTCGGAAGGGTGGTCGGCGAGGTCACTTCCCCTGTCCTCTCTGCCCTCGAAGCGAACGGGTTCGGGTTCAACCGGAACCAGTTCCAAGAAGGATTCGGATTTGACAGGCAAGTAGTAGAGCGAATCCCGCAGATCGAATTCTCTCGTGCTACAGAAGAAGGGGTGATGCCGCTGTCGGAGCAAGATGAGATGCGTCGTCTGGGAGGAGAGATGCAGGCCGGTGAGTACATCACTCCCCGGAACGTAACCTTCGGCACCTCTGGCCAACTTGCGAACAACGCTTTGGTCGAATTCGATTGGTGGATGGGACTCGATCAGGATGAAAGAACCCTGATGAACATGTGGCAAACGGGGAACACCAGAAGACTTTCTAACGAGTACGCCTTCTATGACGAGGGAAGCAGTCTGCTGGAAAATCTCCGTGATGCCCACAAGTTCGTTGATGCTTACCCGGCCGACGCCTTCACAACGATGAAGGGGGTTGGACTTCTCGAATACGGTTCCTTGGCTCTTGGAATTCTGGACCCGGCAAAGTCTCGTTTTCAATCGCCGGGGCCGGGGGGCCGAAAAATAAATGAACTTGACAAGTGGTACGACACGGAAGAAAAGAGGTCCGCGGTTGCCCGGGCAATAGCCAAGACGGTCAAGGCCACTTCTGCCATGGAGGGCAACGACTTGTCGTTGATGCTTGGCAATGATGGCGAGATGGACCCAAGCCGTATCTTCATCTCTGACAGCGGCAGGGTGTTCATTGAGATCGACGAGGTCATGGCCGAGGACTATTCCTCATCGAGGATCAAGAACATAAGCGAACGAGGCGGTGCATTGCACTACGAACTCACGTCGATTTCTGGGGGAGGAATTGCTCGGCTTGCCAAGGACTTGTCGATTGACATTGCGTCTTACGGGGAGGTCACGCCCGAAGAAGCATCCGTGCTATTCGGCAAGAATTTCTATCAGGAAATCCTTGACTCGCCGGAAGCCGCGGGCGGATCAGGAATTGCCCGCCTCGGAAGGTTCATGTACAACGACATGGTCCGGGCCATGGCCAAGGGGCCAGTGATAAAGGCAGACAAGATCTACCGTGCCGCTGATTCTGTGCCCTACCAAAAGATGAAGGACACGTTTGTCGTTGGCGGCAGATTCAAAATCGCCACCCCGGCAAGTGCCAGTGCAGTGCAAGATGCAGCACTCAGATTCCACGGAGGCTTGGAGGGGTTTTCGGAATACATGAAGAGCGGAGGAAGACCGCCCGAGGGGATCGAGCGGTATTCCGGTACGCACTTTGTCATTGAAAGTCCGAAGACGGCCCGTGCCATCGGTATGTCTTCAGCGAAGATGCAGTCGAGAAAGTTCTCGGATGGCGACACCTTCGTTGGCTACACAAACATGGGCAAGTCATTTGGCGGCAACGCCATCATGGACGAGTCTCTCAGTGAGTTTATTGAGGAGAACACCGGCGTCCGTCCCGATTCCGATAGGTCGATGGATGCAGAAGCGGCCGGGGCAAACCGAGAAGACGTAGATTTCTACACCTCGTTCGCTTATGAAACGTCGCTGCTTGCCAAGCAACGTGACATGCCGTACAGCGAGCAAGAAGCGAGGGATAGTCTGTCCCAAGGCTCAGTCAATTCGATGCTGGTTGCAATGAATCTCGCCAATGATTTTTCCGACCTAAGAAAAACCGGCATGACTCAGGAACAGATCTCATCGATGATGACTGTCCCGGGAATGGAAGATATTGTTTTCGATGAAGGCAGAGGGGCCTACGAAACCCCATCGTTCTTTATGAATGAACTTGAGGCGGTTGCCATGCCGGGCACTGTCTATGAAATCTTGGAGATGTCTCCCAACCGAGTCGTTGTCAAAGAGTTGGAATTGTCTGCTGAAGATTCGGCTTCCATCCCGGTTCTCACTGAGTTCTCCAGAGAAGACGGCACTCCGCGGCCGACCAGCACGGACGATGCTGACTCCAGCACCAGATCCACTGCGGATGTCAAGTGGAAGAACAAGCCGGTCCGGAGAACGATTCAGGATCGCTTTATCGAACTCGACTACCTCCAGCGAGACATCGAACAGGCATGGGGATCTTCGATCGACCTGAAGTCTGACGCACTCAACCGCATTAGGAACATGCCCGGAAGAATCGCACATGCGGCAGAGAGATTCTCTGACAGAGTCCTGAAGCCTCTGGCTGATGAAGTTGCGAAGGAAGGCATGACTCAGGCAGAGTTCGGGGAGTACGCTGCCGCAAAGCATGCGATCCAAGTCAACGCTCAGATGCGTTCTTCAGGCAACCCGAAGGCAGTCAGTGGCGAGATAGATTCTGGGCTTTCGGATTCCGCTGCCCAAGAGATTATCGCGAGGGTTGAAGACAGCCCCAACTTTGAAAAGATCGAATCGCTCAGGCAAAGGCTTGTCTCGATCGGGCGAAAGAATCTTCGGATCGCCTATCGCTCTGGTTTGATCAGTCGGAACTATTACGAAGGTCTCCTGTCAAACTACGGGGATACCTATGTCCCCCTCTGGGACGCCTTCGACGACCAGACTTCAAAGGCGAACGAGGGCACAGAGCAGTTCTTGGTTCCCTCTTCCATTGTCAAGCAGAGGACCGGCCGCAGTGCCAACTCCCTTGCGGGGAACACCAAGTTCTTTGAAGATCGATTCGCTGCGATGGCGGACCAGCGGTATCGGGTGATTCGCAAGTCTGAGAATAACGCCGTGTTGACCAGACTTCTTTCGCTGACAAAAGACCTTGGCAACAGCGACCTTCTTGCCGTGTACGAACCAGCAATCGTTCCGGTGATCGACTCGAAGGGCAGGACAAGGATGATCCCCGACCCGAATAGGCCCGCGACAGTCTTCCGGGTAATGGTTCAAGGCAAGGAAGTTCTTCTGGACATCAACCACCCGGGCCTTGCCAAGGCAATGAAGAATGCCAACGAGTCGAAGGCTCCAAACAAATTGGTTTCTTCACTGTCATTCTTTGCTTCGATGCAGAGGTTCTTCGCTACCCAGTTTGGCAACCCCGACTTCACTCTGACCAATCCCGTCCGAGACATCCAGACGGCCGCGGCGTCCACTATCGGAGAGCGGCAGGATCTCAGGTCGATCTCGGAAAGCGGAGAGGCCAAGAAACTGAGCCTTTCTGATCGGCTCCGGATAGTGACAAAGTCCACAGGGGGGCTGATCCGGGCCTTCTCGACAGTCCTTGGCGGGACATCGGTAGGCTTGGGAGGAACTGAGCAGAGCAGGCGTGAGTACGCCCAGTACCGGGCTCTCGGAGGTCGGCAGGGATTCTTCAAGGAGCAGGATCCGAATGTTTCACGGAAAGCACTCCAGAAGATCGCCCGTCAGGCACCCAAGGATGGTGTCATGTACGACTTCGGGAAGTTGACCACCGCTGCCCCCCGTTCTTTCGTCAAGGCTTGGTCCCACATCAACACGATGTTCGATGATGGTGTTCGCTTCGCGACCTACCAGCAACTTGTCAGGTCCGGGGTCAACCCCGAGAAGGCTGTTGAAACCACTCGGGATTTGACAGTGGACTTCTCCCGGATGGGAACGGCTGGCCCCACGGTGAACTCCATGTATGCGTTCTCGAACGCGGCACTGCAAGGATCGACAAAGACTCTCCGGCTGATGAAGAGCAAGTCGGGCAACGCGATCCTCACGTCCTACTTCCTGACTGGTCTTGTTCTTGAGTCCCTCAATGGTGCCGATGACGAAGACCGAGACGACAACCTGAAGAGCGACTGGCAGCAGATCCCTGACTACCAGAAGGATGGCAACTTCCACATCCCGATTGGTGGCGGCGAGTACATCAAGTTCCCCGTTGCCTATGGCTTGGCCATTCCCTATGTGGCGGGGCGAAAGTTGGTCCAGTTGCTTCGGGGAGAGATCGGGGCTGGGGAAGCAATCGGGGACACGTTGACTTCGACGTACACCCAGATGAATCCCTTCGGTTCTGAAGAATTGAGATTCGATTCGGTCGAAGATATCGGGTCGAGTGTTGGCCGGATCTTGTCACCCTCGGCCATCGACCCACTGATCGATGTTGTAACCAACAAGGATTGGCGTGGCAGCAGGATTTACAACGAGCCCTTCCCCAGCGAAGTCAATCCGATGCGTTCCCAGATGGGGCGATCAGAATTGCGGGGTTCCGAATCCATGTTCTCCCCCCTCACCGATGACTGGGCACCTCACCTCGCCGAGTTTGTCAGCACAATCACCGGGGCTGATTACTCTGAGAGTGGGCAGATGGTTTCCCCGGGGGCGATTGATTTGCAGCCGGAGGCTTTTGCCTACTTGTTCCGTGCCCAATTCACTGGATTCGGATCGACCGTTGACAGGGTTGGCGGATACTTGAAGACGATCATGGACGGCGAAGAGACGAGCGTGAATGACATTCCGGGGGTTCGGAGGTTCTTCACTCAGTCTGCCTCGAAGTCCAACACTGACATGGACAATCGTAGATCGTCCTACGAGTACCGCCAAGTTGCTAGGGAGGCAGACGAGAAGATCAGCAATCTGCTTGAGGCCGGTGACAGGCCCGGCGCAGCCGCAGCCAGAGACGACGCCTTTGCCGAGTACCGCACGCTTCCGAACTTCAAGGCTTGGGATAAACTCAGGAAGTCGGGGCGTGACCGTGTCAAGGAGATGAAGGCGAGGGGTGACACGGAGGAAAGGATCGATTCTTTCCGGAAGAAGCAGGACGAGAAGGAACGAATCCTCGAAAGCAAACTTGTCAGGAAGGTTCGTCAAATTGAGCAGGCCCAAGAGAGCCCCAACTAAAGAGATCAAGTGCAGCGAGGATCTCGTGGCATTCATGAATGATGTCGGGATGCTGCATGGATTGCCAGTCAGGGATGTGGTCGATGCGATTGTCGGCGACTTTTACCTGAGAGCAAAGCAGGATGATTTCGTTCGGGACGTTGTCATCCGGGAGCATGTCGAGAGAACTGATGCGAGGCCAGCATTCTGCTACCTCGACGATCGTGGCCTGTCACGGGCGAAATCCAATCGTGACAAAAGACTGAGGCAGGCCGGTATTCACAAGTCGCCAGAAGCCGGGGCTCTCCCGGACTGGCTCAAGTAGGAGCATGCAAATGCCAAACGTCAACGGTCAGAAGTTTCCGTACACCAAGTCAGGGATGGCCGCAGCGAAGAAGGCCGCGGCAAAGAAGAAGGTTGCCAAGAAGCCGATGGCAAAGAAGACGATGGCAAAGAAGCGAGGCACGCGATGAAGAAGAGAGGGCTGTACGCGAACATCAACGCGAAGAAGAAGGCCGGAAAGAAGATGCGGAAGAAGGGCGACAAGGGTGCCCCCACCGACAAGGCTTTCCGCGAATCGAAGAAGACGGCGAAGAAGTGAAGCCTGCCAACGAAATGATCTGCCCGCGATGCGGGAAGCCATGGAAGGAGTGCTGCTGCTGATGGCCAAAAAAGTTGTCAAGAAGGGTGCGATGAAAGGCTGCGGTGTCAAGAATGGTTGCAAGTCCAAGAAGGGTGGACTTACTGAGGCTGGCCGGAAGAAGATCAACAAGAAGACGGGGTCAAACCTCAAAGCCCCGCAGCCGGGCGGCGGAGCCCGGAAAGATTCTTTCTGTGCCCGATCCCGAGGGTGGACCGGGGAGCGGGGCAAACTCGCACGCAAGCGTTGGAACTGCTCGTGAATAAAACAAGCCCCCCCACCCGTGAAGGTGAGGGGGCTTTGCTAGCGAGGGGGCGAATTGCCGGAGACCAATCCGTTCGCCCCCCATTCATGATTCAGAACGGACTTTCGGTTTCATCCTCGAAGACGACGGGGGCGGTCGAGCGGCCTGATCGGTCGTCGAGCCACCAGCGAACCGATGACCAGATGGCTGAAAGCATACCGTACGGCATGTGGTGCTGGGCTGCGTTCTTGTAGTTCTCGTAGTTGATGCCCATCACCTGCTCGGCCACCATCTCCGAAACCCTCGTTCGGCTCGTCAGCACCCGGAACGGGTAGTCGTTGTCAGGGGTGCTGATCACCTCGTGGTCAGCGAACCCGAAGTCAATCAGATGCTCCAGCCTCCTGCCCCGGACGAACAACTGAGTGTCGTCTTTTGGGGCAAGGCCGTCGTCGGCGTAGCCGTTGGTGGGATCGTACTGGACGATCGAAAGTGCCGCGTTCTTGGTGAAAATCCACATCGGTCAGTTTTCCTTCTTGGCGAGGCTCATGAGGACCGCGTCCCTGTTGCCGGGATTCGTGGTGAAGTAGTACACGTCCTTCGGTTCTGACGAAATGATCGGATCGCGGGTTGTATCGAAGTAGATGCCGAACCCGAAAACCTCGATGAGTTCCTTCTGCTTCTTGCAGGCGGCTTCGTAGTCGGCTTGGGTTTGGCAAGGCATTGTGAACGTGCTGGTTGCACCGACGTTCCATGCCTTCTGGTCGTGCGGGACGACCTCGAAGGTGGCGAAGTGGGTGGCTGACTCTGCGGTGAATCGAGTGTTCATGTCAATTGTCCTCCGTAACCTTGAGCCCAGTGACCGAGCCCGTGAAGTAGTAGCCGTTCGTCGCCTCGCCCAGATCGATCACCCAATCGACGAGATTGTCTGGAGACGGGCACTGGTTTGGGTGCGGGCTGCCATGCTCGATGATGACCCAGCACTCTGCCTTTATGAAGCCAGAGGAGGCCGTGATCTGCACGGCTTGGAGCCAGTACTCCTCCGAGGTTTTGCTGACGATCCGGCCGGGCCAGTCGCACTCGCAATCCAATCCCTCGGCCAGATGTTCGATGAGCCGTTCCGCATCCTCGAACTTCTCGAACCCGAGGGTTCGGAACTCACCATCCTGCTTCTCGATCAGGTGGTCTACGATTTCATCTCCGTGCAACATGTCAGTGGTCTCCGGGGGGGTGACTGGTGAATACCCATGATAGCATAAGTCAGGGCAAGAATCAAGGCGATTGGTCGGGGTCTTCGATGCTTTCCTCCCGAGGGAAGATCGCGAACAGGGGGGCAGCGATCACCCCGATGATGAGGAGCCCAATATAGAACAAGGCTTGACTGAGGAACTTTTTCATCGTGCTGCCTCCATGTTGTTGTTGTCAATCCACCAGTGCGGTACGCCGTGGCGGCATCGATCCCAGCAGGCGAACCGTTGCTTTTCCGCTCGGTAGAAACTGCGGTAGGCAAGAACGGGTGACTCGTGTCGGTACTCGTCGGGCATCGCCTGAGCGTGTGGCGTCTTCGGCTGCTGGCTTTTGATTCTCCAACACTGGTCTGCCATCTCCCGGATGGGGATGTCGCATCCGTGCTGCTTACCGAACCGTTCCATGTACTCCTGACAGATCGCCTCGCCATGCAGGCACAGCCAGTCGAAGTTCTCGATGCAGGCCCCAGCCCAGACCGTGCATGGGTGGCGGTGGTATCCGCCGCGGTAAGGCGTGCCGGACTTGGTGAGTGGCATGTGCATGTCGGCGGCCCCGTTGGCACGAAGGGCGGACGCCAGCATCTGCGCCGACTCAGTTGCCATCTTGGGGACGTGCTTGTCACAGAGATACCGTGCCGCACGAACGGGGTTGAGGTCAAGAATGAAGATATTCACTGTGGTCTCCGGGTCAGTTACAGCAGGGGGGGAAGGTTCGGACGCACGAATGGTTCGGGCAGGGCGGGCCGGACTCGCCGCATCCGGGGCAGACCGGGCAGGGCTCGCCGCGGTGATCGAGCCGCATCGAGTGCGGCCCGATTTGCTGGACTCGATCGACGCGGTCGAGGTGCGCGAGAAGTTTGTACACCTCCATGATCGCGACCATCCGTTCGAGATACTCCTTCGGTGCGGGGTGGCACGTTCCGACAAGGTCGCCGACGTCCTTGAAGCCCCACCGACGAGCGGTGCGGTTCATCTCGCGGTTGGTCTCTTTTAGGTCTTCGAGGATCATTTGCAGCAGCCCGCGGCAACTCGCAATCTGTTCCGGGGTCCAGCCGAACGGGTCGCGACCTGCGCATTCTTTGTTCAAGGCTTCGAGCGGGGCGAGGTCAACGGCGGGTCGAGAGGTCATGGTCGGGTCTCCGGGTGGTGGGGGAATAGATACCCCACCCCCGAAGGGGTGGGGATCCGAGAGAGAGATGATCTAGATCGAGGCGAGGCCCGCGGAGAATGCTTCGCACAACTGGTCCGAGGTCGTGCGGACGGGGAGTTGCACGACCCCCATCCCATCGCGGGTGATTGCATCGCGAACCGTTTCGTCCATGTCGCCGATTGCGATCCCGTACACCCGGTGCCCAGCCTTGGCCATCGCGGCCACGGTACTCGCACAGAGCCTCGACTTGTCGGTGCAGCCATCCGAAACGATGAACAGCACCGGCTGGCGGGTCGGATGCTGGGCCGCCCAGATGCCGTGCTGGACGATGGCGGGGAGCATGTCCGTGTACCCCCGGGGCTCACAATCGAACGCCGAGCCGGGAGTGACGGGCTGCCCGGGGGACTTGGAGACGTAGGTGGTGGTGTTGAACGTGGCGATCCCGCACGGCACCCTCGATGATTCGCAGGCGTCAGCGACCATGTAGGCAACTGATGCCGCTCGCATACCGATCTTGGACATGCTGCTTGACATGTCCAGTGCGATGCTGACCATCGACTTGGTGCCTTCGTCAACCCGGCGACGATTGAACGCCCTCGTCGAGACGCCCGCCGTCACTCCTGCGAGGCGGCGTCGATCGATCCGATGCCCAGAATCCCGGGGCTGCGTCCAACTGACCACGTCGTTGGCCGCGAGGGTCTTCCGGAGACGTTGCAGAATCCTCATCGCATCCGAATGGATCTTAGGATAACGGGTCGCCATTTTGCTTTCGCTGCACATCGGTCGATTCTTGATACTGCTCGCAGCATTCACGCATTCGGCCGCGTCCCATGTGTCATTTTCAACCTGAACACTGGCTGACTCGTCGAAGACATCGCCCGGGACGAACATCGGCCGCTTGGGATCGGCGATCAACTCGTCCAACATGCTGCCGTACTGTCCCCCGGGCTGGTCGCCTCCGTCGTCAGCCGGGCCGCCAGTCGTGCCGTCATTCGGGGTGTCATTCGGGGTGTCAGCCGGAGCGTCGGGTGGGGTGGCAGTGCCTTCGCCACCGTCATCGCCGTCGTCGTCGCCATCGCCGTCGCCGTCGCCGACATCGGGTGAAGCGTAGTTCGGCATGCCTACGTCGCTCTTGTCGTCGGGTGAAGCGGACACCTTCTGGTCGATCAGGCGGCAGATTTCCTCGGCCAGTCTGCCCGAGGCTCGGGCCGTCTGTACATGGTCGGTGGTGAGTATGGCGGCCCACTCATCGATGAGTGGCATCACCCCGGGGGTATCCCGGAGAAGTTGCTTTCCCGCATCGCAGTATGTCGCACGATCCCATCTTCCCTGAATCCTCCACAGCACCGCATGGCATGCCGACATGAAGGTGCCGAGTTCTGGGGCCGCTTCGTTGTTGCGGGTGAGGTTGTCCTCGTTGATAGCCCTGATGGGGGACAAGGCCCCGACATAGTCCTGCACGAGGCGAGACTCGATGCGGGTGTCTTCGATGGCGTTGTACATTGAGTGCAACCCGCCCGCCGGGAGGCCCGCGGGGGTCTGTGCGAGAGCGGCGTTGAAACTTCCGTACACGATATGCCCTGCCTCATGCAGGAAGTACCCCCGCAGGATTTCGAGGGCTTGCGGACTGAGCCCCGGCTTGATGCCGGGCAACCAGATCCTCTTGCCATCGGTGCGGGGCGACCCCATTGACACCGTGAGTCGCTTGCTGGTGAACATCGCCGCGGCTGCGGTCAGGGTATCGACGGTGAGATTGAACATGATGGTGGTCTCCGGGTGTGAATGGTCTTGAACGGTCTTGAATGGTAATGATAGCACAGGACTGGTCGAGTTGTCAACTACCACCCAAGGTGGTGGCTGGTCAACTCCCGGCATGCGAGCCGGTCGTGTTCGGGCATCGAGCCCAGCACTGTCCAGCCCCATGCCCACTTGGGCTCGTTGCCCGCGTGGCAACTCCGAGCCCATGCCAGAAGTTGCCGCAGCACGATCGGCTGCGATACTGGCGACTGATCGCCGCGGGTGCTGTTCGCCACCGCCACTGCCTTGGCGGCGATGTCCGGATCGGC
>Ga0209634_1003178_pt1 | contig 11173 bp, 14 predicted proteins | sample LinPmetageLP40_FD_184043 | JGI IMG/M metagenome (GOLD analysis project Ga0209634, IMG submission 184043) | Marine viral communities from the Pacific Ocean - LP-40 (SPAdes) (version 2) | ecosystem: Environmental > Aquatic > Marine > Oceanic | place: Pacific Ocean | collected 2010-08-26 | reverse complement strand
GATCTTGAGCTGCAACGGTAGGTGCAAACTTAGAAGTGTCCATCGGTAAAGATGTTAAAGCAGATATCTGCTTACCATAATCTCGACCTAAATCTTCTATAAACTGTGCGGGTAGTGCTCTTGTTGTTGTTATTGCCATTACGATATTCTTCCTTCTAATTGTTTCATTGTATTGTACATTTTTTGTGCTCCTTTTTCAACGTTTCCGCCACCTGCACCTTTAACGGCATTCGCAGTCATAACGAATTCATTTTTACTTAGCATTGCTGGAACGTCATCTGCTTTTTCTTTTACTCCCATCGGCACGAAGCCTCCTTCTTGTCTGTAGTCTAATTCACTAATTCCACCAGCGTTTACTCTTGGCATTCCCGTTGGTATTCTTGGCATAGCTGCTGTAACGCCACCACCGTATTTTCCAATTCTTCCGCCATCAGCTTTTTTATTTTGTTGTCTTATATATCTTTTATAGTTTTTGTCTGAATCAAAATCTTCTTTTGTTAAATTTCTATCTTCTTTTGTAATACCTTTATTTCCTTTTTTAGGAATAACACCTGCTTCATCAGACAGATACATTTGTTCTACGCCTTCGCTTCCGTTTGCAAGACCCACTCTTCCACCCGTCGCTGCTTGCATATAATTTCTTGGTGTTAGAAAACGATAACCTTTGTCGTATGCTTGAGATCCACTTAAAGCTCCTGATCTATATTTTTTCATATCCGCTTGAATTAAATCTAATCCTAAACCTTTACCTCGATACACATCTTGTGCTAATTCTTTTGCTTCTTCTTCTGTTTTACCTTTAGACATAAAGTAAGTAAGTAAGCTTGCTCCTGTAATACCACCGAAAGGGGTTGGCATCATAGAACCACCGCCTCTAGTTAAACCGAGTTTACCTAATAAACCTTTAGTTACTCCACTTCTTGCTGGACCAGCAATTCCTAAATCTCCAAACTTCTGTCCAAATAAAAAATTTTTAGCACCTCCAATTTTAGCACCAATGTTTCCAAGTCCAAAATTTCCTCCAAAACCACCGCCTAATCCATAAGCTCCTAAACCTAAAAGTGCAGCTTTACCTACAGGACTTTTAACAACTTGTTTTGCAACTTTACCAACTTTTCCTAAAGCATCACCAATAAAATCTCCAACGCCTCCTAAGAAGTATCCCTGTCTTGGAACGGCATTCATAATGCCACCGTTTTTACGTAATTGTCTGCGAATCTGTGCTCGTGTTATCATATCTAATATAGGTTATTTATTTAAAGGCAGGGTTTTAACCTGAGTATATACTATTACTTAATTTATCTTAATAAATCAAGCTTATGTTGTAACTTCTCTAGGCTTTATTTCAAGGGCTGATAGCACCACATGAAGCCTATTTGCAGTAGCTGCAGTAACCTTAATAATTTCGCTTTCCTCAGCGACTAAAGGACCCGTTAACAGCTCTGATGTTGCATTCGCTGATATAGCCTTAGTCTTAAATAGACTAAAAACTGCAGCGTTTGCGTCGGTTATGGTTACGGTAATGGTATCAGCATTACCAGAATCTTCGGATACGAGTATAGATTTAATGACAGCGGTTGTAGCTGTGGGCACCGTATAGATTGTTGTAGCACTGGTGCTCGTTAAATCGACTTTTTTATTGACAAATGCGTTTGACATTAAGCTAAAAATAAAGCAATGGCTTCTGCTTCCTCTTTTATTTCTTGTTGAAAAGATGTGTTAAGTTTTTGTACCACAGAGTCTACATCTCTTACAAAAGATTGTTGAACCTGTTGATCATACTCGGGTAAAGGTTGTGTTAAAGATTGTACTATTCTAGCCATTATCTTCTTCCATCCGGTTGTATATCTAATCTAAAGGTACCCACTTTCCAATGTTGTGCTACACCTGTATTGGATATTTTTAAAGCGATCGCACGCGCTCGTGCACGAGTATCTATTTTATCAGTTGATGATGTAATATCAAAAGGACCTAAGGAAGAACTCGCTTCTGAATCCGTTGGATAATTTTTTAAATTTAAGGTTACTCTTGTTGTTCCTGTTTGTGTTAAAAAGTCTGGTAGCACTCTTCTTATTTTCATCATTACTTCACCGGCATTGGTATCTCCTTGAAGATTACCTTGTACACCTAAATCAAAATCTCCTGATTGTATATTAGCTGTAATCGCTGTTGCTGTTCCAGCTTTAATTTGATTGTTGCCTGTTTCATGTTCATAGTATGTTGTACAACCATCGGTATTACCCACAGTCGAATCACTCGTTGAACTTGAATCATACTCGGTTGCATGCGGCTTGCCAAAAATATGTGAATCTGCCCATGCAGATCTTGCTAACGAGCTTGTTGTCCATACAGCTCTTTGAGGTGATGAATCCATATAATTATAAGTGACTGATCGATTGTTCGATGCTGAACCACTTCCAGGATAGAACCATGTCACTTCACCAAACAAGTTATTAAGCCCTGCATAGATATGATTTTTAGGAACGGTGTTAATATCGTCATAAACATAATCTTCAACTAAACACGGTAAGGATTCTAGTCGACCTGTGTATCTAAAGAAACCATTTTCTGACATCCAATAAGCCGATCCATCAACTTCGACGGCTGCATTTTTACCGATGAGTCCACAGTTTGTACCAACCTGTTGAAAAGAAAAAGTAAAAGGAGAACCTACAAATCGCATAATAAATAAAGAGGTATCCGTCCAAATATAAATAGCATCACGACCTCTTAGCGCTCCGACAATTCTTGTACCATCTGCAAGTCGCTGTGTACCTGCGGTGTTGGTTGCAGTAGGTGTCCAGTCCGTTAAAGACTCTTGATCTGACCATCTTATATACATATCGTCTTGTGTTGATGTTGTACCAATCGTTGTTTCTGTACCAAAAGCAACTAAGTGCCGATCGGGTGTAGATACTAAAGTTTGTGTTGTTGCTGTTGGGCAACCTGATATAACGGTTGCTCGTGTTGATGTGGCTCCTGCTGCATTGGCATTCCATTCAAAAGATGAACCATCTACAATCGTTGCTATTAATTTATTTCCAAAATTATCTAAAGTCCATACACCAGGAGCGGTTATAATATCTCCTGTTTGTGATGCACCCCATTTTGTATAATCTGATGCATTGGTTACGGATGCATTATCAGAGTGCGAAGCAGCAGTTGTATTGTCTGCACCTCTTGTTAGTCCTGATAGTGTATTCGTTCCTGTTGTATTTGTTGTATAAGCAATACGCTCACTGTCAATTAAAACTGTTCCTGTTGCAGGAAAAGATGCTGAGTCATCAAGAACAATACTTGATGAACCACTTGTTAAAGCTCCATCTAATGCATCAATAAGTTCTCCAGCAACTGTACCACCCCATAAACCTAAACCCCAACCAGCGGCTGAAGCTTCTGTAGCTGGTCCAATAGAATAAAAATGTTTAACTCTTACTCCTCCGGATGTACTGGCTCCCGATCCACTTTCGACTGATCCCATTTCAACGGTGATGGTTGTTGATGTGGGTACGGAGGTAACCATGAAATTCGTATCGTCAAAATCATCAGAATCAAAATTAGAATTGGTAGCAGAGCTAAAATTATCGCAACGTATAATATCAAACTTAGTGATATTATGAGCACTCGCAAATGTGATCGTAACTGTTGCATCGCTTTGTGTTGTTGTAAAAGCACTAGTTAAAGTTGTTGTACTTTTCAAAGGAGTTATATCATAAAAAGCTCCTCCAGAATAGACGTATAAAAATCGGTTTGTTCCTAGTGCAGCATACTTAATACCTGCTGAACTGACAAAATGGTGTAAGGCTGTGTTTCTTCCAGTAAGGGTGTTGTCTCCGAGCTGAGCCCAGCCACCTACTTTTTCAGGTGTGCCATATCTAAAACGAACAAAGTCACCACTGACCCATTGGTTTTCACCGCCGGTAGCCGTTACTTGTTTATTAAATCCTGGTGCGAATTTTACTTTTTGTAGCATACAAAATCTCTTTGTATTTAATTATACTAAAACGTAGGTAGGATCAACTATTTTGGTATACCCAACATAGGTCTTTTGTCAAAGATATACTCTTTACCAAATCTACCTTCGGCATCATTATAGTGTAAAAACGTCTGAACGCAAACGTTTCCTTCAAAAGCTTCTCTCCAGTGTTCTAACTCACAGCCGCTATAAACCAGCATATCACCTACTTTTAGGTCTACTCGCTCGCCTTGTGGTGCATTAGGTTTGACTACGGTTGTTGTTTCTCGGCCTGATAAAATATTATCCGCACCTGTTGGATCAAGGTAAATAGGCCATTCATTGCCTCCTAAATGCAAGGTCGTTGATATTTGACAGCTTGGTCGATCTTTGTGTCGGTGTAATATATCTCCTTTTTTATAAGCTCTGGTATAAGTGTACGTTGGTAATAGTTTTAATTCAGTATGTTTTTCCATAATTGGTAATACCTTCATCATTAAGGTTTCCATAAAGGTATCTCCATAGCAAGAAAAGGTATTAGGAATTTGTTTGTCATTCCATTTACCAAAGCCAGGAGTAAATTCAGATACATAATTATTTTTATGCATCCATTCTGTTGCATCTCTTTTCATAAGAAAATAATTAAAAGCAAAATTAGCTAACTCAAAAGAGATAGCATTTCGTATAATTAAATATTTATGTTCTTTAAACATATTCATCTATAATGTCTCCTTGAAACTGCGGATGATTAACCTGGTCTACCTCTCCATTTGCGTCTCTTCTTACCTCCACACGGTTAGGTAAATGAAAAAGCTTTTTTATCTCTGTATCTGTTTTTAAGACTTTTCCTTTTAAAGGAAATTGATCGGCTTTAAAATTAGTGATGATGGCTTTAACTTTTTTGATTCCTATTTCTCTAGCAACCGTCATTCGATTATTACCTACAATCGTATGAATTTTATCTTTATAAGGTTTACTTTGATACCAGCAATAAACAGGGTCTTTCATTCCTGCTTTTTTCATTGAATTAATTAAAGCCTCTCTAAACTTTCTTTCGCCTGCTTGATAAAACTCAGGCCTATACATAGAAGTAATATCATCAATAGGCAATTCTGTGTAAATCGTTTCTATCATCGTTGTAAAAAATTAAATGATACTGATATTCTAATATCATTACTTTCGTTGGGTTTGACTTCATGCCATAACCAAGCAGGAAACATAACTACAGTTCCAGCTTTAGGTTGATAATGTACTTCTCTCCATAATTGTGGTGGTAACTTTCCTTCTTTTCTATTAGGCATAGTACATTGTGCACCAGCCCTTGGTTCATAGAGCATTAGACTACCAGACTTTTCTGGTGCCTTAACCCAATACACTCCTGAGAATAAACTGTTGGGATGTAAATGGGGTCGATTAGAATTACCAGGGTAATTAATGTTTGCCCACATATTTCCTAGTACAGGTTTTTGTGTTAGAAATTCTTTCTTAAATATTTCTTTTTGCATAGCAAAGAGTTCTTTCGTCAATACATTGTACTCTTCTTTTCGATTCATGTCGGTTGTGCTATGCCAGCCACCTGCATTTGTCTTTGACACCCCTTTATCCTGCTGACTCCATTGTATAATTTTTTGCTCTAAGTATTGATTAAGTTCTACAGCATTAGGAATTTCTTGTATATAAACAGGTGTTGGAAAATGATACTCCGTAATCATTTAAACGAAGGACCTCCAAACCACATCACTAAAGATTTTCTCTCACCTTTGGTTACTGGTTTTACTCGGTGTTGTAACCAACTTGCAAAAAAGATAGCTTGCCCTTGTTTAAGTTTAGCGGTTTTACCGTCACTCATAAATTCTAATTCTCCACCTTCAAAGGTAGATGGATCAGATAATAAAAGCGTCATCGATATTTTACGAACGGGAGGTTGATGTTTTCCTAATACATCATTATCCATGTGCCATTCATAAAATCCACCTTCAAGGTAATGTGTAAATTGTCCAGGTTCTGTTAATCTCATGCCATCAAAACCAAAATGATTACCATTTGCCTTGAGCATCGTAGTTTCAATATCTCGATACATCTCTGGCATATCTTTAAAAGGTATCCAACTGATCGTAGTAATTCTTTTTTTAGTATCAACACCGCTTCCTTTAGGATTACCCATGCCCACAGCGGCTGTTTCTTTTTTTAAACTCATGCCTTTATCAATCACCATCTGACATTGCTTGGGTGTAAAAATAGGTCCTAGTGTTTCAACGATATAACTTTTCCAAAGTGGTTCTGTTGGGTTCATCCTGCCGTCCTTGTTGCTACGGGATTATAATCGACATCCATGTTAGCTGCAAGAGTACGTCTTACTGCGTTGGGATTCGTATGGGGATAAACACAATGTCTCATGTCGTAAGGAAAAATATAAAAATCTCTTTCTTCTGTGTTTGGTGAATAGTCTGATTTAACAAATTGTCCATTAGCTGCTCCAAGAATAGAAAGTCTACCATTCATGGGTACATCTTCTCTTGCATATTCAGGTCCCGTGTCTTTTGGAAGTTTTAACATCATTACAGATGACAGTCCTGTATAAATGGTTCCTTGATGAATGTGAATAGGATTGTATTCTCCTGCTATCATTTCATTAATCCATATGGAATTTAAACTAAGTTTATACGGACTAATTTTATTAAACTCTAAGTAGTGTTTAAAGACACTTTCGAACCAGTTTAAAACATAAGGAGGAAGCATATTATGCTTGTGCATTTTATTATTAGGTGCTCCACCATAAAACAATGAATTTTCTTTTTCTATTTTACCCACTAATTGTTTGTGAGCATCTGGCATATCCTTAAAATTATTTTCATAGATTTTATTAATGGTGATAAAAATATCTAAAGGAACTTGATACTTTAAAATGGTTTGTCCTAACCAAATAAATTTAAATTTAAGATTGTTTTCCGTAGATAGGTGTTTCACTGATAGCCTTTTTTGGTTCATGACCAAGAGCTTTTCTTTCCTCTTCAATTCTTTCAATAGACTGTAATTGTCCTAAAACATTGAAGACTTCAGGTTGTGAAGATCCTGGTGTTAATGTGTTTTTTCTATTCTTCATTATTTTTTTATAAGATAATAGTTGGTGAGTATCCACGTTTTTATCATCAAACGTTCCATCATTATAAATCTTTTTAAAATTAGACCACTCTGTAACTTCTCTCATACGGTGAGCAGCTACAAGTTGCATGGTTGCTTTACTATAAATCTTTTGATCTATTTCAACTTGAATAAGTTCTTTTTTAAATTCGTCTTTTTCTTCTTCTAACTCTTTTTCTTTTTGTTTAATTTCAATATCATTTTTACGAGCATCAAAAGATAGCTGCATTAAGTTTTCCATATGTGTATTTTGTTCTCTTACACATTGCCAATACTTAGCAGCATTGGTTGGATACTTAGCATCGTTTAGCACAGAAAATTCCATTTCAGTTTTAGTACGAAACATTTGTTTCTTCGTCCACGTATCTCTTAACTCGTTTGTTAATTCCTTAAACTTTATAACTTGTTCAGGATCTAATATTTCATGAAGATGAGTTTCTTCTTTTACAATAAGTTCGTGTATGTTTCTTTTCTCTTTCATATAGTGCTTTTATACTTGTTTTTTAAATATTAGTCAAATGCTATGGTTTCTACAGCTGTTGCAAAAGAGTATTCTTCTGTATTTGTCATAGCTGGTTGCCCACTCATAACTACTGCTAAAACTGATGTTCCAGCACCTTTTAAAGCAGTTCTTCCAGTTCCCATGGTAGCATCTTCAGACCACGCAGTACCATTCCATACTTCTGTTTTGTCAGTGCCCCCAGTGCCGCCAGCGAGTAAAACAGCTGTAGCTGTTGGTCCAGCGTTTCCTGTTCCCATTCTTGCCGTGTTTAAAGCCGCAACTTCAGTCCAAGATGAACCATCCCATTCTTCTGTTGAATCGCTGGGCTGACCTCCAAAAGCTAAAGCAGCAGTTGATGTTCCTGCTCCTCCAAGATTTGCTCTAGCTGTATTTACATCTCCAACTTCAGTCCATGACGCTCCATTCCATTTTTCTACTAAAGCACTAGTATATCCCGCAATAGCTAAACCTGCTGTACTAGTTCCACATCCTGCAACTTCTCTTCTTTCTGAATTTACATCTGCTATTTCAGTCCAGCCTGTTCCATTCCAAGATTCAACAACAGCAACATGAACACCAGGTCTGCTTGATCCTGAAGCCATTATTGAGGCAGCGGCAGTTCCAAAAGAAGCACTATTTGATCTTCCTGTATTTATATCTCCAACCTCTGTCCAGTTGGTTCCATCATATTCTTCAGTTAATCTACTTCTTACAGGACCAACGGGTGGATAACCTCCAAAAAGTATAGCAGCACTTTGTGTACCATTTTTGGAAGAACCACAGTGTGCTCTACCTGTGTTTATAGCATTTCCAGATGCCCAAGAACCTGCCGCAGCATACATTTTAAGTTTAGCTGCAAAAGCATTATACCAAACATCGCCTTCGATTGCTGTCGCATCGGAATCTCGGTATTGAATGTTAACTCCGTGTATTTCTTTATAAGTTGCCATTAAATTCCTTTAGGGAAGTGTTATCGTTATAGGTTTAGGGCCCAATCTTGCAATCTTTTCTGCTGAAGATTCGCCGTCTTCATTGTCTCCGTCCCAAGTATCTTTAGCAGCATCAATAATATCTGTAACAATAGTTTGTGCTTGTGATTTTGTTTTAACGGATCCACTGTTTCTTGCAACCCAATCTCTTGATTCAGGTATATCATCACATACCCACACATTGCCTGGTTGACCACTTATCCAAAACTTTCTACTATCCGTATGAGTAATAAATCCTTTACCAGAATTTTCTACTACACAATAATTAAAAAAACCTTTATCTGTTGCCATATAAATCTCCTAAGGAATGGTTACATCTCCTGGTTTAGCACCCAGTCTTATAATTTTTTCTGCTGATGATTCTCCTTCAACGTTGTTATCATCCCATGCATCTTGCAAAGCATCCACTGCTGCGGTTACAAGAGTTTGTGCTTGATCTTTAGTTTTAGATACACCATTATTTCTTGCCACCCAATGTCTTGATTCTCTTACATCAGTTGCAACCCATACATTAGCGGGAAAACTTTTTATCCAAAAAGCTCTGCTGTCTTCATGTGTAATAAAGCCTTTACCTGTATTGGGCATTACGCTGTAGTTATAGATATCATTTGCCATAATTTATTTATATTTGTTTAACCTTCATTTGTCTAGTCTGTTATTACTTTGATGTTTTGTGGTTGAGTCCATTCTTCTGTAGAATTTATAGCACCTGGGCTTCCTCCCATAATGATAGAGGCTGTATTCGGGGAAGCAGTTCCAGACCCAGTATCATATCGTGCTGTACTTAAATCAGCAACTTCTGTCCAAGTTGAACCATCCCATACTTCTGTTATTGCTACTGTAGGAAGAGATCGACCTCCAGCAACTATACCTGCAGTTGTTGTTCCAGACCCTCTCATATTTCTTCGTGCTGTATTTAAATCTCCAACTTCAGTCCAACCTGTTCCATTCCATTCTTCTACAACAGCATTTACTGGTGCGGGTGAAGAAATATAACCTCCAGCAGATAAAGCTGCAGTATTTGTACCAAAAGAAGCCATTATAGATCTAACTCCAGATAAATCTCCTACTTCTGTCCAGGAACTTCCATTCCATTGTTCAGTTAAATCTACAACTGAATATCCTGTCGTATGTCCTCCATAAAAAAGCCCTGCAGTTGTAGTTCCAGCTGCTCCTCCATTCTTTCTCGTAGTATTTACATCTGCAATTTCTGTCCATGATGATCCATCATAAGATTCGACCTCTGATTGAAACGCAGTATCATCATCAGCGTATCCAGCAATTGCAAGGGAAGCTGTCTGAAGTCCTAAACCAGCCACTTCATATCTTGCCGTATTTAAATCTCCTGATTCCGCACCTTCAGTCCAACTTGAACCATCATAACTTTCTACATTTACTCCCGCAGGATAATGACCAGCAATTATTGCCGCAGTTCCTGTCCCAGCCATAGCTTGTTGTGCTCTAGTAGAATTCATATCTCCACCTGATGCCCATGCACCAGCAGCGAGAGTCGATGAAAAAGAAAATTCTTCTGTGGCGTTAGAATTTGGAGGGTTAGCTCCTCCACCAACAGCAATAGCGGATGGTCCTGCTGCACCAGCACCAGCCAGATATATTCTTCCTGTGCTTAAATCAGTGGAATTTATCCAAGACGAACCATCCCACAGCTCTGTTTTTCCTGAAGCAGGAGCTCCACCAAAACGAGCAGCGTTTGTTTGAGTTCCTGATCCAGATCCTGCCGATACTGAATTATTTAAATCTCCTACTTCTGTCCATGATGAACCATCCCATGTTTCTGTTAAAGCTTGTGCTGTAGGAGGAGGTGTCTCTCCAGCAAAAACAAGGCTCGCAGTTGTACTTCCTTTTCCTGCCACTCCGATATTATATCGTCCTGTGTTTAAATCTGCAACTTCTGTCCAACTTGTACCATCCCAAGTTTCTGTTTCAGTTAGTCTTGTTCCTCCAGAAACGATTCCAGCAGTACTTATTCCTGCTCCACCAAAGTGTACAGTCGCTGTATTTAAATCTGCAACTTCCGTCCACGCTGTGCCATTCCATTTTTCACAAACGGCTAATGAACCTCCATCTGCATTTGCACCGCCCACATAAACTGCTGCGGTGCTTGTTCCAAATTCTGCTCCTGTTCTTCTAACAGTATTTAAATCTCCAACTTCCGTCCAGCTTGAACCATCGTATAATTCATTAATTCCTACAGGAGCGTTTCCGTAAGCAGTCGTTTGTCCTGCTGTTATTAAAGTCGCTGTATTAGTTCCACATCCTTTAACTTGCGTTCTAGCTGTATTTATGTTTGCACCTGATGCCCATACGGCAGCCACTTTAACAATTGTTTTATAATCTGAAGACGTAGTATTAAACCAAATCTGTCCTTCACCTTCAGCGTTGTCCAAGTCGCTAGCGACATGTAAAATATTTTTTCCGTGTATTGCTTTATATGTTGTCATAATTAACTCGATGTAAATGTTACTGCAGCGGCATAGTCTCCTGTCCATTCTTCTGTAATATTTGTTGAAGGTGGTGTTCCACCTCCTAAAAATCCATTAGCAGCAGCTGATGCAATTCCACATG
>Ga0209634_1003177_pt1 | contig 11174 bp, 18 predicted proteins | sample LinPmetageLP40_FD_184043 | JGI IMG/M metagenome (GOLD analysis project Ga0209634, IMG submission 184043) | Marine viral communities from the Pacific Ocean - LP-40 (SPAdes) (version 2) | ecosystem: Environmental > Aquatic > Marine > Oceanic | place: Pacific Ocean | collected 2010-08-26 | reverse complement strand
AAGTGAAAAAGAAGAAAAAATAAGTGAATTTAAGGTGGCGCAATAAAGCGCCTTTTAAAATAAAGGAGAAATAAAATGAGTAAAATATATAAAATACAAAATCAAAAAGTAACAGGAGTTCAACGATTGAATAGCTCAGTTAGTGGTAATCCTAAATATAAGTTTCTGTTCGAGGGTGGTGGTGTAGCAACTACTCCCTCTGATGCAGGATGGGTGTATTCTATTAGTCAGGGTACATTTTTTTTAAAGTGGGTAGACATTACTTATCACATGACTAAAGCAGGAAAGTCTATTCTTGACTCAATAACTTTAAACAAGGAGGATCAATGAAAAAGTTTTTTAATTACTTTAGAAAAAAACAGCCATCATTAATATGGATGCATCTAAACAACAATCAATATAATGGTGTGATTGGTTGGAAAGCAAACGATCATAAAACATTGTACCCAGCAAAGGGTGTATATACAAATCCAGTAAGAGGAGAAGACAATTTTAAAAGAGAAGGAGAATTAAAAAGTAATGGGAATGTTTGAAGAATTTTATAATTGTGCCGAGTGCAATCGAAAATATCATCAATGGTTGATGATAGCGATACAAAACAAGTACCCTATTCATTTATGTATTAGGTGCTATAATTTTAAGGATAAAAATGAAAAAGAAAGAGAAAAAATTAACACATTACAATCAGATGATAACAACAAAGACAAGAAAGCTGCTTGATCAAATGTGTAAGAAAACTAAGTTATCAAGACCTATGCAATTAGAACAAATTGTAGAACAGGCATCACAATGATAACAAACATTTTATTGGGACTAATTCTTTTAGCCCTAATGGGTGTAGGGTTTATGGTATATGTAATAGGGAGAATGATTGATGAAAGAAGTAAAAATTAATCAGTAAAAAACTTAGGATCTTCTGTGAGAGGCTTTATAATTTTTCGTAAAGCCTCTTTTCCTTCAGATAAAACATTGCTCCACTCTTCTTTAGAAAAAACTTTATTATGTTTAGGGTCATAAAAATGAACAGATACATCACCGCACTTGCGACATTCATGTATTTTTCTTACAGGACTATTAGGTAATAACATAACCTTGCCTTCTTTAATATTTTAGCGAATTATATCTATATTTCCTATAATAAACAATAAAAAGTTTTAAGCGTCTGAATAATTTAAGCCTATCATAGGAAAAGCATCAAAGGGAATACAAGTAGATTCAGTTACTAATTGATCTTTATAGGACTGAGGTTTTGATTTATAAGCATTATTATATCCATCTCTAGCTATTATGCATTGTTCTTCCGTTGGATAAACAAAAGCATTGTATCGCACTGATTTTTGACCAGGCATAGATATAATCATTATTAATAGAAATACTTTAATCATTGTCTTACATCTTAGTACAAAGGTTTTAAGGAGTCTAGTAATTAAGTAGATATAAAAACAGGAGTATGTTCTCCTACATAAGCACCTATTACATTGTATTCAAAATAATCTACCGCCTCTAATTGATTCATATCTTTCATTAAAATTTTTATACATTTGTCTCTATCGTAGGCAACACAGATTGTATTAAATTGTTGAGCAATTCCAATAATTGCTTTATCAAAACCGTCAGCAAAAAGTAAAGGAAGATCTTTTTCTTTGCATTCTTGTTCTATTTCTTTTCTATTCATTTTTTTCTAACTTGTAATTTTTAAAACTTTCTGAATCAAGTAAAGGACCATAGTACTGTGTTCTAAATTCATTATTATCTTCTCCTTCTTCCCATGTTTGATGAAAATGTTTAGACTCATCAGCCTCTCCTGTAGAGTTGCACACCCAACATTGTTCTATAATATTCTCTGCTTCAAAGCATAGTTTTAGATATCCATTTCCTTTACAATGAGGACAAATCATATTAACCACTTTCTAATATCCTCAGCTAACACGGATGTTGCTAAGTTTATTTTATTTCTTAATGAGTAAATAATTTTTTCATCTACAGTACCCTGAGAAACAAGATCAATGTAAGTGACTTTATTTGCTGTACCAATACGATGATTACGTGCCTCTGCTTGTTCTCTGATTTCTAAATCATAACTATTAGAATAAAAAACAGTTAAGCTAGCTGCAGTTAATGTAATCCCTCTGCCTCCTGTCATAGGTTGGCCTATAAAGAATTGTGTATCCTCATCTTCCTGAAATCGTCTAATATTTTCTTGTCTAATATTTTGTGGTGTATCACCATAATAAGTGACCACGGAGCGCGCACCATATTTCTTTACTAATGTTTTTTCAATTGCTTGAATGTCATGACGATAATTTGCCCAAATGATCGCTTTATCACCGTGCTCTTCTAGAATAGCACATAGTTCTTTAACGCGGTTATTTGGTAACGATAATACTTTACCATCATCGGTTGCCATATGTCCGCATACTATTTGATGAAGCCTTATCATTTGAGCAAGCACTGACGTTGTTGTCAATGTTTCTTGTTTGAGTTGTACTAATGCATGTTTCTTCATTTGCATGTACGCATCAAGTTGTTCAGGAGTCATGGATACTAATCTTTTTACCCATACTTGGTCAGGTAAATCTAATGCATCTTTTTTTAAAACACGGTAAGAAAATTTTTGTAACTTAGTATTAAGTTCTTCTAAGTTTTTAAACCCTGTAACTTTATTAAAAGATCTTCCACCAAAAGATAATCGTTGCATTTGACAATACCTGGCGCGGAACGTGTATATCGAACTAAAGCCTAATAGTTCATGATTAAGAAAATTACATTGCGCATATAGATCTTCAGGAGATTTTGTAATGGGAGATCCTGTCATAATAACACGGTAGCGTGCTAAGTTACCAAGCTTTGTAATAGCTTTAGTACGAAGAGCGGTTGAGTTTTTAATGACCGTGCTTTCATCAACAGACAACACGGCTTGCCTTGTCATCAGAAACTTATCAGCAAATTTTTTACCACGATCGGTAGTAAATGCATCTACATTCATTATTAAAATATTAAAGTGAACAGAATCTACACTAAATAAAGTTTGTAATTCTTCTTCATGTTTTTTAGTTTTTTGTCCTGTCCATACTACAACGTTACGGTCCACATGATCAGGCATATGTGTTTCAATTTCTTTGACCCATGTTCCTTTAACACCGTTAGGACAGATAACAAGTAGGCCCGTTATAAAACCATTGTCATATAAAAAAGAGCAAGAGTCTATTAGAACTTTAGTTTTTCCGCAACCCATTTCCATTAAAAGTGCGAATTCTTTTTCTCCCCGAGAGAAATGATTGAGCATAGCTCCCATTCCTGCTAGTTGATGATCATAAGGCGTTGTTTTAAAACTGTATTTAAATTCTGGCATACTTTCTCTGATTAAAAATAATCCTACCAGCATTAACTTTTTTCTTGTACAATGTAAATTAAAATATTATAGGGTTTTTAGAAAGATGAAAGATTCAGAAAACAAAGGTAATGTGTACGTCATCCAAGAGGTGTCAAAGTTTAATGTTATTAGTGCTCAAGGATATGGAAACTTAGTTCCTATATTTGAAGAGGGTAAACAAATAATGTTATCTCCAGCTCCCGCGGTGCGTAAGGCAAAAACCATATTAAAAGATTTTAATGACAACGATTATTTATTGTTGATTGGTGATCCGTCTATGATTGGATTAGCTTGTTCAATTGCAGCAGATATTAATCGAGGAAAATATAAAGTTTTAAAATATGATAGACGTACTTATACATATTATCCAATACAGATAGACATAAACGAGAGGAATAACTATGACAGAGAAAGTTGATTTTACAAATTATTTACCAGAAGAAAATGATAACAAAGTTGAGATATCAGAAGTTAAAGATGTATCTGAGGCATCAAATAAATTTTTAAAAATTGAGAGTGATATACTTGCTCTTGAACATCAAGTTAAACAAAAGAAAAATGAACTCTTACAAATGAATGATTCAATTGTTCAGTTGATGGAGTCTAGAGGAGTTAAAGAAATTAAATTGACCAATGGTGATGCTGTTAGTTTTAAACCTTTTTTTAAAGGCAGTATTACACGCGAAAAAGAAGCGGAAGCTTTTAAATGGCTTGAGGATAATAATCATGGAGAGCTAATTAAAAACATTGTGTCTATCAGGTTTGGTAAAGGAGATAACGAGCAAGCGTCTAAGTTGATTGAAGACTTAGAACAGAACGGTTTAGCTCCTGATCAAAAACGCAAGGTCGAGCCGATGACCTTGAATGCCTTCATTGGTGAACAAATAAACTCGGGCAAAGAGCTTCCTATAGAAGTGTTTAGTGTTTTTATGGGTAACAAAGTAAAAATAAAAAAAGGTAAATAACAATGAACGATGTAGCAAAGAAAAAGAAAAGCGAAATATCGACTACCGTGTTTGACTTTACAAATCTTGCAGGTGCAGGTTTTGAAAATGTTGACGCGCAGGAAATGGCAATTCCATTTTTAAAGATTGCTAGTTCCCAGACTCCAGAAGTTAAAAAGAGCAATGCTAAGTTTGTAGATGGACTTGAGCAAGGTGATATTTTTAACTCGGTGACTAAAGATTTTTACAAAGAAGTACTTGTAGTGCCCTGTGCATTTAGAGTACGCGGTGTAGAATGGAGCCCTCTTGGTGAAGGCACTGGAGCACCAGTAAAAATATATAAGCCTGAAGATATCCCTGCATTAACGCGAGGAGCGGACGGCGAAGACCATTACATGATTAATGGTGCAATTAGCCCTACTTACATAGTGAGAACGGCGGAGTATTTTGTTTTACGTTTAAATGATGATGGATCTTTTGAAAGATGTCAGGTCATTATGCAGAAAACTCAATACAAAAAATCTCGTTACTGGAATACAATGATGATGAATCAAAAAGCACAAGCCAGTAATGGGAATCTAGTTACTCTTCCAATGTTTGCTAATGTATACAAAATGAAAGGTGTACAAGAGCAAAATAAAAAGAATGACTGGTGGGGATGGAATATTACATTAGAAAAATCAGTTAATGATTTATCTAAACCATCCTACATTGTGGAGGAAGCAAAGCACTTTCATGAGCTTGTAAGTTCTGGATCTATTGATCCAACACCTGAAGCTTTAAATGATAATGATGATGATGTAGTAACCGAAACCGATAAAGCTAATTCGGACGGTAAATTACTATATCAGTAGTCACCTTAATATTTTAGGTTAAGGGCGAAAATTTCGCCCTTAATTATTATTTAAAAAAATATGAAAGCAGAAAAATTTAAAAATATATTTTCGGGATTAGACCGTGCTCACGGTGAATACCGCTATTCGGAAACGAAAGTAAGTGGTAAGCGTGATGGTCAATCGTACACGAAGCACGAAGCACCTACCTTAGAAATGTTTGCCAATCATTTAGAAGGAAAGAATCCTTCTTTAGGCATAGTTCCCATTCGTAACGATGCAACTGCGATTTGGGGTTGTATTGATATAGACGAGTACCCGCTGGATCACAAAAAAATATTATCCAAAATACGACAATATAAATTCCCATTAGTAATGTGTGCATCCAAATCTTTTGGAGCTCATATTTTTCTTTTTTCAAAAAAGCCACAACCAGCTTCTCTCTTTCAACAAAAATTAAAGGAGATAGCCTCTTACATCGGATATGCTAATACAGAGGTATTTCCTAAACAAATTAAACTGGCCAGCGAAAAGGATGCAGGTTCATGGTTGAACCTTCCTTATCATGGCGAGACACGGTACGCGTTTCTTGACAATGGTGAGGGTGCTTCTCTTGACGAGTTCTTTGACTTATACGACAAATATGTTTGTGATGATATTAGCAAAATCGCAATCAAGGTAGAACAAGATATCATAAAGGATGGTCCTCCTTGCTTACAAGTTTTAACAACACAAGGATTTCCTGAAGGTACCAGAAATAATGGTTTATTTAATATAGGAATTTTTTATCGCAAATCTAATCCTGACTCATGGAAACAGTTAATGGAAAAATATAATCGTGATTACATGGACCCCCCTTTAGATGCAAATGAGGTGACCGTTTTACAAAAACAAGTAGGCGCAGATAAAGTAGATGGTTCTCTTAAATACATGTACAAATGCACTCAGCCACCTGTTGAAAGTGTTTGTAATAAAGCTTTATGTAAAACAAGAAAATACGGTGTTGGTGTTTCAGGATCTGATCATCCTGTGTATTCTGATTTAAGAGCTCTTGAGTCTGATCCTAAAATTTGGTTTTTAAATATAGACTCAGATACTGTTGAAACAAGTAATTGGAAAAACATAAAGTATCATGAAGGACTAAGAGATTTAGTCTCGGATCAGTTACTACGATTTATTCCTCAAATGAAACAAAAAGATTGGAATGATATATTAGCAAATTTATTTGAAACAATTACAAAGATTAGTGTTCCAGAAGATGTATCAAAAGTAGGTGAGTTTAAAGATTACTTAATGGAGTTCTGTGTTGGACGTGGTGAGTCATTTAGTATGGATGAATTAGATATGGAAAAACCTTTTACAGATTATGAAAATAAAATTTCTTTTGGTGAAGGTAATAGTGCTTTTAATACTTACCCAACATATTTTAGATTAAGAGATTTAAGTAAGTGGTTAGAGAATAGTAAAAACTTTAAACAGTCTAGAGCATGGATCCTTCAACGATTAAAGAATCTACATGGAGTGGATGTTTTAGTTTACCCTAATAAAACACAAGCAAGAGCATGGGCAATACCTTCTTTTGACAGACCTAATAGAATAAAAAATATGCCTAATCTTAAAACAATTAAGCCAACAGATAAAGAGCTTTTAAGTAGAGAAGATGATGAAGAGGTGCCTTTTTAATGATCAATATTATTTTAGGTCCTCCAGGCACAGGTAAAACAACTAAGTTATTAGATATCTGTCAACAGAAAAAAGAACAAGGTATTGAATGGAATAAAATTGGTTTCTTTTCTTTTTCCAAGAAAGCGACACGCGAAGCACGGGACAGAGCTAGTTTTAAATTTCAAGCGAGTAGAGATGATTTAGCAAACTTTAAAACTCTTCATAGCTTTGCTTTTAGACATTTGCCTGTGGAAAAAGATAACTTAATGAAAGATAAGCACTGGAAAGAGTTATCGGATCTTATTGGTTTTAATCTTGTAGTTAATGATAATGATGATTCTATTTATACTAATTCTAATTTTAAATATTTAAATTTAATTAACGCTGCGAGAATAAAAGATATTACATTAAAAGAAGAGTGTAGTAATAGTTCTGAGATTTTTAATACCGTTACGTTAGATTACTTAAACCGTACAATTAAAAAATATAAAAAGGATAATAATTTATTTGATTTCACTGACATGATTGTTGATTACACAAATGACACATTTTTTACACAGTTTGATGTACTTTTTATTGATGAAGCACAAGACATGCCACGTATTCAGTACAACATGGTTGATAAGTTAATGGCTAACAGTAAAGAAACATACATAGCAGGGGATGATGACCAAGCTATTTTTAGATGGATGGGTGCTGATGTAGATAAATTTATCGCGTTAGATGGTAAGGTAACCGTGTTAAACAAGTCTTATAGATGCCCTAAGCTTGTTTATGATATTGCTAACAATATTATTTCTAAAGTAAAAAATAGAAGAGTAAAAACTTGGCAACCTAAAGAAGAAGAAGGTCAGGTTAAAAGAATGTCTAATATCAAACATATTAACATGTCTGAAGGTAACTGGCTTTTGTTAGGAAGAACTAAAAAAATTCGTAACGAGATGATTGAAAATTATTTATTTAATGAAGGGTATTGGTATGGAAGAGGAGAGCATCGACCAGTTTCTATAACTATTATTAAAGCTATTGAAATTTGGAAAAGATTAAAACAAGGTGTGTCTATTACTCTACCTGAATTAAAAACTTTATATTCTAAAATTTCTTCTAAAGGGTATTTAAAAAGAGGAGCTAAAACACATAAAGAAGAGGAAGAAAAAAAACTATTTAATTTACAGGATTTACATAATGATAAAGGTTTACTCGTTGATGGCGAATGGTATGAGGTATTAAGTATTTTAACACCAAAAGAAATTGCTTATTTAAGAAGGTTGGAAAGAGTAGGAGAAGATATTCAAGGAGAGCCACGTATTCGTGTGTCTACAATTCACCAGGCAAAAGGTGGTGAGTGTGATAATGTTGTTGTCCTGTTGGATATTGGAAGATTAGTTTACAGATCATACGCAAGAAACCCTGATGATGAGCATCGTGTTTTTTATGTTGCGGTAACCAGAGCAAAAGAAAAACTTTACATAGTAGAGGCTCAACGAGAGGAGGCATATAGAATATGATACATAAAGAAATTTTAGAAGAAGCCATTAAATTGATCGGCGGAGATCGAAACACGGATTATGGGGATCGTCTTATTAATCATCAAAACATAGCTAAACTATGGTCTGTTGTTTTAAAGAAAGAAATAACAGCTCATGACGTAGCTATATGTATGGCTCTTGTTAAAATTGCTCGTTTAGTTCACAGCCACAAAAAAGATAGTTATATAGACGCTTCTGCTTATATGGCTATAGCTGGAGAAATAGAGGCAAGAACAAATAAAGATAACCACTCGTTTGAATCAGAAGGTGAAAGACGAGGAAGAGAAACGTCAGAATATATAAAGGAAAAATATAATGCAACATAACTTTGGATTTACACAATCAGAGTGGATTCCTCCACATGAGTTACCCGATTTATCTGATGCAAAACACATTGCATTTGATTTAGAAACTTATGATCCACAACTTAAAACAATGGGACCAGGATGGACAACAAATAATGGTCACGTAATAGGTATAGCCGTAGCCGTAGAAGGATGGAAAGGATATTTTCCTATTAGACATGAGAACGGTTTTAATTGGGATCGCCGAAGAGTGTTAACATGGATGAAATCATTAATGAAAACAGATGCTATAAAAATAGCTCATAATGCTTTGTATGATTTAGGATGGCTTCATGCTGAAGGCATTGAGGTTAAAGGACCTATTGTAGACACAATGTTAATGGCGCCTATTATTAATGAAAATAAATTTTCTTACGCTTTGAATGCGGTAGGAAAAGATATGTTGAATGAATATAAAGACGAAAATTTATTAAAACAAGCCGCAGTTGAATTTGGAGTTGATCCAAAAAGTGAGATGTATAAGTTGCCTGCTGTCTTTGTAGGTAGTTATGCAGAGCAAGATGCAGACTTGACTTTACGACTTTATCATCACATGCAACCTATCATAGAAAAAGAGAGCCTACGCAGTGTGTATAATTTGGAGATGAGTCTTCTTCCAATAATATTTGAAATGACAAAAAGAGGAGTACGAGTTGATGTTGAAAAAGCAAACAGTTATAAAAAAAGTTTTAAGAATACAGAAAAGAAGATACTTAGTGGTATATTGGCAGACACGGGTGTTGCAGTGGATATTTGGGCTGCGAATTCAATTCAAAAAGTTTTTGATAAACTTAAAATAGAATATCCACGAACAGAGAAAACAGGAGCACCTAGTTTTACAAAAGATTTTTTATTAAATCACACTCATCCTATTGCACAAAAAATACAAAGTGCTCGGGAAATAAACAAAGTTCAATCTACTTTTCTTGATACCATTATTCGTCACGGTAAAACAGGACGCGTACATGCTAGTATTCATCAAATGCGTGATGGTAATGCAGGAACTGTTTCAGGAAGATTTAGTTACTCTAATCCTAATCTACAACAATTGCCTTCTCGTAACAAAGAAATTAAGAAACAAATTCGAGGATTGTTTTTACCTGAAGAAGGAGAGATGTGGGGTAGTTTTGATTACTCACAACAAGAGCCACGGATCGCGTCACACTTTGCTTATAAACTTAAATGCAAAGGAGCATCCTCAGTTGTAGAAGAGTATCAAAAAAATTCTGATGCAGACTTTCATAGTATTGTTGCTAAGATAGCTAACATTGATAGAGATCAAGCAAAAACAATTAACCTTGGTTTGTTTTATGGCATGGGTGTTAATAAACTTTCTAATGAATTACAAGTAGATGTAGATACAGCAAAAGAAATTTTAGCAGAATATAATGATAAAGTTCCTTTTGTTAAAGAATTAACAAAAAGAATATCTAAACTTGCTAATGATGAAGGAAATGTAGCAACAATTAAAGGAAGAAAATGTCGTTTTGAATTATGGGAACCAACAACCTTTGGTGTTTTTAAAGCTTTACCAAAAGATCAAGCCGAATTAAAATATGGAAAGCACCATCATTTAAAAAGAGCAGGAACATATAAAGCCCTTAATAGATTAATACAAGGTTCCGCCGCAGATCAAACTAAACAAGCAATGATAGAATTACATAAAGAAAATTTAATTCCTCTTATACAAATTCATGATGAGTTAACTTTAAGTTTTGATGGTTCTGAAAAAGTAAAAAATAAAATTATTGAAGTTATGGAAAATGCTTTACCTTTGACTGTTCCAAGTAAAGTTGATTGCGATCTTGGAAAATCATGGGGTGATGCAACTTAAAATAATGGCTGTTTTCTGCGGTAAACTAGATATGTCTTGCATATGATATAATATTATATAATATAGTTTTATAATTTTTAGAAAGAAGGAATTATGAATAATATATTAAAACAAGACTTATTTAAAATAATTGGTCCAGAATTTTTCTCTGCAATTTTTACTAAGAAGAATGGTGACGAGAGAAAGATACTTGCTAAACTACATGTAAAAGATCAAAAGTTTTTTGCAGGTGGTGAATTACTTGGTGACAGAAATCATTTATTAGAATGTATTGATGTTAACGTTCTTAAAAAAGTTGATGATCCAAAAAAAGCTTGGAGATCAATCCCATTAAATTTAGACTCTAATGTTAAGGGTCAAGGTTGCTTACTTAGTTTAAGAGTAAACAAAGTAGAACTTGTTCAGAAAGGAGAAAGTCATGCACAAGCCGCTTAATTTAATTGAACCAGTACAAATAGAAATGGATTTTAATGTTCCGTTTACTTTTAAAGATAGCATTGCTAAAGTATCTAGAAAAAATCCAATGAGAGGATCTATCTTACAAAGTTTCTTAGGTGATATTTGTCAAAACAAAAAGTCTTCTTTTACTGATTGGGTATTAGATGCTAAAGAAGAAAAACAAGAACAGGAGGATATATAAATGAGTATTAAA
>Ga0209634_1003176_pt1 | contig 11175 bp, 10 predicted proteins | sample LinPmetageLP40_FD_184043 | JGI IMG/M metagenome (GOLD analysis project Ga0209634, IMG submission 184043) | Marine viral communities from the Pacific Ocean - LP-40 (SPAdes) (version 2) | ecosystem: Environmental > Aquatic > Marine > Oceanic | place: Pacific Ocean | collected 2010-08-26 | reverse complement strand
TCCCTTTAAACTGAATCTTGAATTATGCCAAGGACAAAACAAATCATCCTCATTAGGATCATATATTATTGGCCCACCACTATGAGGACATTTACCTACACAAAACATTTTCCCTTTTATTTTTGTTAATTTTGTGCCATTCTTGCATTTTTTACTTTTTGAATTTTTAGCTTTAGATTTATTATTTTTATTTGTTTTTTTCATTAATATTCTAAAACAAAAAAAATTTATTCATAATATTTATTTATTATATCTGATTCTTCGCATTTATATACATACATACACAATACCTTTATAAATACCGATATAAACAATATAAATATTAATATTAAATATAATATATGGTCATTTCTTGTTAATTTCATATAAATATTAATTATAAATTTATTTTACCTTATTAAGTAACCTTAATTAATTAATTAATTTTATCAATTGCATTTTTTAGAATAACTTCTAAATCTGATTGTGGTTGCCATGTTGACCATGTATCATTATAATTATGCAATTTTCCAACAAATTCCCTATTTTCATCATTAATTTTATCTTCATTAATCCTTTGGAAATCTTCAACTTCTTGATCTGGAATTATCATTTCACCCAATTCAGTATTTTCCAAATTTAATTCATTTTCATCAATATTGTCATAATCACCATCAGATTCTTCGTCTTCTTCATCTTGGTCCTCCATTTCATATTCTTCTAATCTTAACTTCTCATAATCAGCTCTAATCTCATTTAATCCTTCATTTAAATCACTTCTCTGTAAAAACTCAAATACTTCATATTGAAGTCCATACAAAATATCTGTTTTTGTTACGGCATTTCTCCCACAATATTGAACGTATTTTGATGCATTAATTAACGCATTGCTTGTGAAAAGCCCCAACATTATTTCTATATCTTCTCTTTCCTTATCTGTCATTTTTACGGGTTCTACTAAATTAGAAAATCCCGTTTTCAAAAAACTGTAGTCACTCATAGTATATATACTACCTTATTTATATCTTTAAATGATATCAATTTTATTAAAAATTGATTTATATATTTTTTCTATATTAAAATATTTCATATGACTTCATTTGAATTAGAAAATGTTAAACAAATATATGATATAATATATCCACACTTTGATGTAACACGCCAAAGTATATGGTTTGATGTCCAACAATTTGTTGATAAATTTGAGAAAAATAGTTACGTATTAGATGCGGGATGTGGAAATGGAAAAAATATGTATAGAAATGACTGTGTATTTGTTGGTGGTGATTTCTGTCAAAAATTTATTGAAATGATAAAAGCCAGACACCATGAAGGTATTCAAATTAATATCAAAACTCTACCATTTAGAACTAATACTTTTGATTATACAATTTGTATTGCTGTATTACATCATATTAAAAACAAGATTCATCAAATTCAAGCGATTAAAGAATTGATAAGAGTAACAAAAAAACATGGTAAAATTCTAATAAGTGTTTGGGAAGCCCATGGTAACTATCAAAAGGGAGATAATTTTGTAAAATGGAAGTTGCAAAAAAAATATAACAAGAAAGAAGATTTGGACACAACTCTTAATAGATATTATTATATGTATGATGGTAATGAGCTTTATAATGATATAGTTCAAAATATACAAAATGTTATAATAGAGAATTATAAAGCAAATTTTAATAATAGATTTATAATTCTAACAAAATTGTAACAAAATTGTTACTATATTTAAGATGATTAATAATTAATAAAATTGAAATACTTAAACACTTTTTATTTTTATTATATAATGCATAATTTAGAATACATTAATCAAAATCCAAAATTGTATGTTAATGAACAAAATCCCTCAGATATTTGTGATTTCTTGGATTTAGCGTCTTTTCATTATTATAATTCAAATAAACAAATTATTAGTGACACAATCTATGATATAATATATGATACTTTCAAAAGTAAATACCCAACCCATAACTTCTTTAATAAAATTGGATCAGATGTTACAGAAAACAAAATTAAACTTCCAGTTTTTATGGGAAGTCAAAACAAGATTAAAACTCTAAAGGAATTAAATAATTGGTTGGGAAAAAATAACAACGAAAACTATTTGATTACGCCTAAATTAGATGGATCTTCGGCACTAGTAGAATATCTTAATGGTGAAATAAATCTTTATTCACGAGGCAATGGTTCCCAAGGCAAAAACTTAAATCACTTGATTGAGTATTTAAATTTTCCTAAATTGGACATAAATATTCATGTAAGAGGTGAGCTTATAGTTTCAAAAACTAACTTTCAAAAATTTGATAGTGAATATTCATCGCCTAGAAATATGGTTAATAGTTTAACTAGTAATAAAGAAGTAGACAAAAATAAAATCAAATACTTAGACTTTGTTGTATTTGAGTTATATGATAACACACAAAATCTAGAAAGCAAATTAGAACTAACTGAAAAATTTGGATTTAAAACTGTTCTTAATGAAAAGGTTGATTATCAAACAATTACATTATGGGAGAGTATTAAATCAAACTTCCTTCTCAAAAAACTCAATTATCTAAGAGATAATTATATATATAATATTGATGGTATAATTATAACTAATCTTAAAAATAACAAAATAAATAAAGATGGTAATCCAAAATATAGTGTTGCATTCAAATCAAACAATTATGGATGTATAACTACAATTAAAGATATTGAATGGAATATATCTAAACATGGTCTAATTATTCCAAGAATACATTTTGAAAAGGTGAAGCTCAGTGGTTCAAATGTAGAATATTGCTCGGGCAAAACTGCAAAATATATATTTAATAATTGTTTAAATAAAGGATCCAAAATTAGAGTAATTTTAAGCGGTGAGATTATACCCAAACTTGAAGAAATTATAAGTCCCTCTCATTACCCTCTTATGCCTGATAAAGGATATAAATGGGATGATAATAAAGTAAATTTATTGATTATTAAAGAAGATGATGATCAAACTATAAAAAGAATTATGTTCTTTTTAAAAACTATTAATATTACAAATATTGGAATTGGCAATATTACTAAAATATATGATGCAGGATATGATAGTATTGATAAATTTTTAAAATTGACAGTAGATAATCTACTTGAACTTGAAGGATTCAAAGAAACACTATCTAAAAAAATTGTTGATAATATACAAGGTGCTATATCTAAAAATATTTACTTGCCATTACTAATGCATGGATCATGTGAATTTAAATATGGTTTTGGTGTTAAAAAATTTGAAAAAATAATAGAAAAACATCCTAACTTTTTAGAAGAAGAAATGACATATGACAAGCTTGTAAATGTTCCGAGTTTTAATCATCAAAGTGCCGGAAAATTTTTAGAAAATTTACCTCATTTCAAAAAATTCTTAGAAGATCACGAATATATAAAATATGAAATACCTAAAAAGGAGGAAAAATGTGAAAATCCAAATATTTCAAATAAAAATATTGTATTTACTGGAAAGAGGGATAAAGCTCTAATGGATAAGGTTTTACAATATAATGGTATTATACAACCAGCAATTACTAAGAAAACAAATTATCTTGTTGTAGATGATATAGAAAAAAAGAGTGTAAAAATAACTAAGGCAAAAGAACTAAATATAGTAATAGTCTCAAAAGAACAAATGTATTCAATGTTTAATTAAAAATTGATTATCAAAAATATTGTTTTTTTTTCATATTCTGCAATGTATAAGCGTTACATAGGAACTGGATTTACTGCAAGACAAGCCCTGCTTTTTTGCAAGGTGAATAGATTGGCCTACTCCAAAAAGATTAATAAACACGACATTACATCTAGAACGCGTATTATTCTTATGGATATAATAGATAATGAAACTGCCGCAAGTATGGAAAAAATGCTTATATTTGCCTACTTTTACAATATTAAAAACAATAATGATTTTAGCGAGGCAGAATATAAGTTTTTTAAAAAGCTAATTATTGCATATGGAAAACAAAAACTTAATAGTATTTTCGATAATTTTAGTTCAAAAGATGGTTGTGTAGCAATTAAGGAAGAGGAAAACAAATATCGTATTGTATACTTTACTAAGTAAATATAACTAAGTAAATATAACTAAGTAAATATAAATAATTAGTTATAGTAGAAAATTACTTAAAAAAATATTTTTGTATTTAAGATATAAAATGGCATCTAAACAAATTTCAACAACAATGTATAAATCATTGGAACACCAATTTAAAAGTGAATTATTAAGTGCAAAATCGTCTACACTTGTTTATTTTCATAATGCGGTTGGTATTGGAGAGCATCCTCAACATTTAGAAGAAATGGATAAGTTAATTGATACTATGGCATCAGCACAAGACAAATTAGATATTTTACGTAATCATTTCTCTACATATGATTGTTCCGATGATAATGAAGACCCAGTAAGAAGAGCTTCTCCTTAAATTAGATTCATATTATATAATTCTGTTATTGTTATTCTTTTACATGATGATTTTTCAATTAAAAGATTTATAATTTTTTCTATTTTTTGTCGTTTTTCATAATTGAAATCAAAGTAACATATAGGAATATAATTTTCTAAAAAGTGATAGTAGATATAGTTTATTACTCTACCTAAACAATAACTATCTATCTTATAAACTAGTTTTCTATTCATATACATCTTTCTTTTACCATTTACAAGTTCCATATCATCCGCAATAATTTTTGGTAATCCTGGTTTAATATATTCTATAGAAACTAAATCTGAAGGATAATATCCAGGTGTCCCTTTATAATAACCAACAAAATTTTCGAAAGGCTCTTCGGAACAAAATCCAAAATCAATAAGCTTGAATATACTGATACCATTTTTTATACTTACCATAATATTTTCTGGTTTTATATCTAAATGACATAATTTATTATCATGCAAATATTTTAGACTACAAATTATTTGTTTAGAAAAATTTAAGATTGAATTATAATTTTTCCATATATAAGATTTGCCATTTATTGACAAATAATCAAGAGAATCTAATACATCGGTAGATCCTGCAAAATCTATATACATAACATACAAATTTGTATTAAAAATTGACATTTCTTCATCTTTTACTAGTAACTTTAATTTATTAAAAAACAAACTTCCTTTTTGTATCAATTTTCTTTCTTCATCGGGAATAGCATAATAATCCTTATAATTTTCTATTTTTTTTACTTTATCTAAGTAATTAAATTCATTATGATTAGTTCCAATTTTAGTAATCTTTAATAGCTTGTTTGATTTAATTGCAAAGTGCCCTTCATAAAACTTACTCCCAATTATTATTGAACTTGAGCCTGTTTTTATTATGTCTTGCATAACAAAGTTTATAATTATAAAATTATTGTTTAAAATCAATTTTACATTAATAATAAAAATATTAAATTCTAAAAAGACAAACTACTAAGGTAAGAAAATACAATTTACTGAAATAATTTATTTAATTTATTTAATGCTCTATTAATATCACCGTTAGTTTCTTGTAATTCGCTAGTTGCAGCGTCCTTTTCGAAGCCCATGTCAACTAAAGTATCTCAAAAAAGCGATCCCATGACACGTTCGACTTGTCCACCATGACGCACGAGCAACGGGAGCAACTGCGCTTCATCCGTAAAACCCATCTCCGCTAGCTGCGCAAGCTGCGGTGCAAAGTTGTCAGATGGTAGTAGTGGCTGTGGCTGTGAAGGTGGTTGTGTTATGGACATCTCATAAGAATTTATTTCTTCTTCCATTTCATCTCTAAAAGCTGGATTTTCATATATTTTTATCATATTTTTTAATATATGTTCAAAAGTTTTTGTTCCTTGATGTTCTTTAGGTAGAGGTTCAGTTGTATAACCACTTGTAAAATGTCTTTTTTTATTTCTTTCATGTAAATATTCTAATGCAACAAAATGTCCAGCTGGATCTCCAATACTTGAAATATATAATGGTTCTTTACAATGTTGTTCAACAAACTCTACATTGCGCAGTCTATCTCCTTTTATACGATTTCTATATTCTATTGGGTCAGTATGATACCCATTTGTTGCTAATTCTATTGGGTGACCTGCAGTATATTGAAGTTCATCTATTTTTTCTGTTAAAGTTATATAACTTGGAATTCCACCTCTCATTGGAAGATTAAAACCTTCATCAAGCACAGCTAATTCATCTGGAATACCAACTTCACTATCTGGAATATAAATCTGCCAAGCATTTGAATCTTGAGGTGGAACAGTTGGAGTAATTCGGATACCTTCCCTAATAAAAACGCATATACAACAATTAAGCAAATTCGATAATGCTTGAATTGATATAGGTTCTCCATAAATTTCATTTTTCATTACTCTTTCTAAATGTCCAGCTGGATTTAGCACAAGAGGTGTCATTAAAGCTCTATTTGTTTCACTGTAATCTCTCGCTAATTTTTTTAAAATATAAACTGCATATTTATTGTATAAATTGTTTTCTGGACACGCTTCTCCCATTTCCCCTCTTTTTAATGGATTTATATTTGGAGATATTCTTCTTTCTAAAGCTCTTAATACCGAATAATACAAACAATTTCCATCTGCTGGATTTTCTTCATATGACCAATTTTTTCCTTCTATTGGATAACCAATAGGATCGCCTACTCTTGTTTCAGGAAAAGGCATCAATCTTTTTTCTGTTTCATTCATTAAATATCTTGTGTTATATCTTTGGTTTCTCTTAGCTTTAGAAATAATCAGTCTATTGTTTCTCCTACCAGTTAATGGTCCCTGATCAAAAGAACTATTTAAACTTAATTGTCTTCTAATTTGTCTTCCGTTTATTATACTTGGATTTGCAGGATAACTTTGAGATCTAATCATTGGTGCTGATGCTGCTGATTTTGCGACTGTTGCTGAACGTCTTCTATTTGCGACTGTTGCTGAACGTCTTCTATTTGCGACTGTTGCTGATGCTGCTCTTGTAGGAAAATCGTTAATGACATTGGAGTCGAATACTTTTCTATTTGCGGCTGCTGTTGCTACTGAACGTCTTCTATTTGCGGCTGCTGTTGCTACTGAACGTCTTCTATTTGCGGCTGCTGCTGCTATTTCTGCTCTTCTTGCTCTTTCTGCTCTAGATAAAGAACCTCCTTTTAATTTCTTAGATTTTCTTATCTTTCTAGATATTTTTCTATTATTTTTTTTTGAAACCATTTATAATAATAAAAGAAATTTATTTAATTTTATTTAAATTTTTTTTCATTTCTAATATTTGTGTTAGTGATGGCGGTCTATATGAATTTGATTCTTTGACTTCTTTTAAAATCTTATCTTTTTTCTCAGCCTTCTTTAATTTTGCTAATTTAATTTCATTCATTATATTGATTTTAGGCGCAGATAATTTTGATGCAAACATATTTCCCAAAGAATTATTCAAATTATTTATTTTTTCTTTCTTTTTATTATCACTAATAGACTTGCCGTCTAATACATTTGGATCTAAATTTTCAAGAATCATTTTATGTTGAACCGCCTGTTTTGGAACTCCACAACTTATCATCTTAAAATACTTTTGATATTGTGGATGACTTTTATAAACATTAGAATTAGAAGGTTTATCTTCTTTATCATCAAGAAAACTATATGTATTTAAAACAGTTTGTGGATAAACTTTGGCTTGTAATATAGTCCATGTTATACCATATTTTTCTTCGTTTTGCCATATATTATTTGGTGTTATAAGAAACTTTACATAAGCTTTTGCCTTTAAATATTCTTGGCTTACTAAATCCTTTTTTTCATTAAATACTAAAATATCTTCTTGTATATTTAATCGCATCCTATCAGAATATATATCATTCGAATTTTTTATAGAGTTAATAAACTTCAATTTCTTATTACTTTTTGAAATATATTTGATTACTTCATTATTTATTTTAGTTATTACCTCTTTAAAACACGCCATATCTTTATCAACAACATCATTAATAAATGAAGAATCTATATAGCTTTTTGATCCATAAGAATATTTACCAAAAGGCATAGTCAATATAGGCGTTTGTATTATTAATGAATTATTCAAATATTTAATAGGATAATTATAAATATTATTACCTACACCTATTTTTTTTTTTATTAATAAATTTTCAATTATAATATCTTTAGGTCGCAGAATTTTATGATCCATAGATGCTATTAAAATAGTATTATATTTTTTAAATAATTTAAGGATATTTTTTTTATTTTCTATAAATATAATGGAAAAATGTGTCCCTCAAATTAATGGGGACACCCAACATATTGATGTAATTGAAAATAAAAATGAAATTAATATTGATACAAATATTAATGATAATTCACATCAAGATGTTGAGTGTCCTATATGCTACGATAAAATCGACTTTAGAAATAGTGGTGGAGAAATAAATGATAATACTCCAATTAAACTTGACTGTGGTCATGTTTTTCATCATAAATGTATATTAGCTACTTTTAAAACAAATTTAGTAAATAATAGAAAAACACGACGCTGCCCTTTTTGCAGAGAGGTAACTAGTCATTTACCACTACAAAAATATATATTTCCTTTAAGAAATATTCATCAAGAATATGAACTCATTAAAGGTTTTTTGCACAAAGGTGATTTTGAATCAATCTACAAATTATCTAAAAAACATAAATTTATGAATGAACATAAATGTCACGCAATTGTAACAACTGGTAATAATAGAGGCACGCAATGTAAAAAATCAAAAAAAGATGGTTATGATTTCTGTTTTATGCATTATAAAAAATTTAGTAAATATTCTACATAAAGATAAATTTTTCTTTAATTTAATGACAAAAAAAGTTATTGTAATAGGAGGAGGATTAAGTGGTATTATTGCAGCAGCAAACTTAAAATACAAAAAACCCACATATGAAATTATTTTATTAGAAAAAAATGATGTTTTAGGAGGAAGATTATATCAAAGTTATCTAGACAATAATATTATAAATAATGGACCAAGTTGGCTTTGGTTTAAAGACTTAATAGAAAATACATTAAATGAAATCGGGTTTGATATAAATAATCTTGAAACAATTGACTTAGACCCACAATATAAAATTGTGTATGATAAAGATAGTTTCTTTAATGTAAATAAAACAATTATACAAGATTTAAAAAATATTGATAAAAATATAGAAACTGAAATCGATAGGTTTTTAGAGAAAAACAAATACAAATATGATCTATGCGTAAACTCATATTTAAAATATGATAACATAAGCATTAGTGAATATTTCAATATTCAATCTTTTAAAAATATATTCAAATTAGATATTTTTGATAACTACAAAAATATTATTAACAAAATATCACATAATCCTTTAATAAATAAAATATTGTTATGGCCTTCCCTATTTATTGGTTCAAAACCTAAACATATTTCGGGCCTACTTTCAATTTTAACATATTATATGTTAAAAAATGGAACACAAATTTATAGTAATAATGGAATGATTGATATTGTCCATAAACTTGAAATATATTTAAAAAATATAGGAGTAAAAGTCCACACAAATAGCAGTGTAGAAAATTACATTATGAAAGAAAATGCGATTATTGGAGTTAAACTAACTAACTCAAATATTTTATATTGTGATGATATAATATCTAGTATTGATTATCAATACTCTGAATCATTATTGGACAATAAATATAGGTCATATCCAAAGCTATATTGGGATAAACAAATAATGTGCCCTTCTTCATTAGTAATTAATATTGTTTTAAACAGAAAGCTAGATGATCTAGATTATCATAATTTATTTTTTAATCATGGATTACAAAATCATATTAAAAATATATATGATCATAAAATCATACCAGAAAACCCCTTGTTTTATTTGAATATAACATCTAAATTATTTAATAATGAATGTGTAAACAAAGAACACGAAAATCTATTTATCCTTATACCAACTAGTAACTATACTAATATGAATCAACATGATATAAAATATCTTTATTTTAATATTATTTCCCAAATAACCGATTTTGTTGGGTTTGATATACAACAACATATTGTTAAAGCCAAATTTACTAAAGATATTCACTTTAATAACAGATTTAATGCATTTAAAAATAATGCATATGGACTAAGTTGTGAAAACTATCAATTTGCATTTTTTAGACCTAAAATTAAATCAAGATATGTTTCAAATTTATATTATTGTGGGCAAACTTCATGTCCTGGACCCGGTGTTCCACCTTCGATGATATCTGGGTTAAATTCTTCAAATCTTTTAATTAAAACGCACAATGTAGATATTAAAAGTAATAAAAGTAATTATATAACTTCATTTTTTACTGAATTTTGGATCATAATTACAAATCTAATTGTTAATATAATTACTTTTGGTTTTAACATCATTGGATTGAAAACTACTTTTGCATGCTTTTTAAAAGAAATTAATTTTATTTTACTCAATAAATTAAAACCTAATGATTATTTTAGATATGAATGAAATAGTTATAATAGGTTCTGGGCCTGTTGGGTTATTAACAGCTTTCTATTTATATAAAAAATATAACGATATCAAGTGTTATATTATATCACATAATTTTGAAAACTTTCATTGCACATACTGTTTGTTTTTAGAACATATTGAAAATACATGGTTTTATGATTACTTTGAGAAATCCAAACTTTTTTTAAACATTACAACTATTAATATAGATTTCTGTAATAATGAATCTTTAAAATTAGATAATAAATATGGCATAATAAATAATGAATACCTATATAAAACAATTATAGACTTTTTAGATACTACTAATATCGAATTTATTAAAGGAAATGTATGTCATATTAACAAAAGATTTGATCGATACAATATATTATACAAAAAAAATAGTAATTATAAAAATATTTATGTTGATTTTGTGTTTGAAGCTACTGGTGATAAAAATTTAAACAATATAAGCCAGAAATCATATATTCAATATTATCAATACTTCTATGGTCTCAAACTTTACTTTGAAAATGGACACAACTTTAATGAATGCACACTTTTAAATTGGAAATTATTAGATGATGAATATAATACTAAATCATTTTGTTATGTATTACCATATGATAAAAATACTATTTTAATAGAAGAAACTATCTTATCTACATCAAGTAAAAAATATTATTTTGATCTATTAGAAAAAAG
>Ga0209634_1003170_pt1 | contig 11194 bp, 13 predicted proteins | sample LinPmetageLP40_FD_184043 | JGI IMG/M metagenome (GOLD analysis project Ga0209634, IMG submission 184043) | Marine viral communities from the Pacific Ocean - LP-40 (SPAdes) (version 2) | ecosystem: Environmental > Aquatic > Marine > Oceanic | place: Pacific Ocean | collected 2010-08-26 | reverse complement strand
CCATGTGGGGTTAATGGGATAAGTGATCTGGAAATCAGAGTGATGGAAGAACCAGCCTTCGTCCGTGAGCAAAGCCCATGCGCCGACGCCGTAGCCCAGCTGGGCAGCGGTCAGCCACTGGTCGAAGATGTAGCCTTGGTAGCCAGCTTTGTTCAGTGCCTCGATGTAGCGGGCTCTGAAGAAATTCAGGTCGCATCCCGGAGGGTTCAACCAGTTGCAGTAGGCCTGATGAACGCCGACTTTGCTGTCAGCACTCTCGAACCAATCGCGTGGTGATCCCATCCAGAACATCGAAGCGGCAGACCAAGCACCGAGGCGTTTGCCTGCGATGGTCGTAAGGTTCTGGTGACGTTCAGCCTCCCAGAATAGAGCGATACCACCGTAGGCGGATCCTCCACCACTGTTGATGGTGATGAACACCTGTTGGCCGTCAGCGAGTTCCATGATGCCTGCAAGGGCGTCTTGGTCTTCCACCTCGACATAGCCGGTGTACTCAATCCAAATACCAGAATAGTCATTATGAGTAATAACGAACTCACCAGCGGATGCCAGTGAGCTAACGGTCAGGGCAAGAGCCCAAATCATGTTCTTCATATGTCAGTCCTTTCTCAGTTGGTGTCGTTCTCCTTGAACGGGATGAGTTTGTTCAGCTTGTCTTTGCGCTTGGCGCATCCACAGTCCTTACCAGTTGCCTTAGCAACGGCTTCTGTAGCAGCCTTGACGCCAGTGACAGTTGTTACGGCCTCGACGACATCGCCGAGACCTTTGAATTTGAATGATTTCATGGGCAGTTCTCCGGGGTGATGGGTGCAGCAAGTGAGAGCCTCACGGTCATCTCGCCTGCTTCATAGTTGCTGTTGAATCCGTAGCCACCACCATCAAGCTGCAGGCCGGGGAAGCCCAGCTGCAGCGTCTGGCTGAAGCTCACGGTGTCTGAGTTGCCAGCACAGACCCGAGTGCCGGTGTCGTTGCCGAAGTTGGCGTCATTGAATCTGACAGTGTTGCTGGTCTTGTTCGGATTACCGAAGGGACCAAAGGCATCAGCGACAGTGGACATGCCGTAAGGCACACCGGAAATACTTCCACCGAAGCAGGTGAACCCTGGCTGAGCCGAGGCAACCTCTTCAGCAGGCGAAGCACCTCGCCAGTTGATGCTCGCAGGAGCTCCAGCTGTGGTGCTCACGGCGACAGTCACCATGTGGGTGGTTGTCCACACCTCGTTGATGCTGTACGACTGGATACGAGTCTCGTTGCCACTGGCGGACTCACAGACGTAGCCGTACTGGCCACCGTCGTCGAAGTAGCCAGGGAACTTGGGCTGGTCTACGGAGCCTTGCCACTGAACAAGCACCTTGAAGGTATGAGCCAGAGGCTGTCCGTTCGTGCAGTTGACAGTGCTATCCAGGACGACCGAGGCACCAGTCATGTTCATGGCGACGTTGGACTGATAGAATTCGAAGACGAAGCCGCCTCCAGCTGTGCCATAGTCACGGTTGGACTCTTGACTGCCGTTGTCTGAGCTGGGAGACCAGAGCACGTCGATGTCGTAAGCAAGGTCATTAGCCGTGGTGCAGACACAGCCGTAGATTCGCTCGCCGTCTGCACAGCTAACAGCTGGACCAGAGTCACAAGAGCTCAGGCGGTCAGGGCAACGGGTGTCACAGCACGTACCGTCCTCAAGCTCATCCTCGTAGTCGAGCTTCTCGAAGAGCGTACATGGGTCACCCATGCCGTCTGATGGTCTGATGGGATAGTACGTGAGCTCGTCCTCGCAGTCGCAGAGGAACGGAGCCTCGCCCAGACAGAAGTCTGAGTCATCGGTGACAGCTGGGTCACACAGCCAAGAGCCACAGTAGGTCTCGGTGCAGTTCGATGGATTTCTGGTGAGTGCATAGATGCCGTCTGTGAAGTTGCACGAGTTGTACATCTTGACGGTCATCACCAGTGGGGTTGTTTTAATTGAATCGTTGCAGGGAACGAAGCGTCTGTACGGCGAGGTACAGCTGTCGTCTCCGCAACAGCAGAAGCGGTGGTTAGACATAATATTTCTCCAATAGGAAACCACCCCGGTACCTCGAAGCATCGGGATGGGAAGGGGTTAGTTGTTACTTGTTGGTAACGGTGAAGGTAAATTCAAAGGACTTGCCATCAGCATCAGCCAGGAAGGCGTCAACAGATGCAGTTGTCCCGACCATGCGGAAGTCGAGGAGGCTTTCGCCGCCAGTAAAGTTCTGACTGAAAGCAGTGTGGGCAAAGGCTACGCCGTCAATCTTGAGTTCAAGAGAGACCAGGTTGTAATCAGCATTCCAGTCAGCGGCACTGTCACTGTTGCTCTGCATGTCCACGAGGATGCGCAGCTGGTTGCCGGTGTCTCGGAGCATGTTCGACCCGTAATACTTGTAGCGGTCAGCGTCGAGGCCAGAGTCGGCATAGTTGTCAACCTGGAAGTTGGTGGGATTAACCTCTTTGCATGTCCCAGTGATGGTCGTGCTTCCTCCGGCTACAACCACAGGGTCGTACGCACCGTCGGTGGCGATGTACTTGACGAGGTCAGCTGCACCGACCGTACCGCCTTGGCCGTCATCCAGGGTTGCCCCGTTGGCGTCCCAAGACTGACAGGAAGGAATGAATCCTTCTTCCTTGATACGAGCCACGAGCGTCTTGAACTGCGGCCAAGTGAACTTGGTGCCGTTCTGGCCCGTGCCGTTGAGGGTGTTGCCATACCAGTTCTTGTACATGACTTCGTTGATGTCAATGACCACGTGGACTTCAGTAGTCGCTGGGTCAAGGTTCCAGCCGTCCAGCTGTGCCACTGAGTTGCCATTGCCATTGGGACGTCCCATGACAGTAGTGCCAGTGCCATCAGTCGAGATGCCAGAGGAGGTAGGCCAGAGAAGCCAGTGCTTCGCATAGGCATACCGCTCGGGGTCCTTCTTGCCACCATCAACCGTACGGGGCAGTGCCTCGTAGAGCTGCTGGGTAGGAGCGTCGACCGTAGAGCGAATGCCCGAGATACGAGCAGCTCCAGCAATGAAGTCGGTTTCATCGTTGTACTTCGCTACGCGAGTACCGGCATCAAACGACATGTTGTCGAACCCAGCGGTCTTCAGGATGTCCCACTCAATCTGCAGGGAGTCCGTGGGGTAGACCACAGGCTCCTTGACTGACCGTGACCAGCCTGTTGCGTAGGCAGCGACGTTGTAATCGACATTAGTAAAGGTGTCATCCGTGTACGCCCAGCCGTAGCCGACGTATGCGAACACCTCGGAGACGTGACCAGAGTCACGGAGGTCGTCCAGGGCGGAGCTCCAGGCAGTGACACTGTCGCCAGCTGCCCCACTGCTGTCCACGTAGGGACTGGGCCAGGAGGACACAACCGTTGTGCCATCTGAGTCAACGCCGTAGGAGTTCACTGAGGCAGTGCTCATGAGTGAACCGGCATTGGCAGCGAAGTAGCCCTGACTGTCTTCGGTTCCGGGGAGCGGGTCACCAGCGGTGAAGCCGCCGGGGTTGCCCAGCACAAGACGATTGAACGGGGAGCCTGCATCGAGTGCAGCTCCAAGGGCTCGGTCCTTGAGTTGGTTGGTGTAGAACCGCTTGCCATTCTCGGCAGGGTCAGCGAGGTCCGCAGCCGAAGCTCCGGCCGCTGGGGTGATGGTGAAGTCAGAAGATGGTGAGCCCCACAGGGACCTGTTGCCCTTGGTGGCCGCATAGAAGGCGGCGTACAGGGGCGTACGGTCCACGACGAGTGGCTCGAACACAGCAGCCTGCTTGAGCACGTACGAGCCGGATGCCGTGCTGGCTCCGTCAAGGACGTTGACTGCAGCGAGGTCAGTCCACACCAAGGTGTTGGCTGACTGCGTAGCGTCAGCAGGGTTCAGCGTGTAGCCCTCAACAGTAAAGGAGTCAACCTCACTGACGAAGTCAATGGCGTCAGCCTCTGTCTCGAAGGACATACTGAACTTCTGCGTGCTAACACTACCACCCATCTGCGTCATGCTGAAGGCGTCGTACAGGTCGTCGCCGGTCGTGAGCACGGGGAAGAACAGCCACTGTGAGCCAGCGATGCTAAACACTTCGTGGGGTCCCCACTGCACGCCAGACGGCGTAGGGAACCAGACGAGGTCAAGACCCATGTAAACCTTGCTGGCTTCATCAAACCCATAACGGATTGAGTCAGATAGATTGAATTGTGACATGGGTCACCCCACAATCACATAAAGGGTCTGTGCGTTAGGCGTCAAAGCGTCGTAGGCAGCCTGTGTGAGCTTGACCACGTCGTTGACAGAGTTGTTGGATGATTGGATGCCGTCAGCACCGTCGGCACCAGGAGCACCGTCGTTACCATCAGCACCAGGAGCACCATCGGCACCAGGAGCACCATCGTTACCGTCAGCACCAGGAGCACCATCGTTACCGTCGGCACCAGGAGCACCATCGGCACCAGGAGCACCGTCGTTACCGTCGGCACCAGGAGCACCGTCAGCACCAGGAGCACCGTCGTTACCGTCGGCACCGTCGTCACCCTTGTCGCCCTTGGGACCAGGCACGACTGAGTCTTCACCGGGCTCACCCTGGGGACCAGGAGGACCTTCAGGGCCAGGCGACCCGTCGCCACTGCCTTCACCAGCAGGGCCTTGAGGACCTTCGGGACCTTCGGGACCTTGGTCACCTTGGTCACCTTGGTCACCCTTGTCACCTTGCGGTCCGGTGTCACCAGTGTCACCCTTGGGACCTTGCGGTCCGGTGTTGCCGGTATCACCCTTGGGTCCGGGTACGTTTGAGTCGGCACCAGGATCACCAGTGTCACCCTTGGGACCTTGCGGTCCGGGTACCCCACCACTGCCGCCTTCGTTCGAGACGATTGACAGCTGTGACGTGACGTCAATTTGGACAGAGTTATTGTAAGTCCCGTTGTCGCCGAGGGACTGGTCGGCGTTGATGTAAGTTGAGATCAAACTGGGTACGGAGCCGGACACTGTCACCCTGGAATCATAGAGACCGACAGGGAGGACAGAGAACGTCTCTACAGGGAGCTGAAGCGTGGCAACGCCGCTGGTGGGATCACTATCGATCGTCATATCCACCGTCGTGCCTTGCAGTGCGAACTTGACAACCTTGTCAGTCAGGTCCACTGGGTTGATGCCGGCGACGAAGGCAACGGTGACGGAGCCCGCATCGTTACGGCTGAAGATAAATTGGTTCATGAGCAGTCTCCATCAAATTGATTTGGATAAGTAAAATAAGCAACCCATCCCTGCTTGCCAGGAGTTGTAGTGTCGCTCGCCTCATATTCCATAGGGCAGAGCCAGAGCATTGCATGGGTTGACACAGGTACAGGTTGCAGCTCGATACCTTCGGGCAGGTTGGAGTACGAGACTCCCATTGCCGAGGTTGAGTTGTTATTGAGCTCACAGAGGTTCAGGGCGACGGCAGCGTCACCTTCAAATCCTGAGCTGAGATAGTTAAGGGCGTTGGCGTCGTAGAGAAAGGTCTCGTCGCCATTGATGTCCTCGACAACCGAGGCTTCAGGTGAGACGACAATGAAGTCGTAACCCCACTTGATGGGCTTGGTATTGTCAGGGTCATCTCGCCACGCGAGCTCCTGTACATCGATGCCTGATGGTGGATTGATGATTGCCATATACGGACCAGTCCAGGCCGGAGCATTGAATGCTTCAGCTTGGGCTGCATTCACCATCGCTGCATTGTTCATGTCGTTCAGGGTGTCAGCATCAAGTCGGCCGATCCCGTGTGTAAAGGTCTTACGAATCATTCGCAGGTTCCTTCAACGGCAGCCGTGTAGGCAGAGCCATTACTGCCTGCGAGCTTGAGCCAAGCATCTGCGAATACAAACTGAGGAAAGAGTTCCTCGGGGTTGGTACCGAATGAGCCGAGCTTCTGATGAGGCTGAAGCCAGCCAACTGACGAGGCCGTCAGGTTGACGATCGGAGATCCAGCTTCCGAATCACCAGGGTCAACCTCAGTAGGACAGTTGTTCGTGTAGGCCACGATGCCTGTCTTGGTGACCCATGGTCGCTGTGAGGCATGCTTCCACTTGTCATAAATGAGAGTCAGAGTGACTCGCTTGAACTCGTGGTGCATAGGCTGGATAGCGACATCGGTGACCAAGAGGTAACCAGGATCGAAACCAAACCATGCCTCGGCGTTCCGAGTATTGAGCAGGTTCTGCAGCCAGTAGAGGTTAGTCCACTGTGCATCGTTCTTGGTCTCGTCAAGAGCATCGACGTATGGGCTACGGGCAAGGAACTCGATCGTGATCTGTTCTTGGCCGATATTGAACTGAGTCGGAGTACCACCATTGATATCAATGGAGGTTCCTTCAATGTCGCGGCCAGTACTACAGAATGCCCAGTCGGAACTACAGTTGTTGAGGATGGCTCCCCAACCATCTTCAGGTGATCCCGCATCGCTGAACAGACCGAGACTCTCAGTATAGAGCTCCGGATCAGAACGCCACGCGTTGACGTTTCGGGTACGTGACACTCTGTTGACACTGATGCTAGGAGCACCGAGGAAACTAGGTGTCTCGGCAGTGGTGTACATCATGCCCATATTGGTTTGAGTGACAGTGACCCTGAAAGCGTTCTTGTCCTGCCCAGGTTTGATGCTGACGCTACGAACTCGCCATTCGCCAAACTCTGTATTCGGCAGGTAGTTGTCCCAAGAGCCATCGCCCTTGATCTTGAAGGCAGTACCAGCTACGGCCAGTACGCCATACGATTTGGCTGTGTCCGCCAGGAACTCTTGGACCAAGAAGGCTGACGTGATCGTCGGCACAGCTTGGCAGTCCCGGATGAACAGTTCAATTGTTTGTGTATGGTTCTCGAACAGTCCTCCCTGCTGGAGGTTGTTGGAACCCTTCAGGATGGTGATTTCAATAGTCATCAATACACAACTCCCTTCGCGGTAATGTCATCGGTGCCGATTACAGCTGATGCAAGGTTCTTGAGTCCAGCAATAAGATCATTGAACAAGATCTCGCCTTCAGTACCGGCATAGCCGAGACCGACAGCTCCTGCTTGTTCTCTACGTTCCTGTGACAAGATGAGCTGCTTCTGCTGCTCCATGAGGTACGGGCTGTTCCCGATCTCGACCTGCCGCTGGATATCTCGCTGGTCCTTCATGGCTTGCGCCAGCGTGGCGGTACCAGAGAACTGAGTTGAGGTTTGAAGTTGTTGACGTCCGAATGAGGACATCTTGAAGAGTGCAGCACCAGCAGCAGCAGCGATCGCAGCTGCAACGCCTGCACCCTTAAGTCCAGCGGCAACAAACGGAGCCGCCGCTATGGCACCACCGAGTGCGGTATTTGCAATACGGGCGCGGCCGATTGCCTTACGCTGACGGTGTCCTCTGTGAATCGCCATGTCATGGAAGATTCTGGCTTGCCTATTGCTGCCATGTCTTTGGCTGATGTCTCTAGCGGCAACAAGGTTTCTCATTGCCTGGTGGTTCTGAGTTGGGCGCTTCATGTACATCGCAGAAGCTGAGGTTGCCATTGCATTACCAATGCTGGCCATTTTCTTACTCAGGCCACCACCCATCACAAACTGAGAGACGAGGAGGTCACTCATGCTGAGATTACTGTTGGCCTTCTTCTGGAACTGGTTAATGTCCCTGCTTGATTCTTTAAGGGTTTGTCTGAAGTCTCGATTGTCGCCATTAAGTTTTACGTTTAGAGCCATATCATTTTTAGCCATCGAGTCTCCTTTCTGCGCCAAATTCAGTGAGCGCGTTAATAAGTCCAGCAGAGTTCTGATCGGGAGAGTTCTCCCAAATCATGAACTGTTGCCATTGTCGTAATTCAGATTCAGATACAGAATGGCGGAGCTCTTGCACCGTGCGACCCAAGCGGGAAGCGACGGTGAAAAGCAAGAGATCCGCCGGCGTCAGTTTCCCGGGTCGGTGAGACCGTTAAGGGTCATCGCCGCCGCTACGAGTTCATTGACGACTCGGTTGGGCCACTGTGAGATAGCTTCGCGGGATGCGGGCTGATCTTTCAGTGAGAGGTACAAGAGCTCGGTAGCCTTGCCTTCTTCGGTTTCAACATTATCGATGGCCGCAAACTGGGCAGCCGAGAGTTCGGCAAGCACCACAGTCTGTCCGTCCATATCAATCTTCTGCTCGCGCGGGAGGAAATTCATTCCGATGCCTCGACCGCAGTCTCATCAACCATGAACTCAAGGGAAACCTCGAGGATGCCGTCCATTTGGCCGGTGATGGAATAAGACATGAGGTGAGCACCGAGGCTGAACAGCTGGGACGCAGCAGCACAGTCGACACCGAACTTGGCGGTGAGAGTTCCAGGAGCACAAGCCTTGATGGCTGCGTCGAGCTCAGTGAGCGTGGGGTCTTCGAACAGAACGCCCAGCGAGACTCGCCGAACGGACCGGAAGCCAGCACGGCTGACGCGGGAGCTATCAGATGAGGTGGTGACGTCGATCTCAGCTCGGTCCCCGCCTTGGAAGTCGAACGAGGTGATCCCGAGATCTTCGAAGATCACGGTGCCAGCGCTGTCGGAGAACGAGACGCTGGATCCATTAAATTGAGTAAGGCCCATAGTCAGCCTCCTTTGTAATTGATGTAGTTGATAGTGACTGAGAACAGACCGACGGAATCGTCGTCATATCCCTCCTCATAATCACGGTCGATTGATTCCAGAACGTTGCATACGTTGTCCACCAGAGCAGCGAGAACCGCTTCTGAGAGACTTTCGGCGTCCTGGACGGAACGAGCGATGCACTGGACCATTACGGAACTAGATGTCCTGTAAACGCCCATTGACAGCCGCTCGAAGTTCTGGGTTGGTACCTCGTACAGCACAGCAGGAAAGTCCTTGCCACGGCCTCGCACGTATGGCGAGATGTCGTTGGCCAGAGCAGTCACAGGTGCGACGTTGAGGTCGGTATATACAGTTTGGAAGATGTTCATTTAGAAAGACTCCTTAAGGTCTTGAGTCCAGGTGCCTTGCCGCTATTGCTAAGCATCTCGAGGCCATAACCCATGGCAGTAGCGAATACCTTCATGACCTTGTCTCGCTCAGTTGCGAAGGCATGCTCTCGGAACCAGTTACCCCACACTCGCGTGCCTGAGATGTGGTTAAAGCCACGTTCCACCAGGTGAGAGATCCGGAGTATTGGTTTCCTGTAGTTGATACCGCTCACTGCACTGAAGTTACTTCTGCCCGTATTCTTGAACTTGTACTTGTACGAGCTTCGCTTCTGAAGCATCTTGCGCCAGCCCTTGCCGGACTTCTTGAGCTTCAGATCCTTAGCGTTCTCGCTGGTCTGGTCGTTGATGACCTCGAGACCAAGGCGAGCAGAGTGTCGGATGACCTTGCGGCCTTCCTTGCTATCGAGATCCCGCATCAGTTGTTGAATTGGATCTGAGTCGATAGTCATGAAGCCATTGCGGCGGATACCACGTGAGGCATTGAGCTGAGCATTAGTTGATCTACGTGGATGCTGTCTCATAGGTCCACCGCCGTAACGGTGACCCTGAGTTCATGTCGAAGGTTCTTGTAGTTGTCAATACCAGTGATCCGGTACATGACACCTTCGAAGAGGATCCTGTGGTTGTAGGTAATGGACTGGTCATAGCGCAGCTTGAACGAGATCTTCTCGTGGCCGGATGCTTGGATATACCCTTGCTCATCCTTGCTGAAGTTATCTCGCTCATAGCTGGCGAAGACTATTTTGTACAGAGCGTAGTCATACGTCTCTTGTCCTGTTTCGTCGGTTGATACCGTCGGTGCATAGATCTCGACGACATTCCGCATCGAGCCGGCTCTCATACCTTTGCCCTACCGTAGTTGGCCACAATGGACCAGACAGAGGAAGGCACAGCGTTGAGCTGGATGGGTGCAGTAGCCTCACGGTTCTCGAAGTGATGAGCAGCGAGCTCAAGCACGGCAACCATGAGATCATTAGGGATCGCAGCGAGACCAGCGTTGTAGGTCAACGTATAGGTCACGTCGGATACGAACTGAGACATGTCCTCAATACAAATGGACGGTTCAGGTCGATTGGGATCCACATACCAGCCAGACACTGCAGCACCATCACCATCATTGATGACAACAGAGGCAGTGTCGGCTGGGCCAACAGGAAGAACGAAACCCTGCAACGCCGAGCCACCCCGTAGGGTGACCCGGACGCCGCAAGGCCGCAGAAGAAGACTTGATCTACGCTCGATGTCGTACGCGGCAGCGTAGTACGCTCGCGTCAGCTGGCTATCGAAGTCATCACCAATAATTCGGCAGTGATCTCGAAGCGCAGACAGGCTGATAGGCATATCGCCTTCATTATTAAGTAAGTACATCGGCGTTCCAATCGGTAAGAGGTATCAGGCGAGGTTGATGGCAACGGAGCGCCACGGGGCGAGCCAGCGACCATCGGATCGCATCTTGCTGAGGAAGTTGACCTGTCCGGTCGAGCTCAGCGAGAACTCGTCTCGGAGGGTGCTCATCGGCATACGGTCGAAGATGCGGTAGCTAGCCTTGTTCAGGAGCATCGCCGCGGGGACGGAACCGTCAGCCGCTTGGTCAAGGGTCGGCGCGTTCGTCGAGATGACGATCGGCATACCAGCAACGGTCGAGCCGGGGATGCCAGCGTCGGTGCCGGTCGCCTGACCGAGCAGCGAGAATCGGCCGTCAGCGTCGCGCTCGAGGCGGAGGGCCGCTTCGACGGTCGGGTGACAGACGATGGACATTCCGGGACCGCGGTACTGAGCGGGCAGCGTCACGAGAGCGGCCTGGTAGAGGTCGTCAACCGAGAGCTTGCCAGCCGAAGCCGACGTGTGGACGTTCAGTCCGACGACGGCAGCGTCGAAGATGGCTTCGGGGCCGTTAGCAGCACCAAGGCCAGCGGTGGCGAACTGCTTGTCCCAGTAAAGGCTGTGAGCCTCCATCTGAGCTTCCATGATCTCGGCGAGCACGGCGGGACGGCTGTCCTGCATGAGCTCTTCAGTGATCGCGGTCTGAGCAGTGCTCTTGAACGCGTAGCTTCGGATCTGATCGAAGGAGCTAGCCACGTCGTTGTAGTCCACAGCTTCGCCGGTCATGCCGGTGATGGTGGGACGCGAGGCGACTCGAGCGATCTGCACGTCGTGGCCGTAGCTACGGACGTCGACCGCGGAACGGATGCCAGGGACACCGTTGAGGATCTTGATCATC
>Ga0209634_1003167_pt1 | contig 11204 bp, 8 predicted proteins | sample LinPmetageLP40_FD_184043 | JGI IMG/M metagenome (GOLD analysis project Ga0209634, IMG submission 184043) | Marine viral communities from the Pacific Ocean - LP-40 (SPAdes) (version 2) | ecosystem: Environmental > Aquatic > Marine > Oceanic | place: Pacific Ocean | collected 2010-08-26 | reverse complement strand
ACGTTGCAAAAGCTGCTGGATATTCTATTACAGTTGGCAAAAGAGATTCTAGTGGAAACATTACAAACACAACAGATTTCTATCACTTTACTGTAGACACAGATACTGCTACAAGTGGTCAAGAATCAGGAGGAGGAGAGAATTGCTCGGCAGGTCCAGCAACTCTAACAGCATAATGGCAGGAATAAGCGCATCAGGATTAAAAACACAGATAAGAAACTACACAGAAGTTTCTAGTACAGTATTAACTGATGCTGTTATAGAAAATATTATTTTAAATGCACAATATAGAATTTTTAGAGACGTTCCTTTAGATGCAGATAGAAAAACAGCTACAGGTAATTTTACAGCAGGAACAGGAACTGTAACTGTACCAGCAGGAGCAGTATTTATTAGAGCAGTGCAAGTTTACACTGCAACTGGATCTACCTACACTGGTGCTAATACTTATTTAGAAAAAAAAGATGTAACATTTTTAGAGGAATATATTTCAGCGACTACATCTACTGGAACACCAAAATACTACGCAATGTTAGATACAGGAGCAACTGGAGAAAGCTCATCAAACTCTGGATCTATAATTGTGTCACCAACACCTGGTAGTACTTTTGCATACAAAATTCATTATAACGCAGCTCCAACTATATTTGAAAATAATGACACTAATTATATTAGTATGAATTTTCCAAATGGTCTGTTATATTGTTGTTTAGCAGAAGCTTATGCTTTTTTAAAAGGACCAATGGATATGTTAAAATTATACGAAGGTAAATATAAAGAAGCAGTACAATTATTTGCTGCAGAACAAATTGGAAGACGAAGAAGGGATGATTACACAGATGGTACTGTTAGGATACCTATACAGTCACCACCACAATAGGAATTAAATTATGGCATCAACATTTACAGATCTTGGTATAGAAATAATGGCAACTGGCGAGAACGCCGGTACTTGGGGAGATAAAACTAATACTAATTTAAACATTGTTAACACAGCAATTGCTGGTTACGTAGAGCAATCAATAGCAGGTAGTGCAGACACTACAGCTTTAACTATTACAGATGGTGCTGCTACATCAGTTCTTCAAAACGCTGTTATAAAATTTACAGGAACAATATCAGGAAATCAAATTGTAACTATTCCAGATTCAATAGAAAAAACATATATAATTATTAATGGAACTTCAGGAGCCCATACTGTTCAGTTTAAAACAGTTTCAGGAACAGGTGTTACTTTTGCAGTATCCGATAAAGGGACAAAATTAGTATTTTCTGATGGAACAAATATTGTTGATGCAGGATTAGGTGGCGGAAATGATTTAGATGGAGAAGAATTAATTTTAGATGCAAATGGTAATACAAGTATTACAGCAGATACAGATGATCAAATAGATATTAAAATAGCTGGAGCAGATGATTTTAGATTTACAGCAAATACTTTTACAGCTTTATCAGGAAGCACTTTTGTTGGAAATTTAACAGGAAACGCTTCTGGTACTGCAGCAACAGTAACTACTGCAGCACAATCAAATATTACGTCATTAGGAACTCTAACAACTTTAACAGTTGACGACATTACAATAAATGGAAGTACAATATCTGATGCTGGTGATTTTACATTAGATGTTGAAGGCGATATTATATTAGATGCTAATGGTGCTGATATATTTTTAAAAGACGCTGGTACTACTTATGGATCATTAACTAACAGTTCAGGTAATTTAATTGTTAAATCAGGAACAACAACGGCATTAACATTTAGTGGTGCAAACGTTACAGTTGCTGGAGATCTTACAGTATCAGGTGATGATATTACTATGGGCACAAACACTGACGGTAATTTATTAGTTGCAGATGGTACAAACTTTAATTCAATAGCAGTAAGTTCTTTATCAGAAATATCAACTGCAGCGAGTGATGATGTTTTTTTAGCAATAGATACTTCAGGTGGAGGACTTAAAAAAATTGCAAGATCAACAGTTGTTGCAGGACTTGCAACAGATAGTGCTTTAGCAAATATAGTAGAAGATACTTCACCACAACTAGGTGGTAATCTAGATACTAATTCTCAAAACATTTTAATAGATGATGCACATTTTATTGCAGATGAAAGTGGTAATGAACAAATTATATTTCAAACAACAGGTTCAGCAGTAAACCAATTTGATGTAACAAACGCAGCATCTGGAAGTGCACCACAATTATCAACAACAGGTGATGATTCTAATATTGATTTAAATTTAGCACCAAAAGGTACTGGTCATGTAACTGTTGTAGGAAATACTAATCCAGGTTCTATTCAATTTAATTGTGAAGCTAATACGCATGGTCAAATATTAAAAGCACAACCTCATTCAGCAAGTAGTTCAGCAGTTTTAACATTGCCCACTGCAACAGGTACTTTAATTGGTACTGGAGATACAGGCACAGCTACTCTAGCTTCATTAGATATTGATGGTGGAACAGACATAGGAGCAGATATCGTAGATGCAGATTTATTTATAGTTGATGATGGTGCCAATGGTACAAATAGAAAAACTACAGCTGCAAGACTTAAAACATACATTGGTTCTTCTGCAGCAGCAGACGACATTTCAATTGGTGATGCAGCTGTTTTACTTACAACTTCATCTGGTAATATTACAATAGATGCCGCTGCAAACGATTCGGATATTATTTTAAAAGGTACAGATGGTGGTGCTGATACAACATTTTTAACTATTGATGGAAGTGCCGCTGGTGCCGCTACATTTAACGATAAAGTTATTGCAACAGAATTAGATATATCTGGAAATTGTGACATTGATGGAACTACAAATTTAGATGCTGTTGATATAGATGGTGCTGTACAGTTAGATGCAACACTTACAATTGGAGCAAATGATCAAGGTTATGATGTAATACTTCACGGAGATACAGCAAGTGCTAACATGACTTGGGATACATCAGCAGACGATTTAATTTTTAATGGTGGTGCAGGTCTTATTGTACCAGACGGACAATTTACATTAGGAAGTACAGCAGTTACATCAACTGCAGCAGAACTTAATTTACTAGACGGTGTTTCAGGGTTAGTAAAGGCAGATTTAACTAAATTAGCAGCTGTAGATTCTACAGCAGCCGAATTAAATATAGTTGATGGTGGTACATCAGCTACATCTACAACAGTGGTTGATGCAGATAGAGTTGTATTTAACGATGCTGGAACAATGGTTCAAGTTGCAATGTCTGATATTAAAACATATATGGGAGCTGAAAGTAATACTCCTTCATTTTTTGCTAGAGGTTCTGCCGCAACTTCTGTTGCTCATGCAACATTAGCTAAAATTGCTTGTAGAGATGAAATAGTTGATAATGGAGGTTGCTACAATGCAACATCAAGTTCTGCAACTTTAAATAGTTTAACTGCTCCAGCAGATTGTTTTACTCCGAACGTGGCTGGATTATATTATTTTACTGGTGCAATTCAATTAAATACAACCACCTTTAATGTTGGTTTAGTAAATAATATTGGAGGCACTGGTGGAAGTGAAACTTATGCAGCTTTAGTATATCGTAAATCCGATACTGCTAATGGTATGGTTATAGTATCTGGATTTGCTAACATGAATGGAACTGGAAATAATATTTGTTTAGCTGGTTATCAGGAAAGTGGTGGAAGTATAAACACCAATGATTCATTTTACACAACTTACTTTGGAGGATTTTTAGTTAAGGCTGCTTAATTAGAATATTAAAATATGGCACAATTATCACAAAAAATAAAACTCTACGCAGCTGCAAATAGTGTAGATAATGTAAACTTTGAAACAGATGTAAAAATAAGAGACATTGGAGATGGACCTTACATTTATGAATGGAATATAGATGGATTAGCTGAACCAAATGCTGAACAAATAGCTTCTTATGAAAATGCTGGTAACACAGCAGAAACTTTACAAGCTGTTTTAGATAAAAGAGCAAGCGAGTACAAAGAATTAAAAGAACAATTAGATTTATTATATCACGATATGACAGCAGATAAAGGCGACAAAACTGGAGAATGGTATAAACATATTAAAGCGGTCAAGGATGCAAATCCAAAGGAGTAATAAATTATGCTTCAAAAAGTTCGTTTTCAACCAGGATTTAATAAACAGGTTACAGGAACCGGAGGCGAAGGCCAGTGGGTTGAAGGAGATAATGTTAGATTTAGATATGGTACACCTGAAAAAATAGGTGGTTGGGCACAATTAGGTTCTTTTGATATTACAGGACGTAACACAGCTATACACCATTTTATAAATGCTAGTGGTATTAAGTATGCAGCTCTTGGTACTAATAGAATATTGTATGTTTATTCTGGTGGTATTTTTTATGACATTCACCCAATCAAAACTACTACAACTTTAACTAGTGCATTTTCTACAACTAATGGATCATCAACTGTTACAATAACTTTTGCATCAGCACACAATATAAATAAAAGTGATATTATATTATTAGATAATTTTTCATCTATTACTAACTCTGGTTTTACAGCAACTAATTTTAATGATAATAAATTTCAAGTAACAAGTATACCAACAACAACTACATTAACAGTTACTATGGCATCTAACGAATCAGGATCAGGTGCATCCACATCTGGTGGCATTCGTGTTAAACACTATTATCCAGTTGGACCAGCAGTTGAAGTTGCAACAGCAGGTTGGGGTCTTGGATCGTGGGGAGGTGTGCAACAAGGACAGTTTACATCAACACTATCATCAGGAATAAATGCATCAGTCACATCATTAACTATGGCAAGTACATCTTCTTTTCCTTCTTCAGGAACGGTTATTATAGATAATGAATTAATTACTTTTACAGGAAATACTCCTGGAACAACATTATCGGGTTTAACAAGAGGTGCATTAGGTACTACCGCTGCATCGCATTCATCAGGTGCAACTGTAACCGATGCATCAAACTTTTTTTCATGGAATGCTGCAACATCGGGTGACATTGTTACAGCGCCTGGATTATGGTCATTAGATAATTTTGGTAACAAACTTATTGCAACTATATCAGGTGGGGAAACTTTTGAATGGGACTCTGATCCTACAACAGCTAATGCAACAAGAGCAACTATACTTGCTAATGCTCCAACATCATCATCTTTTAGTTTAGTATCAACTCCTGACAGACACTTACTTTTTTTTGGAACAGAAACAACTATTGGAACTAAATCCACAAGAGACGAAATGTTTATTAGATTTTCTGACCAAGAAAATATTAATGGCACTGATTCTTATGCACCTAGTGCAATTAACACTGCAGGTACACAAAGACTTGCAGATGGATCAAAAATTGTAGGAGCAATCAGAGGTCGTGATGCAATATATGTTTGGACTGATACTGCATTATTTATTATGAGATTTGTTGGTGCACCTTTTACTTTCTCATTTCAACAAGTCGGTACTAACTGTGGATTGATAGGACAAAATGCATGTGTTGAAGTTGATGGTGCTGCTTATTGGATGTCAGAAAACGGTTTCTTTAGATATACTGGTAAACTAGAATCACTTCCATGTTTGGTTGAAGACCATGTTTACGATGATATTAATACAATTCCTAAACAACATATTAACGTAGGTTTAAATAATTTATTTGGTGAGATTATGTGGTTCTATCCCAATTCTGGATCAGGGACCGTTAACCGTATGGTATGTTATAACTATCTTGACTCAACACCAGAGAGACCAGTGTGGACAACAGGCACGTTAGCTAGAACGGCTTGGCAAGATTCTGCAGTGTTTGGTAAACCACACGCAACAGAATATAATGCAAATGGTACAACAGCAACTACAAACAAAGACCATGTTATTGGATGCACTGATGGAACATCTACATACTTTGAACACGAAAAAGGATTAGATGAAATTAAAGAAGGTACAACAAATTCTATTACAGCAAACATACAATCAGGAGATTTTGATATAGGTAATCAAGGATTACAAGGTGATGGTGAGTTTATAATGAAAATTAGAAGAGTGTTACCAGATTTTTTAACACAAACAGGAGATAGTGTAGTTACATTAAATTTAAAAGATTTTCCAAATGATACAGCAGCTAGTTCATCACTTGGTCCGTTTACTGTAAATACTGCTACAAAAAAAATTGACACACGTGCTAGGGCTAGATCAATATCTTTAAAAATATCTAATAGTAGTACAAGTCAGTTTTGGAAATTAGGTACATTTAGATTAGATATACAACCGGATGGTAGAAGATAATGGCTAGAATTGTACAATCACTTACACAACCGTTACAAGATTATGATCAACAAGTACAACAATCTTTAGTTAGAGATATTGATAGTATTGTACAAAAATTAAATACAACATTTCAACAAGATTTAAAAGAAGAAGCAGAAGCGGAGGCATATTTCTTTGGCTAATACATTTACAAATAAAAAAGTAGATTTGACTACAACAAATGCTACAACATTATATACAATACCAACGGCTACAACTGCTATTATAAAATCTATTATAATATCTGAAGACTCCGGTAATGCTGATACGTTGACAGTCACAATAACAGATACAGCGGACGCTGTATTTAGTTTATTTAAAACAAAAGCAATTGGGGCTAATGCAACGGTAGAATTACTTACAGCACCTTTAGTAATGGAAGAGAGTGAAGTATTAAAAGTAACAGCAGCTACAGCAAATAGACTACATGTAGTGTTATCTGCACTAGAAGTTAAAAAAAGAACTGTTACAACATAGGCTTGATTTACTTGACAAAAACAAGTAATGTAAGAAACCACAGGTTAAATTCCTGCTTTTAAAACTAACTTAAAAAATTATATGAAAACAGGAATAGAATCATTAGATGTAGGAGCACCAGAAATTACCTATTCAGGTAATCAAGGACCTAAATCACCCCAAGAAGATCAACAAAAAATGCAAGAGTTTCAAATGGCTCAACTAGAAGAACAGTACAATGCATATGTTGATGACATGATGGAACAAGGTATTGAACCAATGTCCATAGAACAATTTTTACAACAGATTGCAGCGGAAGCACAAATGAGTTCTAACCAACAAGGTATAGGAACCATGATGCAGGAACCACGGACCATGGCTGCCTTTGGTGGTATTATGGGAGCTGATGGTAGACGTGCATACGTTGGTGGAAGTTATAGTTCTCAAGGTGGCTATCAAGGTAAAGGTGATGGTAAAGATAGAAAAAATAGAGGACCAAGAGACGATAAAGATAAATCTGGACCACCACCAAAATTTTCTGCACCACCGTCTGTACCACCGGGAGAACCTGGTGGACCAGGTTATGTTCCTCCTGAAGAAGATAAAGATAAAGATAAAGACGAAAATAATAAAGACGAAAAAGCAGCACAAGATAAAAAAACATATGCTGAGATGCTTTATAATATGACAATGAGTAAAAAAAAAGCACAAGAAATTAAAGAACGTAGAGCAGCATACGCTAAATATTTAGAAGAGGAAGACGCTCAAAATATACCAAAAAGTTTGTATAATGAAGATTTGTATGATTTTTATAAAGATGATGCTTTTAATCTTAAACCACAAAAAGTAGTGGAATATGGTTTTGGTAAACCTGAATTTAAAGATTTAAAAGATTATGGAACTTTTTCTTTAGAAAAATATGGATCTCCTGGTGTAAAATTTAGTGGTAATGTAGGTAAGATAGAAATTTTTAAAAAAAAAGATGGCACTTATGGTTATAAAGTAAAATCAGATGGTGGAGACATGGCTAGATTTGCTCCTGGTGCAGCTAACCCTGACGATGATGGTGATGATGGTGATGATGGTAATACAACACCACCAGTTATTCCTACAGATCCAGTTACAGGTCAATACTCAAATCAATATTTTATACCAGGTGCAAGTAATTTTTATTCTAATCTACCTTCTAATATGTTTAATCCAAACACTAATATGTTAACACTAGCAAATGGCGGTAGAGCCAATTACGAGGGTGGAGGGATCACGGATCTTAGACAAGGATACTTTTTAGGTAAACTTGTTAAGTCAATTACAAAACCATTTAAAAAAGTATTTAAAGGATTTAAGAAAATAGCTAAAAGTCCGTTAGGTAAAATGGCGTTGATGTATTTTGGTGGAAACATGTTACAAGGAAATTTTTCAAGTATAGGAAATGCTTTTACAGGAGGTTTTAAAAACCCTCTTCAAGGAAATATTACTAGTAGTATAAGTAATTTTTTATCACCTAATGCAATTAGTGCTAAAGCGGTAGTACCTAATGCACCTCTAGTAGAATCAGGTCCAAGTGTAGTTAAACAGTTAGCTAAAAAAACAGTTAATCCAAATGATAACTATTTTAAAAAATTAATGTCATCAGCATTTAAACCAGAAAATGCTTTTGGAACAATTACAGGTATATCAGCAGCATCTGGTGCGCTTACAGCTTATCTAAATAACAAAAAAAAAGAAGATGAAAAGGCTGAATATAATAGAAGACTAGAAGAAGAACGTGGAAACTTTTCAGATATTCCAACAAACTTTGTTGATTTTTCACAACAGGCAGCTAACGGGGGACGTATGGGTTTTGCAGATGGTGGTGATGATGACGATGAAGATGATTTTAGACAAAAAGCATTAGGTGCTTTGTATTCTATGAAACGACCAAAGTTTTCAATGGGCGGTGGTGCAGGTATGCCTCCAGTAACAATGATGTCAGAAGGTCAGAATATACAATCCTTCGGTGATGATGAGTCTACAGGTATGCCTCAAGCAACACCAACAATGCCAAATCAAATGCCAATGGCAATGCCAAATCAAATGCCAATGGATCCTAGAATGATGCAACAAAAAATGGTACAACAAGGTGGTATGGATTCTATGATGGGTGATAGAATGATGGCAGCTATGGGTGGATTAATGAGCATGGGTGGTAGAATGGGATATGCTGAAGGTGGAGAGAGTGAGGAATTATTAGACATGGGTGGATTAGAAAAAGATTACAGAAATGATGGTGGTTTTGTTCCTATGGGAGAATACGAAAGAAAAGATGACGTACCAGCAAGATTATCTAAAAATGAATTTGTATTTACAGCAGATGCTGTTAGAAATGCAGGAGGCGGAAATATAGATAAAGGTGCGGAGATCATGGAAAACATGATGGAGAATTTAGAAGCAGGTGGTAAAGTATCTGAATCGTCACAAGGATTATCTGGTGCTAGAGAAATGTTTGCAACACAACAAAGATTGGAAGAAGTATTATAATGGCAACAGAACAACGAAATTTATTTAACCCAAAGATAGAGGCATTATCAGAAAAATACACTGATGCCATGGGTCAACTGGCGGCAACGCCATTTACAGGTGCACAAATATCGTCAATGGCACCGAAAGTTTCTCCTCAAACAGCATTACAACAACAAGCAACATCACTAACAGGTACAGGAATTGGATCGTATCAACCCTTTGTAACAGCAGCACAGCAAGCAGGAACAACAGCAGGAGCGGGTTTAGGTTTAGCACAAACAGGATTAGGTGTTGCACAAGGACAATTAACAGGGGCAGGTGGAACATTAGGAACTGCCGGTACACAATTAACAGGGGCACAATCCGCATTAGGTACAGCAGGTCAAACAACTGCAGGAGCAGGACAATTTATTGGCACAGCAGGTGCAGGATTAGGTCAAGCAGGAACTACACTTGGTGGAGTATCTCCATTTATTAGTGCAGCAGGAACAGGTCTTGGTGCAGCTGGACAATTAACTGGTACAGGTGCAGGAACAGGAGCAGGTTCTATATCATCTTATATGTCCCCTTATCAATCACAAGTAATTGATACAACCCTTGCAGAATTTGATAAACAAGCAAAAGCACAACAACAATCTATAGCAGATCAAGCTGTAGCACTTGGTGGTTTTGGTGGTGGTAGAGAAGGTGTTATGCAAGCAGAATATCAAACATCTTCAGATAAAAACAGAGCAGCAATACAAGCACAATTATTAGCACAAGGATTTAGCCAAGCACAAGCTGCAAAACAAGCTGATCTTCAAAACCAAATGTCATTATCACAAGGTCAATTAGGATTAGGTCAAGCAACAGGATCTCTAGCTCAACAACAAGCGCAACTTGCACAAGGTCAATTAGGATTAGGTCAAGCACAACTTGGTTTAGGTTCTGCACTAGCAGGACAAGCTGGACAACAAGCCGGTATGGCCGGTCAAAGAGCAGCGTTAGCACAATCAGAAGCAGGGTTTGCTGGTCAAAGAAGTGCTATGGCAGGACAACAAGCAGGTCTAGCACAAGGTCAATTAGGACTAGGACAATTTCAACAAGGATTAGGTGGATCATTACAAGGATTCCAAGGAACAGATATAGCAAGAGCGGGTCAGGTGGGCGCCGCAGATCAAGCTTTTGCACAAGCAAACATAGACGCACAAAGAGAAAAAGAAAGAATGGGACTATACGAACCATACGAAAGACTTGGATTCTTAGGATCAGGTTTAACAGGATTAATGGGTGGTATGGGACCTCAATATCAATTTACTAATCAAGGAAATGCTAGTCCATTAGCAACAGCTCTTGGAGTAGGATCAACTCTTGGCGGTATTTATGGTAACATTTCAGGAAACAAACAAGCATAATGATGAATAGAACTTTAAGAAGACCAATGTTTAGAATGGGTGGATCAACAGGTGAAGGTATTACATCTGGACTAGAAACACCTAGACAAGGTTATAGAGATGCTAAACTTGTTGAAATTCCTGAAGAAGGTTTTGATCCAAAAAACCCACCAGAAGAATTAATTGATAAAGGTATTTTTGTAAGATCAGGTAGCAAAAAAAATTCTGCTAACGTAACAAATAACGAAGATAATCTTGTTAAAGAAAACGATTTATCTAAAGTAGATCTTAGAAATATGAACATGCAACAGCTAAAAGATTTAGCAAGTCAAATGTCTTACAGACCTAAAGGCACAAATATAAATGATTTTTTAATTAGTATGGGATTAGATTTAGTATCAAGACCTACATCAGGAAATATATTTGCTGATGTTGCAACATCTGCTAAAGACCCTTACAAAGAATTTATGGCAGGTAAACAATCAGCAGCAGAACAAGAGTATGCTAGCGAATCTGATATGTTTAAAACATTGATAGCAGCAAAAGCTGATATGGCTGGTGGTAAAACTTATGCTAAATTAGAGATAGCAAATGA
>Ga0209634_1003165_pt1 | contig 11211 bp, 6 predicted proteins | sample LinPmetageLP40_FD_184043 | JGI IMG/M metagenome (GOLD analysis project Ga0209634, IMG submission 184043) | Marine viral communities from the Pacific Ocean - LP-40 (SPAdes) (version 2) | ecosystem: Environmental > Aquatic > Marine > Oceanic | place: Pacific Ocean | collected 2010-08-26 | reverse complement strand
CGTTAAACGACGTTTGATTAATGGTACAACTGCAAATACGGCACCTGCCCCTGCTTGCACAAAGAACGAACATGGAATCACAACCGCTAATACCTGCCAAACAGACCAACTAGGACCCATCAAACTCAAGAAGTAATAACCAATTGATGAACCCGCCAACACAATTAATAACGCAAGGCGACGGCCCATTTTATCACTGAAGTAACCACCCAGTGGACGCGCAAATAAATTCATTGCCATAAATGACGCTGCTATTGCCGCGGCTTGCGCTAAAGGCCATTCAGGAAAGATGCTGGTAAAATGCAACGCCAACATTGATACAACCGCCACTTCAGAACCAAATGTCACCATATACGCTACATTTAGTAGAGCAACCTGCTTAAATTTGTATTTATGGATATCCGCAGTACTACCATCTAAGTTATCTTTGTTTATTTGAATAATTTTATAAACTTGTTGAAGAAAATAGACGCCTAGAAACACATAAACGCCATAGCTAAAATTATCACTTAACAGAGAGACTCCCGCTGGTGATAAGCGCCATGTTAAAATTGCTAGGGCTATGAACATAGGCGCTGTCATCAAGATATAGAGAACAAGATCAAAACGACTTGTAACCTCCATTGCGCCAATTTTCTTTGAGGTAAAATACGTACTACCTTTTGGTGTATTGGTAACAAAACGATAAAATATAAATGCATAAATAATAGCGACAATACCAGCACAAGCTACGGCATAACGCCAACCTTCATCGCCACCAAATACACCAGCCAGCATAGGCAAAATAAAACCAGCAGCGGCCGCGCCAAAATTGCCCCAGCCACCATAAATACCTTGTGCCGTACCCGCTTGCTTAACTGGGAACCACTCTGTCATCAAACGAATACCAATAACAAAGCCAGCGCCAGAGAACCCCAAAAGAAAACGCATTAATGCTAGTTGTGTATAATTTTGCGCCAGTGCAAAACCCAAACAAAATATACCACTGATGATCAATAGCGCCGTAAACATAACGCGTGGACCATACTTATCAACCAACATTCCAACTACCGTTCGAGCGGGAATTGTTAACGCTACATTTAAAACCAGCAATGCCTTGGCTTCTGCCATGGTGAGCTGGAAATAGTCCTGAATCAAAGGCATCAATGAGGCATGACTAAACCACATAAAAAATGTGATAAAAAAGGCGATCCAACCAAGATGTAATATCTTGATATTTGGCTCCTTAAACTTAAATAGATTTAAGCCTACATCGGACATGTACAACTCCTAATTTCATAAGGTTTTAATTTCATTAACCCCACTAGAGCAGGCATCATGCCAAAACCATCAAATACGCCATTTACGCCTCTAAATACTAAAAAAGTGCATTAATTGTCAGACAATTACCGTAAATAAGCCCGAAAAAACCCACATACGAGCACCATTTAAACCTAACACGCCTTAATTCAGTGCGTTTGGCGCGCACCAAAAATACATAACTAAATATCACTCCGCCCTTTTTTAGACCTAGGGTTTCGCACCATGATGACGACATTTTCAATTTTTGATTGATTTTTTGTGTCACTGTTGTGCATGCCATGCATTTCTATATTGGTTTATATTTTTTTTAAACGTTGGCATATGCGTTGCTCTAGGTAGATATCGAAAATTAAAAAATTAAAAACGTAACAAGATAGTAAAAACTTAACTTACTTTTTGATCTCACCCTTAAAACCTATAAAAGGAAAACATCATGAAAAAAACTTTACTGGCTACCAGCATTGCAAGTATCGCTTTAAGTTCTGCTATAAGTGTACAAGCCCAAAGCTTTGATGAGTTTGTAAAAGGCGGCAGTGTTGATTTGAACTTCCGCTACCGTGTTGAAAGTGCCGATGTGAAAGGCGGAGCGGATGCAGCCCTTGCCAACACATTAAAGTCACGTGCAACCATTAAAACCGGCAACATGTATGGTTTCTCAGCATTGGTTGAAGGTGATAACGTTTTTCAACTCACCGATGACTTTTACGATAAAGAAAACGGTAATACAAAAACAGAATATGATTTAATTCTTGACCAAGAAACCACCCAGCTAAACCAGGCCTACTTACAATTTGATGCAGCAGACACCACGATCAAAGCGGGTAATCAGCGTATTAATCTTGATAACCAGCGCCATGTAGGTGGTGTTGCTTTCCGCCAAGACGAAGCTACCTTTGATGCGGTTTCTGTTACCACTAAAGCGTTGGCAAACACGACAATTTTTGCTGCGCTTGCTAACAACCGCAATACCATTACAAACGACAATACCGAAGAAGATATCAGCTTCTTAAATGTTAAATACGCCATTGATAAAGACTTATCAGCTAGTGTGTTTTATTACGGTATCACTGACTCACCGACTACAAATGGGCTAGTTGACTACGATACCTTTGGTGTTCGCTCTATGGGTTCAATTGAAGGCATCAGCTTTGAAGCTGAATTAGCCACGCAAAACAAAACCACAGCCGCAGGTAGTGATTTTGATTCCCTTTATTACCATGTGAATGCAGGCACCAAGCTAGGTGCGGTTAAAGCAACCATAGGTTATGAAGCCTTTGGTAGTGACGGCGGTAATGCAGCATTCGCTACACCATTAGGTACTAACCATAAATTCTTCGGCTGGAGTGATGTATTCTTGGGTGGTGCAGGTAATGACGGTATCCAAGATTTTTATGCCAGCGGTGTAAGCATGATTTCTGGTATTAAAGTGGTTGGCCAATTCCACAATTTCAGTTCAGTTGAAGGCAGTGACCCGCTGGGTAATGAGGTTGGCGTAATGATTAACAAAAGCTTTGGCACTTACGGCGCTAAATTTAAAGTAGCCCAGTACTTTGCTTCTGATTACGCAGAAAATAACTTAAGCAAAGCAGATACCACTAAAATTTGGTTAACCGCCAGCGCAAAATTTTAATATCTCGTAACCCTTGCAATGAAATGGTGATCACACCATTTCATTGCTGCCCTTCTAAAAACACACCAACTTTAACACCCATGTAAAAGGACATTAGAATGAAAGTTCTCATTTTAATTTGCACCCTTGCCTTAAGCTCATTTTCGATTCCAAGCTTTGCCGAAATCAATAGCCTATCTCAAGCCATTAACGAATCGGGTCGACTGCGCATGTTAAGTCAGCGTATGGCAAAAGCGTATTTATTAAAAGCCATGGATATACAACCTGCGAAAGCCACGCAACAATTTACTAGCAGCTTTCAAAAATTTGAATCCAACCTTACTGATTTAGGTCTATTTTCTATTGAACTTGGTTCACCTGCCGCGATAGATGCCAGCTTAACGGCCATACAAAACCAGTGGTCCATATATAAATCCGAATTAAACAAGCAAGCAGACCAAAGCAGCACTGCAAATATTTTGGCCTTAAGTGATGAAACCTTACAAACGTGTGAAATGTTAGTCAGTGAATTAGAAAAAACCGCCGAACGAAATAGTGCACGCTGGGTCAATTTATCTGGTCGCCAACGTATGCTCAGTCAACGCATTGCCAAGTTGTACAGTGCCATCAGCTTATCAGGTGATACTCAGCGCTATGATGATGAATTAAAACAAGCCATCGCTGAATTTGATCAAGCTTTAAACGAATTAATCAACAGCCCAGATAACACTCACTTTGTTAATCACAAACTGAAAAAGGTTGCCACCCAATGGAATTTTTCAAAACAAGGTTTCAAAGTTTTAGATAAAGGTAGTAGTACGCCATTGGTCATTTCCATGACCACCGAGAGCATACTAAGACAAATGAACGATATTACTGCCTTATACGAAGAAATTGACCATAACAAAAATGGATAATGAAACTAACTTTATTCCCCTTTTTATTATGACTACTCCTTATATCCTTTAATCATGCCCCGACTTAGGTATTGCTCGAAAAGTAGAGAAAGCATCACACTGCTACTCCTTTCTCTACTATGGGTGGTCTAACATGAAACCAAAAACATTCATGCTAAGCGTGCTATTAATCATTTTCAGTATTCCTACTTATGCACAGATCAACTCACTTTCACAGGCTATCAATGAATCTGGTCGCTTGCGCATGCTCAGTCAACGTATTGCAAAGACCTATATTTTATCTCAACTTGATATTCAACCTGATAAAGCGCAGCAGCAATTTGAGCAAAGCTCTTTGTTGTTCAAATCTAATATTTTGCAATTAAAGCAGTTTAACAGTTCCATTAATCAGCCCACTATAAACAGTTATATTGAAAACATTGAACAAATATGGCGTTCTTATTCAGGCGCATTTAACCAACCATTTGATGGCCAAGCTTTAAGCAATATTCTCATGTTAAGCGATGCCACCATGCTCGCCAGCGAAGATTTAGTTATCCAATTTCAAGCAGTCTCCAATACGAATAGTGCACACCTTGTCAGTATTGCAGGTCGCCAGCGTATGTTAAGCCAGCGCATTGCCAAGCTTTATTCCGCCATGAGCCTGTCTGACCATGATCCACAACTATCCAGTGAACTTTTAGAGGCCATAAGTGAATTTGATACCGCGCTTAACCAATTAATACAAAGCAAACGCAATACACATTTCATCAGCTACAAGTTAAAACAGGTTAGTGCACAATGGAACTTCTCAAAACAAGGTTTTAAATCACAACATAACGGTAACAGTACGCCTTTAGTTATTGCTGTAACAACTGAAAGTATTTTGCAGCAAATGGATGATATTACCGGCCTATATGAAGAGATAGATCAAAGCAGTAAAGCGGCACTTTAACCCTCTTCTATTGGTGCAAATCAATAGCCAGACATTCACGCACCATTTTCAAGCAACGCCCTTCCTGCATTGCGCACCACAATGGTTCGCAATGTTTCTTGTTCGCCCTCATTTCAATCTTTTTATCCTTCCCCTCCCTCAAAAAAACACACTAAACCCTTTAAAAACAATAAGTTAAGAACATGGCACGGCCATTGCTATAGATACATCAGATATAAACTTTGCCCGCCCGTTTAATTCGGCATGGAGAGAGAAAATGACAAACAAACAAAACCTCATCGTGATTGGCAATGGCATGGTGGGTCATAAATTTTTAGAAAGCCTTGTGGAATCAGAACAGGCACCCAACTTTAATATTACCGTTTTATGTGAAGAACCTCGCCCAGCATATGACCGTGTTTACTTATCGTCATACTTTTCAGGTAAAACGGCTGAAGACTTGAGTCTTGTGAGTGATGGCTTTTTTGAAACGAACCACATTCAATTAAAACTAAACTGCAGCGCTGAACACATCGACCGACAAGGCAAAACCGTTACCACACAACAAGGCGAAATACTCAGCTATGACAAATTAGTATTGGCTACAGGCTCGTATCCATTTGTACCACCCGTACCAGGGCACGAACGTGAAAATTGTTTGGTCTATCGCACCATCGAAGACTTAGAAGCCATAACTGCTGGAGCCAAAAATTCTAAGGTAGGTGTCGTTGTTGGTGGTGGACTGTTAGGCCTTGAAGCAGCAAACGCATTAAAAGATTTGGGCCTTGAAACTCATGTAGTGGAATTTGCGCCTCGCTTAATGGCCGTTCAAGTAGATGAAGCTGGCGGTGCATTATTAAAAAGTAAAATCCAAGAGCTTGGTGTACGGGTGCACACAAATAAAAACACACAAAATATTACGGACGGCGATACCTGTAAACATAAAATGGAGTTTGCCGATGGTGAAAGCCTTGAAACCGACCTTATTTTATTCAGTGCAGGCATAAGACCACAGGATGCCATTGCTCGTCGCTGTGATTTAGAACTTGGGGCGCGTGGTGGTATTTTAATCAACAATCACTGCCAAACATCTGATGACAATATTTACGCCATTGGAGAATGTGCACTTTGGGGCGGCATGATTTATGGCCTTGTGGCGCCAGGCTACAACATGGCTAAAGTAGCAGCACAACATATATCTAATTCAGGGGCAGCCAGTTTTGAAGGTGCGGACATGAGCACCAAATTAAAATTAATGGGCGTCGACGTTGCATCCATTGGTGACTGCCATGCTCGTAGTGAAGGGGCGTTAAGTTATGCCTACACCGATGAAGTCAATCAGGTGTATAAAAAAATTGTTGTAAGTGCAGATAAAAAATTACTGCTAGGTGCGGTGATGATTGGTGACGCCGAAGATTACGGCAACCTACTACAAATGGCGCTAAACAATATTGAACTGCCAGCCTCACCTGAAGCGCTTATTCTGCCGACACTCGATGGGGCAGCTAAACCCATGCTAGGACCAGACGCCTTACCCGATAGCGCACAAATATGTTCATGCTACGACGTATCAAAAGGCGCGATTTGCTGCACTGTACAAGATGGTGCGCAAACCCTTGGTGATATAAAAGCCGAAACAAAAGCTGGCACAGGTTGCGGTGGTTGTACCGCGTTAGTGACGCAAGTCATGAACAGCGAACTGGCAAAACTGGGTGTGGAAGTTAATACCGATATCTGTGAGCATTTTGCCTATACGCGCCAAGATATTTACAACATTGTTCGCATTGAGGGCATAAAATCTTTTAGCGAATTATTATCAAAATACGGTAAAGGCCATGGCTGTGAAATTTGCAAACCATTAGTGGGCTCTGTGTTAGCTTCTTGCTGGAACGAATACGTATTAGACAATAAACACATTGGTTTACAAGACACCAACGATATCTACCTAGGTAACATGCAAAAGGATGGTACTTATTCCGTTGTGCCACGAATTCCAGGAGGCGAGATTACCCCCGATGGTTTATTGGTGATAGGCCAAGTCGCAAAAGACTTTGGTTTATATACCAAGATAACCGGCGGCCAGCGCATTGATTTATTTGGTGCCCAGCTTCATGAGTTACCACAAATATGGGAACGACTTGTGGCTGCCGGATTTGAAACAGGTCATGCCTATGGTAAATCCTTACGCACGGTAAAATCCTGTGTTGGCTCAACCTGGTGTCGTTTTGGTGTGGATGATTCCATGGGAATGAGTATTGAATTAGAAAATCGATACAAGGGTTTGCGCTCTCCACACAAAATCAAATTTGCCGTATCCGGTTGTACCCGTGAGTGCGCTGAAGCACAGTCTAAAGACGTAGGCGTGATTGCCACCGAAAATGGCTGGAACTTATATGTCTGTGGTAATGGCGGTATGAAACCTCGCCATACGGATTTATTAGCACAAGGCTTGGATAAAGAAACCCTCATCAAATACATTGATCGTTTTTTACTGTTTTATGTAAAAACCGCCGATCGCCTTCAACGCACCAGCGTTTGGATGGACAACCTTGAAGGGGGCTTAGATTATCTTAAACAAGTGGTTATTGAGGACTCACTGGGTATGGCTGAGGAGTTCGAGCGTCAAATGGAAGCCGTTGTCGAAAGCTATCAGTGTGAATGGAAAACCACCATAGAATCCCCAGATAAATTGAAGCGCTTTAGCCACTTTATTAATGCCGACAAACCCGATGAAAATGTTCAGTTTGTAAAAGAACGCGGTCAAATTCGTCCAGCTAATGAAACTGAACGTATGAAAAAAGAAAACTTAATAGCCATTAGCTAAGGATTGATCATGAGCCATTTTATCGACGTATGCGCATTAGATGATATCAATCTTGATACTGGCGTTTGTGCATTAGTAAGTGAACAGCAAGTGGCGATTTTTCGCCCAGCTGTTGGCGAGCAAATATTTGCTATTAACAACTTTGACCCTATCGGTAAAGCCAATGTGCTAAGCCGCGGTTTAATCTGTGACGTAAAAGGCGTGCTAAGCGTAGCCAGTCCTTTATACAAACAGCATTACTCTTTAAGCACAGGTGAGTGTTTAGAAGATGAAACCGTACGTGTTACGACCTATCAAACTAAGATTGAAAACAATCGAGTATTAGTGGCTGTTTAACTGCCACTAAAAATTTATACAGACTTAAACAATGTGGCGTTTTACCTAATCCAAGCGGAAGCCGTAGAATTAAGCATCGCTTAAGGTAGAGAACCCCTTTGGGCCATCGAATGCCTAATCCGATGGCCCCTTTTTTTCTCTCCTTAATCAATCTATCCAACATAAAGAGCAAAGCATGACAGCCAAATTAGTGATTATTGGCAACGGTATGGCCGGTGCTAAATTATTAGAAGAGTTAATCAGTACTGAACATGCCTATGACATCACGGTTTTTGGTAATGAGCCTTATGGCAACTACAACCGCATCATGCTTTCCCCTTTATTAGCCGGTGAAAAAACCCTTGATGAAATAATGATTTTTGATCGCCCTTGGTATGACGCCAACGGCATCACCCTTCATGCTGGCAAAGAAAAAGCCATTGTAAAAATTGATCGTCTTCGCAAATGTGTCATTACCAAGGATGGCGATAGCACGCCCTATGATCGACTCGTAATCGCTACTGGCTCCAACCCGTTTATGCTCCCCATTGAAGGGGCTGACTTAGATGGCGTTATGAGCTTTCGTGATATTCGTGATGTTGAAAACATGATTAGCGTGGCAGGACAACATAAAAAAGCCGTTGTGATTGGTGCAGGCTTATTGGGTTTAGAAGCCGCCATGGGATTATGTGGGCGTGGCATGGACGTTACCGTTGTGCATAACTGCGATATACCTTTGAACCGCCAGCTTGACCAAGAAGCTGGCGAACTACTTAAACACGCATTACAAACCCGTGGCTTGAATTTTAAAATGCAAGCGGCTACGCAATCCATTCAAGGTAACAACCGCGTTGAAAAAGTATGCTTTGCAGATGGCAGTGAATTAGAAGCAGACCTTGTTATTATGGCCATCGGTATTCGCCCTAATATCCAGCTAGCGCAAGACTGCGGTTTATATTGTAAAAATGGCATTGTCGTTAGCGATACTTTACAAACCTATGACCCTAGTATTTATGCGTTAGGTGAGTGCATCGAACATCGCGGTGATACCTTTGGTTTAGTGGCCCCTTTATATGATCAAGCAAAAGTTCTAGCCAACCATTTAAGTGAACACGGTGTGGCACAATTTGAAACCCTACCCACAGCCACCAAATTAAAAGTCACGGGCATCAATTTATTTTCTGTGGGCAATTTTTTAGGCACCCCTGAGAGTGAGTACATTTACTATCGCCACATACAACAAGGCATTTATAAAAAAATCGTCATTGAGAATAATAAAATCATTGGCGTCGTGTTATATGGTGACACACAGGAAGGGCCGTTTTATCATGAGCTACTTGATGCCCAAACTGATATTCAGTCTATTCGCCCTTATTTAATGTTTGGCAAAGCATTATGCCAAGCTCAAAGTGACACAATGAATCAACAAATAAGCAAAACTGAGGTGGCGGCATGAGTGTGATCGCCTCAACCCAAACAAGTACACATACAAACGAAACAACCAAGCACACTACCTGTGCTTATTGCGGCGTTGGCTGTGGCATAAAAGCCACCGTAAATGAAACGGATCGCAGCATTAGCGTCACCGGCCTTGATCACCACCCTGCCAACCTTGGTCGCTTGTGTTCAAAAGGCAGTGCACTTGATCAAACCGTGTCACTAAATGAGCGTTTACTAGAACCTAAAATCAATAACCAAGTAGTTTCTTGGGATAAGGCATTGGATAAAGTGGCCAATGGCTTTAGTGAGATCATCAAACAACACGGCCCTGATGCCGTCGCGTTTTATGTATCTGGCCAGCTATTAACCGAAGATTATTATGTAGCTAATAAGTTGATGAAAGGCTACATAGGTAGTGGCAACATCGATACCAATTCTCGTTTATGTATGTCGTCATCGGTTGTGGGTCACAAACGTGCATTTGGCACCGATACCGTACCCGGTTGTTATGACGACTTTGAACAAGCTGAATTAATTACCCTAGTTGGCAGCAATACCGCTTGGTGTCACCCTGTATTATTCCAACGCATCAAAAAATACAAAGAAGCCAATCCAAATGTGAAAGTGGTGGTGATTGATCCCCGTCGCACTCAAACCTGCGACATTGCCGATTTACACTTACCGCTTAATCTAGGTACTGATACTTGGTTATTCAACGGGCTACTAAACAGTATTAACCAACAAAATAAAATCGATTCTGATTATGTGCAACAGTATTGTGATGGTTTAAGCGATGCCATCAGTGCTGCGCAAACCAGCAGCGGCAATATAAAAGAACTAGCGGATACGCTGGGCTTAAATGAAGACGACTTAAAGCAATTTTACAACTGGTTTTGTCAAATACAAAAGAGCGTCACCCTTTATAGCCAAGGGGTAAACCAATCCAGTTCTGGCACAGATAAAGTCAACAGTATTCTAAATTGCCACCTCGCAACCGGTCGAATTGGTAAGCCCGGCATGGGACCATTTTCAATGACAGGCCAACCTAATGCCATGGGTGGCCGTGAAGTGGGTGGTCTTGCCAATACTCTCGCAGCTCACATGGACTTTACCGACGACAGCATTGCTCGTGTTCAACGGTTTTGGCAGTCACCTACCATGGCCACACAAAGTGGTTTAATGGCAGTGGACATGTTTGATGCCATTGATGAGAGCAAAATAAAAGCGGTTTGGGTCATGGCCACTAACCCTGTGGTAAGTTTACCCAACGCAGACAAAGTAAAACGCGCCTTAGAAAAATGTGAGCTTGTGGTGATCAGTGATTGTATTGATCAAACCGATACCGGCGATTTAGCCCATGTTAAATTACCCGCCACCGGCTGGAGCGAAAAAGACGGCACTGTCACTAATAGTGAACGCCGTATCTCTCGCCAGCGCGGTTTATTTCAACCGGCTTGTAATGCCATGCATGATTGGCAAATTATTTGTGATGTGGCAAAACGCATGGGTTTTAAAGACGGTTTTAATTACCAAAATCAAGCTGATATTTTCCGCGAACACGCTGCCCTTTCTGGTTTTGAAAATTCTGACGCACCCAACCATAAACGTCGTGATTTTGATATTAGTGGTTTAGCTAATTTAAGTAATGACGAATACGAAAACCTTGAGCCGATTCAGTGGCCAGTCAACTCCGAATATCCAAATGGTCGTAAACGCTTTTTTGCAAACGGTGATTTTTTTACGCCTAATCACAAAGCAAAATTACTGCCTATCACACCTAAATTACCCATTAATTTACCAACAAACGATTACCCGCTGCGTTTAAATACTGGACGAATTCGCGACCAATGGCACACCATGACGCGCACGGCCCTTGCGCCACAATTAAACC
>Ga0209634_1003164_pt1 | contig 11215 bp, 16 predicted proteins | sample LinPmetageLP40_FD_184043 | JGI IMG/M metagenome (GOLD analysis project Ga0209634, IMG submission 184043) | Marine viral communities from the Pacific Ocean - LP-40 (SPAdes) (version 2) | ecosystem: Environmental > Aquatic > Marine > Oceanic | place: Pacific Ocean | collected 2010-08-26 | reverse complement strand
TTAAACTAACTGATTGATCTACATATTGTTGTCTAAGACCAGCTTGATTAACTAATTCTAATTGATTAATCTCTTTAAAAGTTTTAAAAACTTCCTTAACTGGAATGTTGTGGCCCATAGTAATATTGTCCAGAGCAGCAATATCTTGTACGCTACCTCCGTCAGCCAATATTTTATTCCATATTTCATTTGTATTTATTTTATGTTTTTTTAATAGCTTAACTAACGTTGGGTTTTTCCTAATGAAAGTCCCTTTCGCACTTTGCTCTGTAAAAACATTTGCAGCCCATGGTTCAATGCCTGGAGAAACATTCCCGCTAAGCTTGCTGTTACTAACAGTAGGAGCAATAGCACGTAGATGAGTATTACGCATACCCGTCCCAACACACCATAAAGGCTCTCCATAAATTTCTGCCAGATCTCTAGAGGCCCTTTCGCTTTCAATTTTAATTTGAGAAAATATTTTCCTAGTTTCAAACTGAGCAAGTAAACCTTCAAAAGGAATACCCTTTTCTTGGAGATATGTGTGCCATCCAAGTACACCCAACCCAAGTGCTCTTCCTTTTTGAGCAGAACGAATGGCATTTTCAAAACCTCTAAGTCCTTTTGCTCTTTGAATAAATTCCTCCATAACCCCATCAAGAAACCATATGGCGTCGTATATAAGGTTAGTGTCTTTCCATTCTTCATATTTATTTAGATTTAATGATGACAAACAGCATACAAAACTGTGATTCTCATCTGTTGTTAATGTTATTTCTGAACATATATTAGTCATGTGGACTTTTAATCCGTTTTCTTTATATGCTGATGGATTTGCTTTGTTAACATTTCCTTTAAACATAATATACGGTTCTCCAGTTGCTTTTCGCTTTCTAAGTAATTTACTCCATCTAGTTCTTGCTTCCTTATCTCCTTGTTCAAGCTTACGCATAAACTTGTCACCAACAATTGCGCACTGATGTAGATTAAGCGATTGTCTGTTAACATCTCCTTTAGGTTCCCTGATTTCAAGCCACTCCTCGAAGTCATCATGTTCAATGTTGATATTAACTGAGGCAGCTCCACGACGGACACTCCCTTGATTAGTTGCAAGAATTGTTGAGTCATATATCTTGCAGAAAGGTACGACTCCGTCTGATGTTCCATTACCTGTTATTCTAGCGCCAGCGGGTCTGATTTGATTTATACCGATACCAACTCCACCACCGTGCTTAGCGAGTAGCATCATCTCTAAATTTTTCTGTCCTATGTCTTGTATAGAGTCAGCAACGTCGATACCAAAGCAACTAATAGGTAGACCGCGATCTGTACCAGTATTGGAAAGTACTGGAGAAGCAAGGCAAAGCCAGCCATTCCAGATATAATTAAAAAACGTTTCAGCCATTTCTGGTTTATATAATCTACGAGCAACTGTTTTAGCGACTCTTTGGTATGCTTCTCTAGGCGTTTCTCCGTCATATAAATATCCCCCGGATATAGTCTTCTTGTATACGTCCGTATTACCCCACGAAGGGTAATCTTCTCCTTTGATCCATTCATTGTTCCACATTATGTTATTAAGTGTATTAGCCAGGCTATAAGCCCATTTATATTTAAAGCTACTAGATTCCATTGTTTTCTAGAGCTTGTCTGTATTACTACTAGTATAAAGCCTATTATATAAAGTTTAGGTTCTATAGTCCATTGAGCAGCGATTAAAAAACCACTGCCCATATAACCTGCTCTAGTTGCTATCTTTTCCCACGGCGTCAGTCTTTTTCTTTTCACTAGACTGTTCAGCAGCTTGCTCTTTAAGTTTGTTAATTGCTTCATCATAATCAGGCATTTGCTTAATAGTTTCTAATGTACCTAAAGCTAATTGCTTTATATTATTTACTTCTTTTATAAGTTGATTAGCTACACCTCCAAGTGTTTCAATTTTATTTCTCATTTCAATAAGTGTCTGTTCTTTCATATAATTGTTTTAAAATTTGTTCGTTACTTATATTAATACTACCAAATATCTTCGTAGTCTTCTCCTTCGTTAGCTTTTGAATAATCAGTCGGCCTAATAGCAAAGAAATCAGTATGAGTGACGCCCCCGGTAAGATGATAAAACCAATCAAGATTACCCGCTGCTTTGGTGTCATATGCAAAATAGTTTCCCAAGTCGACGTAACCCAATTCCACAAGTTTTTCATTTGTTCTCTTTTTTATAAAGTGTTTTAAATCATTAGCTGATATACCTTCTACATCACCCATCTCAAACATTTTTTCTATATATTTAACTTCAAGACTTACCATTGTTTCAGCGGCTCTTATTACATCTTCTCGACATAAACTCAATAATTGATTATCTTCTTCGCACATATGACGAAACAACTGACAACCCATTTTGCTGTGCAATGATTCATCTCTTACAGACCATTTCATTTGTTGACCAATTCCTTTAAGTAAATTACGTAACTGAAAAGAATACAACACTGCAAAGGCAGAATAAAGACTAACACCTTCAGCGAAGGCTGAAAATACAGCAAGAGATTTAGCAATACCAATTGTATTACTGCCATCGTAAGAAACGAGGTTATCAAAACGATCTGCCGTAGCAGGTTCGTGTAAAAATGCTTCATAATCTTCTAATTTTAATGTCTCGTTTAAATAACTATAAGCAACCGCATGAACAGTTTCTTGTGATCCAAACATCATTGCCATTTGTTGTATCTCGTGTTTAGGAAACCAGCCAACAACTTTTTGTGTCCAATAATCTGACACAGCGCATTCTGTTTGAGCAAAACCTAGTAATATATTTCCTACTAAGTTTTTTTCTTTTTCATTTAGTTTTTCTTTCCAGTCTTTAATATCACTTTGCATTGAGATTTCTGTGTGTAACCAAAATGCTTGTGCTTGTTTTAACCAGCCCTCAGTATAGTACTCAGGGTATTCGAATGGCTTGTACGCTATGCGCTCATCAAATAATCCCATTATTTATATATTGTTAATGCTACATCTACTATAGGTAAATACAGTACATGTATATTACTATCTTCCATTTCATAGCTTCTTATACCAATTAAGAAGCCAGGGTAAAACCCTAATTCTATACTCCATGCTGATTTATTTTCGTCGTCTTTCATGTACATTTTATATTATGTCTTTTATGTAATTGTTCTATGTCTATTGATCTTACTTTTCCTTTAGCCTCCCAGCTCCACTTTACAAACTTATCTATTTGGCGTTCAGCGTACTTTTGTCTAGCTATTCGTTTTGCTTCAAAAGGATTAACCTTACTGTCTCGTCGCATTCTTTTTGATTTTGTGGTTTATACAATGTTATTCCAGGAAATTGTTCTACGATTAATCGCTTAAACAGTTTCCATCGCATAGGAAATGATTCATTAGCTCTACCTTTAGTTTCAATTATAAATGTATCACCAATAAAATCAGGTGTATACTTAATAGGTAAGATACGTTTGCATCCTCTATTCTTGTAATCACCTTTACCGTTTGATTGTCTTTCATACACTTCGTTTTCAAAATGAAACCCAGCATGTAACACAAACGTTTCTCCTTCGTACTTGGCTTTAATTTTGTTTTTTCTTAAAGCCATATACATATACTTCTCAAGACCTGAAGCAAAGTCAATACCATCATATGATACCTTCTTTGCTCTCACTGGTCCACGCTTTCCGCTTTTTCTTTTAAATGATCTTCTCATCTATTACTTCTAAGTCCATTAATAAGTCTTCTTGAAGATCTGTACTGTAAACTTCTTTAGCTTTTTGTAAATATAATACAGCATCCATAAGTTCTTCTTGTAAATGATTCATCCATTCAAACATATTAGATTTATCGTCTTCAAGAGTTACGCCGTATTTTTTGAAGCCTACGTCTGATCTTGATACAAATTTATCAACAACACGTTTTACGACTGGGTCTCTAAATTCTATTTCTTGCTTCATTATAATGTAGTTTTTACAAATGTTCCGTTAGCCATTTTACCTTTACGATTAGCTATTTCTTTATAAGCTGCATCAATACAATCTTCAATTTGCATATTTTCAAGAGCTGCTAAGTTTGTTAATACAACAACCATGTCTCCAATAGCGTCTTTTATTTCAGGTGTATCTTTTTTTAGTAAAGCCTGTGCTAACTCACCGGCCTCTTCCATAAGTTTAACATATTGAGTATGAGAATTACCATCATCGTATATACCTCTTACGTGAGCCCATTGTCTTATTAATTCAAATCTTGATTCACTGTCTACTGGTTTATTAGAAAACAGATTAGCAAAAGCTTTATTGTATATATAGCTTCTTTTATCATTATACATTGATGTTCTAGAATTAGAAACAATCCAAGGTATAGTTTCTTTAGTTATTTCGAAATCACCATGGCTCGTAGACCATTTAACCCCAACGTTATCCATTAAGTTACCTTTAAGTTTATGTAATGGGAAGGGGAAAGTACTTGTCTGCTCTGTAGCGTTTATTTTCATTTTATTGTTTTTATCGATTAAATTTTTATATGATTGCCTGTCAACTTTATAGCCGTAAGACTTTTGAAGTTCTATCTCTTTGTTAGATATTATATTAATATCTGAACTAGTAAATAAAACTTCGTATTCGTCTGGTGCATAACCTTGTTGCTCCGTTACTCTCTTATTAATATTACGCGTAACACCAATTTTTTTACCAGGAATATGATATAAATAGTACATATTTGTTTTTATTTACCAACACTTAACTCTGCTTTGATTGCAGGATAAGGATTGTAGTTAATTAATTCTATATCACTCAATTCAGGTAATCTTAAATGCTCGTGAACATCCATAAATATACCGTATTCAAAATCTAATTTAGGTAACGCTCGCTTAGATCTTAATCTATACTGTTTCGCTTGCTTTAAATGATTGTTATACAAATGACAATCGCCGAGTTGACCAATAAGTTGACCAGCCTTAAGCCCAGCGCCTTTAGCTAGCAATTCTAATAACAAACCATACATTGTGATATCATAAGGCAAACCTAAAAATACATCAGCAGATCTTTGTTGCCACATTAAATCCATAACACCGTCATTAACATAAACTTGAAAAGCGTAATGACAAGGAGGAAGCACCATATCATTCATCTCGTGTGGAGCCCATGCGCTAACCATAAGACGTCTTGAATCAGGGTTTGTTATAATGCTATACACAAGATTTTTTAGTTGATCTACGCCGTTAAAATCACGCCACTGTTTTCCGTACACAGGGCCTAATGTTTCATCTGTTCTACCCGAGCGTTTATAATCTGGTCTCCAGTATTTAACACCGTTATCTTCTAAGTACTTAAGATCGGTTCTACCATTTAATATCCAAAGCAATTCTGTTTTTGCTGCATTAAAACTTATCTTCTTTCCTGTGAGTATAGGGAAGCCCAGTGACATATCGTGTCTAATTGTTCTTCCGAAGACAGACTTCGTCCCAGTCCCTGTTCGATCTGACTTATCCATTCCTCTGTCGAGTATTTCTGATAATAATTCTTTGTATTCATTTTCTATGTTTGTCATAATAGTATTTACAATATTCAAATATTTTTAACCATATTTCATTTTTACCGTATGTTTCTGGGCTTGTATGAGTTTTACCATTGTTGATTATATCAACATACCATTCAGTTTTGTTTTTTGCTTTAGCAGATATGTGTATGTTATTTTTAACACACCACCTATACGGAACCCATTCTGATTCTTTATAAGGAGGACTACCCATATTAATAGCTTTCTTTCTTTGACCGCTACCCATTTACTCCCAAGGCATTTTTTCTGCACCAATATCTAATGGTTCGTGAGGTATAAAACAACCAGACTTAGGTTCCCACTTGAATATAGCTTCAGCACCGTTTTCCCCAAGGTTTTGAAACTTTATTTTAAGTACTTTAGCTTTAACAGTTTTAGCTTCGTAATCTCTATGAACTAATATACCATGATAAGAAGCATCATACCATTCACCACCACCTTTAATATTATACATTGTAGGCTCTTCAATTTTGCCGTCTTTGTCTTTATACATTTTAGTTGGGTGAGCTACAATGAATACAAGTACATCAAACTTCTTAGCAAACGTTTCTATTTTAGTTAGATATTCCATTGTGTAACGATTAACATCTTCTGTCTTACAATCTACATCTCTAACCTTATTAAAAGGATCTATTACTAAGCACTTAATACCTTTTCGCTTAACAAGTTCAGCAGCTTTCTTTAAAACAGACTCTAATGTGTAGCGTTCCATATCTATATGAAAATAATTACTATTGCAATGATCGGCTATTTGATTCCATTTATCGCCTCCAATATCATCTCTAGTTGGCATACCTTGCCATGTTTTACGCATTAACTTATGAGCGTGTAAATATGTTGGTACATTTTCTGGAGACGCAAAAGCTGTTTTCCAACCGTAGTTTGCATTATACCCAACAACCATTTGATCCACGAAATCTGACTTCCCTGAAGAAGGTATTCCAGTGACAGTAATAAATTGACCCGTATACGTAGAAAAGATATCATCAAAGTTCTGTAAACCAATTTGAAAGCCAGGCTTAAAACCATTCTTAACAAAGTCAGTGACTTCATCCTCGATATCTCTAAACGTAGTAACGTTTTCAAGCGGTACTGGTTTTGCACCTGTAATTCTGCTCGTAAGTTTTTCTTTACCATACTTTAATAAATATTCATTAGCATCTTTACAATCTTCAAACGTTGCTATGTGACAAACTTCAGATCCTAATCTACGAATAAGTTCAGTCTGTAATGCTTGTCCAGCTTCATCAGAGTCAACAGCTAATATGATTTTATCTTTGTCTTCAAAGTAATCAATACAACTATCTAAATAATCTAAGTTGTTAGTATTAAGTGTAGCTCCGTTAGGTACTGATATCGCGTTTGTTATACCTGATTCATGCAACGCTAACACGTCCATTTCACCTTCAACTATAACACAATACTCATATCCTATAATACTATCTATATTGTAAAATACTTTCTCCGCGCCTTTATATAATTTAAAGTTCTTTCTTCCATCTCGGTATTTAACATTAGTTAATTCACCGCCCATAAAATAATTGAACTTTATAACATTCTCGGTTTTACCGGTCTGTGGCATCCACTCAGGACCCTCACTGATTTGTAAATCAATAAGAGTCTGAGCTGAAATACCTCTTGTTCCAAACCATTCGATAACCTTATCACTTACAAACTCTGGGTATTCAGTAGAGTTAGGTGGTCCTGAAGGTTTAATATACACTTTTTCAGCTTTGCCTTTGCGCTGATAAGTATGTAATTGAAATGATTTATTACAGTTGTGACAAGTACCGAGACCCCGTTCCCAATCATAAGAAGCACATTTTGCTTTTTGATTCTTGGGTTTCCTAGTGTGAGAGCACAAAGGACAAGTCCCTTGTTTACCCCCTTCTTCTAGGCCATGCTGATTGTATGTGTCAATAGCAAATCCATTGATCTCTGTTTCTTGCATTTAATTTAATTTAATTTAATTGTTAATTATCATCCCTACATTCAGGGCATATATCACAAAAATCGTACTCTTCTTCGGATATGTCTCTCTCGCAAAACTCGCATTGTTCCACTAGAACGGTAGATCATCATCTTGTGCAGTTAACTGCGGAGCTGCTTGTTGTGGTTGATCTGTTCTAGGCGCAGCCGCTACATTATCTCCATTTGTCCATACTACTTTTACATTTCCTAAATAAACTTTAGCTACTTTAGCTTCACGTTCTTCTTTAGACTGTTCTACTACTACAGGGCCTTGATTACCAAATTGGTCAACCTCATCATTGATGGTGATTGTAATTGGTAAATAAGATCCTTTTTTCCCTTTGTATATTTTATCCTTAGGGATCTCGTTCAAATTAATATTTGCTTTGATAATACTAGCCATAATTTTAGTATGTGTTTAATTGGTTAAACATTCTTGTTAATTGCTCTTTAGTTGCACCTGTTGTTCTCCGAACATTGTCTACTGCTTTTACATGCGTTTGATTTCTGTAGAAGTTAGTTTCATTAGTGTTCATACCTGTTACCGTGCATACTCTTTTTTTACTTCTTGCCATTTGATTAAAGTGTTTTGTTAATAAAATAATTGTTTGGATCGAAATCCGGATTTTCATAAAACAATTTATATTGTTCTACTGCTTGTTGTACTTTGTCCTTACCGCTTTCATAAAAAGCATCTGAACAATCGAAAATACCAATCTGTCTCGTTTTTTTATCTATTCCTATAAAAACTAGATCGTAACCAAATATTTTTCGATAAATGTACGCTTGACTGTCGTAATTGTAACGGAAAGCTGAGCTTCTGAATTTTGTTATATCACTTGTTGTTTTAAGATCAACTATTAATTTTTCATCGTGATTAACTATATCTGCTTTACCTTTCCACCATAATCCTTCAATCTTTTTAATTCCAGGTTGTTCATATTCAACATTGATACCGTTTATTAAACTTTTACAAACATTATTAGAATGCATTGTATCAATTAATAACTCTAGGTTATCTACTTCATGTTGTAATAAACACATTTCTCCACCTGAAATCTCTCTGTACGCTTTTGTGTTTCTAGTTGTTGATTCAATTATCTTATACTTTTTAAGCTTATCTGGCTCAAGTATTGCTGTATGAAAATAACCACCAACTAAAAAATTAATGTTTGGTTTTTGTGGAGCGCCTAGCGCAAGAGGATTTGTTAACAATGTTGAAATATCTGAATTACTTCTAAACTGTTTTCCAAAATCACCGTAGTAATCTTCGTCGTTTATAAGTCTTTTTAATACTTCATTTTTGTTAAAATCTTCCATATTATAATGTTGTTAATTTGGCTTCTATCTCTTGTGAGATATCATATTTAGCTTTTATAGCGTCTAACTTACCTCCTTTTTTAATAAAGTCTACTGCTTTTGGATAAGCTGGATCTTTTTCTGAGGTTAACGTGTTTTTAGCTTTCGGTGCTTTACCGTGTGAATTTGTAGCATCACTGTCTGCTGTGTCGTCAATTAAAAATAAATTACCAAGCGCATACTTTTTTCCATACGATGAGGCTGATCCAAACTTTTGAGGCATTTGCATACCTTTTTGTTGTAGATCAATACCAACTATAGCTGTAGCGTGTATAGCAAAATCTGCATCACCATCACTTATCGTAGCTGTTGTTTCTAGTATAGGAAATGGTTCTGTTGATATTAATTGTTCTTTAATTATTACACTAACTCCTAACTCTAATAGAAAGGGTTTTGTTGCTTCTAGGATGTCTTCGGCTGATCTGAAGTTATAGCGGCCGAATGAGTTGTATCTACTCTTTTTAGATTTGAACTTTGTCTGGATCGTTGCCAGTTTTTGATTTAATTTCATTAAATTTTGTTTTATTTACTATTAATATAATTACACATTTATATGTTAATTTAAAGCTTAACTTACAGATAATCAATCACTTGGGATGCATCGGTATTAGCGATTAAAGCGTTTATTGCTTCTTTTTTTATTTGAGAAACTCTAACGCTACCTACATTTAAAAGCTTAGCAATTTCAGGTCCCGACATTTTGTCACAGTCTAAACCATAAGACAGTCTCAACACTTCTTGTTGTTTAAAGTTTAAGTATTGTTTTATCAATCCCATTAAATAAGAATTCAATATATCTATATTATAAGGCTTAGATTTATCTGGTATTTGAAAGGCACTGTGATCGTTTTCACTTTTATTACTATTAATATCTATACTAGAAAATATACTATTAAAAAATAAAGCTACTTTATTGTCACTAGGATTATTACGCATATCGTTTAAAACGTGTTCAGGTATACGCATTGTACCTCTATTTATATTTATAGCTCTTCTTATAGCTCCTTTAATTCTTTTGCTTATAAAACTTTTTAAAGTCTTTTCTATATCAGGTGACTCGTGTAGTTTTTCCCAATCTATTTTATCTACAGCTAATGTTAAAGCCATACTTCCTTCTTGTATTAAGTCATTAATACTTAATATTCCAGAAGCTTGATCGCTAGTTGAAAACTTTCTTGCTAGGTTTTCTACTAGTGGTAAAAACTTTACTATTAATTCATCTCTAGAATACTCATCAAAGAACTTACCTTCGATTCTAGCTACGGATTGTTTCACGTCAGCTTTGTATCTAACATAGTTTTGTATATTATATTTTTTCATCTTTTATATTATCGATTATTGATCGTGTTTAGTTTGTAAATTATAATTGTTGATTTAATAATTCTTTTTCTTTTTTTAATTCATTGCTCATGTTTCTATGTATTGTTCGTGTAGAACATTTTAATGTATCAGCTAAGCCGTTTATAGTTATTTTTTGGTTATTATGATTAATAATTAACATAGCGTCATATATTTCGTTTGACGATATTTTAGATCTACCAACCATTTTACCTACTATAGACAGCTTTTGTCGCATATCTAAACCTGTATTATCTTTAAATATTATTTTACGCAGCTTATTAGGTGGAGGTCTTTCAAGATCCATCATTGAAACGTCGTATAACATTGTTTGCAATAACTGTTCAGACACATCGAATGTAACAAACCCGTTCCTAATCTCCGATATATAGTATATCAATGCATTAAAAGCGTTTTGATCCAGTTGAGGATTCAAATACCATAATACATACATATGCCATTTAAGACTCTTATATGTGTTTATTTTAGCTTTTGAGTTGAATAGTGTATAGCATTCGTAAGTACCATTTTCATAGAAGTAGCCCCAGTCAAATATTTCCGAAGGAACATCCTCTATAGGATCTCTTCTGTATATTATTCGATGCCTATCTAGATATTTTGTATTTCTTTCGTATTGTGACATTAGCCTCTTACTATTATTATATACTAGCTATTGTCGCACTAGTACACTATTAATTTTAATCTCCTGTTATACTTTTTTAAAAGCTTTGCTTTATTATTCGGGTTAGTATTGTTTAACACTGAATTAATTATTTCGCTGTTTAGTTCCGCTATCTTTAGATGCAGAAACTTTACGTGTTTGGCTTTTCTTCTGTTCTTTTTGTATCTTCGTATTAATATTCGCATAATTCGTTGATGTTATGTGGACGTATAATTTTTTGCTCATTTTTGTTTTTTACAGTGTGTTTTTCGTTTTCGTAATAATTCCAGTAACCAAGTACGCTATTGCCTTTTACTTTGTATTCATCAGGCATACATTGTGGTGG
>Ga0209634_1003163_pt1 | contig 11219 bp, 8 predicted proteins | sample LinPmetageLP40_FD_184043 | JGI IMG/M metagenome (GOLD analysis project Ga0209634, IMG submission 184043) | Marine viral communities from the Pacific Ocean - LP-40 (SPAdes) (version 2) | ecosystem: Environmental > Aquatic > Marine > Oceanic | place: Pacific Ocean | collected 2010-08-26 | reverse complement strand
AGTATCAAGAAGTACGGATACTAAAAAATTATTCTTTTGTAGATACCCCTCAAACTATTTATGGTAAAGAAGTACACGAGGCGTTAGAACTTTATGTACGCGATAATAAACCATTAGCTAAAAACTACTTACGATTTAAGAAAATGGTGGATACCTTGGTAGCTATACCAGGGGAGAAGTACCCGGAGTATAAAATGGCGCTGACTAAAAAGATGGAGCAGTGTGATTTTGATGATGAGAATAGATGGGTACGTGGCATAGCTGATTTAGTTATTGTAGACAAAGACAAAGCTTTTATTATTGATTATAAAACGGGATCTAATAAATACCCTGACACCAAACAGTTAAAACTTATGGCACTCATGGCGTTTGTTTGTTTTCCTAAAGTAAATAAAATAAAAGCGGGCTTGTTATTCTGTATGAAAAATAGTTTTGTGCAGCAATCTTATACTAGGGATAACATATATAAAGCTTGGAAATCATTTGAGCAACCGTTAGACCGATTAACTATGTCTTATGAAAAAGACGAGTGGATACCTAATCCCACACCGTTGTGTGGGTGGTGCCCAGTTGAAACCTGCGAGCATCACAAGCCTAGAAGGTAACATGTATATTAGAGCGTGTAAGGTATGTAGAAAAAAGTTTGAAACTTTACACCCTAAATATCTTTGCTGCTCAAAAAAATGCACAAACATTAATAAAGTTAACCGGCGGTACGAAAGAGAGAATGGAGATTGGAGGGCTTACTTTAAACATTTGCTGTCTAAGAAAACAAAGACTAATTTAACTCCGCGCAAGTTGATAAACATTTTAAAAGACCAAAAGTATCGGTGTGCTTTAACAGGGGTGCCGCTAACATGTAACAGAATGCGGGGTAATGTAAGTAAGACCAATGCAAGTATTGATCGAATTTATGCCGGAGGAGTGTATAATAGACGTAATGTACAGCTAGTATGCCGAGCAGTTAATTCTTTTAGAGGCAATATGACTGTAGATGAATTTATTAAATGGAGTAAAAAGGTAGCTTATTATGCCATACGAAAACAAAGAAAGACCTTACAAAAAAGAATACAAACAACAGCAGGCTCGTAAATCTGAGCATGACCGTCGTATGGAAAGGCAGCGTGCCAGACGTAAGATGGATGCAACTAGCCGAGATGCAAACGGTAATGGTGTAGCTGACAAACGCGAGGGCAAAGACATAGCGCACAAAAAACCTTTATCTAAAGGTGGTAAAAATAAAGATGGCGTGACTATTCAGCCTAAATCAAAGAACCGATCTTTTCAAAGAAACTCAGACAGCTCAATAAAAAACCGCCAATACCTGGCCGGTAAGTAAAATAAAATATTACTATAACAGTAAAATAAAGCTTGACTAGTATTTTAATATAGTCCATACTCTTAATTCAATGAGAGGACATTATGGAAATATTAGAAAACGTAGCTGTTAAATTAACAGTTCCGAATACCGTGGTTCCGGTAATAAAAGAGCACATAAAAAAATTTAAAGTTTTAGAAACACGTGAGACATTGTCTGATGTCGTGGTGCGTTGGGGCCTAGATGAAATGACTTTGCTTGTGGACTTGCTTAACTTTAAAAAGTCACCTCCATCACCTATTACACGCGACTATAAATGGTCAGGTCGGTTTCATCCATTCGATCATCAGAAAGTTACTTCAGAATTTTTTAGTATAAACCGACGCGCTTTTTGTTTTAATGAAGCCGGTACCGGTAAAACTTCTAGTGTGTTATGGGCTTCTGATTATCTAATGAATGAGGGTAAGATTAAGAGAGTGTTAGTAATTTGCCCTTTATCAATCATGACCTCCGCTTGGAAGAACGACATTTATAATACATGTATCCATCGTGTACCAGGGGTAGCCTATGGCTCTGCCGAAGACCGCCGTGCAATTATTAACAACACTCAATACGAATTTGTAATTATAAATTATGACGGCGTAAATATTGTTAGAGACGACATAGCCAATGCTAACTTTGATTTGATTGTAGTGGACGAGGCTAATGCTTATAAATCAGTTACTACTAAACGTTGGAAAACCCTAGCTAAGATACTCAAACCTGAGACTAGGCTATGGATGATGACAGGTACTCCAGCATCACAATCACCAGAAGATGCTTTTGGTTTGGCTCGATTAGTTTGTCCTGAACGCGTACCTAAATTTAAGACTGCATGGCGTGACAAAGTAATGAATCAGATCACGAGATTTAAATGGCTACCCAAAAAAACTAGCCAAGACACTGTATTTAAAGCATTACAACCGGCTATACGGTTTGCTAAAAATGACTGCCTTGATTTACCAGAAGTGACATACCAAACACGTGAGATAGCATTAACGTCTCAAGTAGAAAGTTATTATAAAAAGCTTAAGAAAGACATGATAATTCAAGCAGCGGGAGAAGAGATAACGTCAGTAAATGCCGCGGCTGCCATGACAAAACTTTTACAGATTTCAGGTGGCGCAGTATACACTGACGAACACAAAGTTGTACAGTTTGATATTAGGCCTAGGTTAAAAGAACTTGTTGATACCATAGAGCAGACAGAACATAAGGTATTAGTTTTCGTTCCTTACAGACATACTATAGATATAGTAGCCGAGCATTTAGAAAAGAATAATATTACTACGCGGATAATCCACGGGAGTGTATCAGCTCACAACAGAACACAAATTATTAAAGAGTTTCAAAATGGAACAGACCCAAGAGTTTTAGTTCTACAACCCCAAACCGTAGCGCATGGCATCACGCTTACACGTGCAGACACCGTAGTATTCTGGTCTCCTGTGATGAGTGTCGAAGTCTACATACAATGTATTGCGCGGATTGATCGAGTGGGTCAGAAGAATAAGATGACTGTTGTACATTTGCAAGGGTCTCCAATTGAAAGAAAGATGTATGCAATGCTACAAGGTAAAGTGGATAGGCATATGAATTTAGTTGATTTATATAGAGAGGAGATAGGACTATGAGTGGAGTAAAAGTAGATTCCTTAGTGAAAGCTTATTTAGCTATTAGATTAGAGCGAGATAAGTTAGCTAAGAAATATCAGCAAGAGGATAGTGAACTCAAAGATCAGATGAATAGGTTAGAGAGCGCTATGCTAGAAACTTGCGATGACATTGGTGCAGAAACATTGCGCACCGAAAGCGGTACGATTATTAAAACCCTTAAAGAAAACTTTGTATGTGGGGATTGGGATAACTTCAAAACGTTTGTACTAGAAAACCAAGCGTTAGAGTTATTGCAACAACGCATCAGCCAAGCAAACTTTAAAGAGTTTTTAAGTACACGAGAGGAGGAGGGTCTCCCTCCTGGTATCAGTACGATGAGAGAGTTTAAAATAACTGTACGTAAACCAACTGCAAAATAAGGAGAACGACTATGGCTCAACAGCCTATAACATTTACAACACCGCAAGGTATTGCGCAATACCCTTGGTTATCTAAACCGGATACTAAATTTTCGGAGGAGGGTGACTACAAAGTAAATCTTATTTTATCTAAGCAAGATGCCATACCTATCTTAAAACAGATAAATGAGGTCTACGCCGAGAACTATGAAAAAGAACTAAAGAAAGCAAAAGGTGCTCAGATTAAGAAAGCCCCTCCACCATATTTAGAGGAGCTGAATGAAATGGGTGAGCCTACAGGAAATATTATTCTTAAGTTTAAATCTAAAGCGGCTTACAAGCCAGCTATCTTTGATGCTAAAGGTATACCTATGATAGATAGTAATATCTGGGGAGGATCTGAAATCAAAGTAAACGGCTCAGTGGCTCCATATTTCACACCTTTAATTGGTGCTGGAGTATCTTTAAGACTTAGAGCAGTTCAAGTTATTCAGTACGTTGAAGGCGGTTCAGGTAGTGCGGATCGATTTGGTTTTGATGCGGTTGCCGGCTATGAACATAAAGCTCCTGAAACGTTTGAAGAAATGACAGAAGAAAAACCTGAACCTGTTGTAGAAGTACTCAAAGAAGACGAGCCAGTAGTGCGTGCAGGTAGCAAGATACCGCCTAAACCTGCTGACGATTTGTCAGACATTTTAAAACAATTTGCAGAGGAATAATTATGCCAAAAAAATATAGCCAAGAGTTTTTAATTGAGCTTAATACTTTTGACAAAGAAAGACTCGGAGTTCAATTAGCAAAGGCCTGTGTAAATGCAGACCTTCCGGCTACTGAGGTCGCTAAAGTTTTTAATGTGTCTCGGATGACTATTCATAGTTGGTTCCGAGGCTCCCCTATTAGGGATAAAAACTGTACTAAAATTAAAAAATTCTTACAAGCGCTTAATGAAGCATGGGATGAACAGTTCGAGCAGCGTACGGACCTTTTGCCTTTGTCACATATAAATTTAGCTAGAGAATTTTTAAACAATAAGATAGCCCCTAAATTAAGGGTTGAAGATTAACTTGATAAGAGTAGAATAGATAACGCTCCAAAGGTTTTGAAAAAACTGCACTTTTGTGTAGGGGCGTCTTATCGACTAAAAAAGTGAAAGATAATTATGCTAAATGAATTTTATAGCAAAGCACTTCCCGATGAGGGGATCTATTGCATAGCTTATAATAAACCAGACACAAAGCTTTTTAATCAGGCATTCGCACACACTCTAGAAGAAGCTGTTAATCTAATAGACAAATATAAAAAAGACCACAATACTTTTATCGCTATGGGTACTTTTGAAACTCAAAAGCGTGAAGCTGCTCGCACTAAATTTATTAAGTCTTTGTATATTGATTTAGATGTAGGTGAAAATAAAGAGTATGCATCTCAAAAAGAAGCTCTGCTTGCACTGAGTGATTTTATTGAGAAGTCGCAGTTACCTATGCCTGCTATTGTAAATAGTGGGAACGGCATTCACGCGTATTGGTTTTTAAAACACCAACTTACTAAAGAAGAATGGAAACCCCTAGCTGATAAATTTAAAAAGTTTTGTCTAAATATGGGGCTGAAAATTGATCCTTCTGTAACCGCAGACTCGGCTAGAATCTTGCGATGTCCTGATACTAATAATTATAAATCGGAACCGCCGAGGCCTACATTGATTTTGAAAGACGCGCCGGTGTATGAGGTTAAACGTATTACAAGTTGTATAGAGAGTAAAGAAGTTTCACTTGAAGAGTTAGTTACACATCAAAGTTTTACTGAAGAAGAGAAAAAATTAAAGTATGGTAATGTAGAAAATAAGTTTGAGGTGCTGTTAAAAAACAGCGTTAAACAAAGTGACCAAGGATGTGCTCAAGTAAAATACTATATTGACAATGTTAAAAGCGCACCCGAACCTGTATGGTGGCGGGTTGTATCTCTCATTCAAAACTCTGCTGACAGAGATAAATGGATACACCTTTTATCTAAAGATCATCCGGGATATACCCATGAAGAGACGGAAGAAAAAGCTTTATCTACTCAAGACAAACCCCATACGTGTACGGACATAGATAATAACAACCCCGGCATCTGCACGAAGTGCCCCCATTGGGGAAAGATTTCTACGCCACTGCAGTTATGCAAGGTGCCCATTAAAGCTGAGGTAGCTGAGACGGCTGCAATAACGGGCGAAGTTCTACCTAAAGTAAAGAAAGAAAAGAACAGACTGCCTCAAACTTTAGATGAAAAAGGGTATTGGATAGGAGCTAATCATGGGGGAGTATATAGAACTATTACAGTGCACGATAAAAAAGGCGGAGCATCTTATGAGGATCAGATATTAATTTATGATTATGAGATGGTTGTAGTTAAACATTTAAGAAGTTCTATAGATGGCAACTGCTTACTTGTTAATGTGCACCATCCGCACGACGGGCTATTAGAATTTATTCTGCCCATGAAGATAGTATACGATCCTACGGAGTTAAGAAAAATATTAACAAGCCAAGGAATTTATTATGAATCAAAACAACAGGAAGATTACATTATGAAATATTTTATAGACTACGCAAAAGATATGCAACGTAAAGATAAGTACGATACGATGTACGATCAAATGGGTTGGAACCACGACAAGAGTTCGTTTGTTTTAGGGAGAAAGGAAATAAAAAGAGACGGTACAGAAAAAGATACACCTATTTCTAACCTGGCTCAAACTATTGCCCCCTTCTTAACACAAAGCGGTACGTATGACAATTGGAGAACTGCGGCACAAAAGCTTAATCAAAACGGATTAGAGATGCACATGTTTACTATGTTATGTGGCTTTGGTTCTATCTTAATGGAGTTTTCTTCTACGTCAGGCGTTGCCATTTCTTTGACAGGAGAATCAGGTTCAGCTAAAACAGGCGCATTGAAAGCGGCGACTAGTATATGGGGAGAACCGGAAAATGTATATGCCACGACTACTACCCCATTAGCTTTACAACAAAGATTTTTGACACTGCACAGCTTACCTGTAGGGTGGGATGAAGTAGGCAATAGGAGTGCATACCATATTTCTGATTTTGTTTTAGGTGTATCTTCAGGAAAAGCAAAGCTTAGGATGCAAGCATCAACTAACCAAGAACGTAATGTAGAAGCGCCTGCATCTGTGATAGCAATACTAACTTCTAATCACTCATTGATTGATAAATTAAAACAGCTTAGATCTAACCCTAATGGAGAGGCGGCTAGGTTGATTGAATTTACAGTGAGAAAACCTAAAGCATTTATGGATGATGCCCGTATTGGAAAAGAAATCTTTGATGTGTTTAACTCTGACTATGGGTGGGCCGGCCCTGATTTTGTAAAAGCAGTTTATGCCTATGGGGATATTCCTAAGATTAAAGCTAACCTTGCTAAATGGGAGCAACGTTTTGTAGAAGATTTTGGTAATGATACTGCATATCGTTTCTATGAAAATTTAGTAGCCGTGACTATGACTGCGGGAGAGATTGTAAATGAGGCTAATATTTTAACGGTGGACGTTGAAAGAATTTATAAATTTATTATTGGCGAGATGATTATTATTAGAGATGAAGTAGTTAAAATTAATGACCAAGATTACGAAGATATTTTAGATACCTACATGAATACTAACCTAGACAAGCAACTTGTATTCAGAGACGGTAAGATGGAGTCGGCTCCTGATAGGCAACTTACTATTCGTATAGATCATGACAAAAACGCAATTTTTTTATCTAAACGAGACTTTGACGCGCATTTAGCTGAGCTTACAATAAGCACTAAAGAGTTTGTATATCAAATGAAATTATTAGGAGTAGACATTAAGGTTGGGAATGACATAAAACAACGTATGACAGCGGGCTGGCAAGACGTTTCTAAAGCAGCTACAGCGGTGTACAAGATTGCAATAAATACATTAGGTGAAAGGATTGAGGTAAAGAATGCGGCTACACAATGACCCTGAATGGGTATTGCCGTTTTCATCTATGGGATCAGGGGATAGTTTTTTTATTCCTACGGTTAAAACACCAGAACTTTTACACGCTATTGAGTGCGGCGCTAAACGAGCAAAAGTGCGAGTAAAGGCATTGGTAGTGGTAGAGGGGGATTTAATGGGTGTTAGAACGTGGATGCTTAGTTAATCAGGTAAATACCTTTCCTCTAAATCGCCGCGTCTACTTGGGGGTACGTAGCTGCCGTAGGTAGACTCCCTTACTTTTTTTGCCCTAGCTTCTGCAGATTTATTTAAAACTTTAGGTGTAAGTTGAAAACTTCTTGGAGCTTTACTGTTAAAGCGTTTGATGTCTTTTTCAATACTTTTCATTCCGCTTGTGTCGCCCGTTTGTTTTGCTAAAAAATATTGCAGTAATAATTGAGATCTACGTTTTTGTAATTTTCTTTCTGGGCCTTTTAAAGCATTACTTTTTGTGTACGCTTCTGAAAGCTCAATATTAGAAAAGCCTAGGATTTGCATGAAGCTTTCGTAGACACTAGGATCACCCTCAATAATTGGCGCTCCGTATCGATTGGTCATTCCATCAGTGTTATATCTTACCGTTTTAAGCGCGTTACCCACTGCTGTTGGCAGTATTCTTTCTGCGCCTCTACCTATTTCTCCGTTTGCTATCATCTCTATTCCTTCAAAGCCTCGTTTAGCTATAGAAAATCCAGGTCCACCTATCACCTCTAACATATAAGTAGGGGCTCCTATTTTCTCTAATCTAGCTGGGTCTTCTCTAAATACTAAATCCCTAAACCCAGTTCTCTGTGATATATCTATACCTAAGAATGCACTCAAAGGACCGCGATAAGCTATGTTTCCTATTGCTTGGTTAACAGCTGTATGAGGATCAAAAGGATCGTCTTCATCATCAAAGAGCAAAGAAGCTAGTATGGTTGCTCCGCCATAAAAAGGCATGCCTTGTACACCGGCCATTAAGAAAGAATACCCATACACACCTAGTAGTTGATTACGTGCAATATCTCGTTCTTGTCTTTCTTTTTCTGTTTTAGGTTTTGTGGCAAACACGTCTTTAAATAATTTACTTACTAAATAAACTTGTGCTTGAGCGAAACGTTTAAAAACAAAAGTTACTTTACCAAGACCGTCTTGAAATAAGCTAGGACCTACTTCAGGCAATGCATGAGAATGCACTTTACTGGTAAGCTCAATAGCTTTTTGAATAGCGTCTTTGTCTGACAAGCCTTTAGTTTTTGCTAAATTAAAAGCTGCTATTAAAGTAACTTCACGGTTAAGTCTTTCTGAGTTTTGAAATACATAACCTACAGCTGCTTCAGCTTTTGTAGTAAACGCCGCACCACTTTTTACTTGTGCTCCTAAACTTTTTTGTAATTCAGTTATCTCGTATCCTACGCCCCGTCTTAAAGCAGCCGCTTCTTCCGCGTCTTTGAACAATTGGTAATACTTTCCACCCGGAGCAAACTCTTTGTCTCTGTAGACTCTATCTCCTTTTTTATTTATTTTAAATGGAGCCATTGTTCTATCAGGTAAAAAATCTCTATTTTCTTCAAAGCCCCCGTTAGAGTACATTTTTATTGCATCAAACAAAGCTTTTTGAGAATTGTCAAAGCCATACTCGCCTTGTAAAAAGGGAAGCACTATTAACGGCAGCTGTGTTAAGTTAACAAATGCGGAAGATATATTACCGCCAATAAACCACACGTAACTCATATAAGCGGGTATAGAAGCAAAAATGTTAGCTACTGGGTTTAAATAAAATGGTGTGGTATTAACAGCATCTCTTCCAATAGCTCTTACTATAGCGCTTGGAGATTCTTTAGTGTCACCACTTACTGTATTAACAGCTTGTACAATTTCAGTGTTATATCTAGCGTTTGCAGTAGAAGCTATTATTTTAGGCGCAGTTTCTCCGTACGCAAATAAAACATCATTGATATATCCGGGTACTCCTCTACGATGTGTCTCTTGATTTCTAAGAGACTGCTCAGGAAATAAAGCAAGGTACTGATCTTCTATAGTGTCTATAATAGATTGCTTAGCTGCATCGTCAAGTTCGCTAGTCTCAAAAGTTGATTTTAAGTTTTCTACAAATTCAGTAGGAGGTTGGCCTTTGAGTGTGGCTAATTGTGCTTGAGTAAAATCTTCGAAGTCTGTAGCGCCTTCAGCAGCTAATTTCTTTTTCATTTCCTCTCTTAAAAATGGAGACTCCGCTGATGAGCTTGCTACTTCTCCTTCTTTAGTTTTGTATTTAAACCAATTATCTCCCTTACGTACCATAGGTAAATAATAATCTAGGCTAGCAAAGCGGTCTCTTAATTGTGCTTCAGCTCCAGGATAAGTTGCAATCATAGTTTTCAAAAGCGTGTCGTATCTAAGTTTTAAATCTGCAACAAGGAGTTTAGCTAGGTCTCTTAACGGTTTGTCTAAACGTCTGTATCTTTCAACTAAATCTTGATCTTCTTTTTTAAGATTATTTAGGTACGTATCATTTTCAAGAGCAGTTTCAGGATTAACATTTGCTCTAGATAGTTCTAATAATACAGTGTTCCACTCTGTTACAACCTCTTCATTATATTGTTCTAATGTTTCTTTCCCAATTTTTACAGTTCTATTAACTTCTTCTCTAGCCTGTTTTATTTCATTAGCTTTCTTTTGAAGTGCATTTAAAATAGTTTCTAAGCCCGGTATTTGTTTTCCAAAGAGTTCTATTTTGTTTGGAATGGATAAAAATCTTACGTATAAACCAGCGGCAGCATCAGGTATTTTAGATAAATTTGAAAGAATACTCCTACCAATAACAGTGTCCGCTACCTTATATTTTTCTATTACTGGGTTAATTGCGTTCATTATTACACGGCTTTCTTGGACGTTTACTCCACCTAAGTCAACAATAGAAGGAGCTGATGTACTTGATGCCAGTGACTTACCAGTATTCTCTGCTAGAGAAACTCTTAGAGAGTTTAAGATCATATCTTGAATATCAACGTCACTAAATCGGTTAACGTCGTACAGCCCAAGCCTACGTAAAAAGTTTTTTACTGCGCCTATCATGCGTCTAAACAATGTGTTGTTTGGTGCTCGCTCACCTAGTTTAGCCATGACTTCTTGTAAGAAAGGTTTACTGTCTACTTCTAACTCAGGGTAAAGCTCTTGTACCTCAGTAAAGAGGGCATCTACATCGGCGTTTTGTTTTCTTAATGTTTTGAGGCGATTGAGTAGTGACGTATAGTCTTTACCCACCATTTTTTCTAGTCCATAATGCTCACCTATTTCATGTAATAATACACGACGTCCTTGACCTTTTTCTATGCGATTAGCGACTACGTAGGAAGTTTGAGAATTAGAATCATAAGCACCATTAGCTGTAGAGGACACTTTAACATTAGCGGGTAACTGTTCTACATTATCAACAACAACTAACTTGCCGCTTTCCTGCATGCTGTTAACATTGGGACCAAACTCTTGCACAAGCTCTGTTGTTATAGTCTCTGAGGTTTGTCCTGTATCTTTTATTTCAGCTCGTGATTCTTGAAACCCTAGCTCCCCATCAATTTGATCTACAAGTTCTCCAGTAATTCCTAGCGATGGGTCTTTTTCATCTATAGCATCTTGTTTTGCTTCTGTTAATCGTTTTTTATTTTCTGTGCTTAGTTCAGCAAAAGGAATTCCCGATACAGACATCTTTGCCCAAGTTTGTTCAACTGTTTCTTCTACCGTTTCTTCTAATGCAGGGTTGACATTTGTCTTTCTTCCTCCAGTTGTTGGAACAGAACTAGAATCACCTCCCACTTCTCCTCCGGTAGGTTCTCCAGTTCCGGTGGTAGTTTCAACTGAGG